>JGI1356J14229_10003093_pt1 | contig 12832 bp, 10 predicted proteins | sample Subgrocontami58m_FD_14229 | JGI IMG/M metagenome (IMG submission 14229) | reverse complement strand
CACGCATTGCCGGTGCCGGCATGTCGAATGCGACAATGTGGTACGTCACTGAAAGTCTCGGCAAAGATTTTATTCGCAAATTACTTACTCTAAAGGATTTGAGGATAATGCGAGACGATGGGCAAATGTTGGATTTCTGCGCGCAAGGCAGGTATCCCATTGCGGTCGGACCGGGTGACGTGCCTACCAAAGAGTACATTAACAAAGGCCTGCCGATTAAGCAGCAAAGACCAGAGTCCCTGAAAGAGGGCACTTATATTACCGCGGGCAATGGCAGCCTGGTGATTCCGCGCAACGCGCCCCATCCGAACGCATTGCGCGTGTATGTGGATTTTCTCTTGTCTCCGGAAGGGCAGCTCGCGTGGAGCAAGGGCTATGATTTCGCCAGTTTGCGCCGTGACGTTCCCCATGACCATGTCCCGGATGTTTTTGTGCCCAAGGAAGGCGTGCCCTACCTGGAGTTGTCATCCGAGAAATATGTCCTGATTGGAGACGAGGTTACGGATTTTATCAAGACGGTATTGAAGCGCTAACAGCAAGAATTGATCTGCTCGACTAAGAAGACCGAGGTCAGTTAAGTAGAGCTGTCACATTACTTATTACCGCGAAGGCGGGAAATGCACTCTTGTCGGGTGACTCGCCCCCAATGGGTTGATTTCTCAAAAAGGAGGTCACCGATCCATCTTTCTTACCCTGTCGCATCTCCGGCCCACGCTTTTTGATGCAAAATAGATAAAAATATCCCTTGACAAGCAAAAACAGCCACCCTATAGTTCCAACCATCGAAAAGCAATGTCTTATCAATTAATTCAATTCAATCCTTGGCCAAAGGCTTGCCTGACGGGGAAATTAAGAGAGTTTAAGAAGCACAGTTGCCTTAACGCGACGTCATTTTAAGGGGAGGATTATTGATGGAAGCATCGGTAACACCTGAATACAGAGGGCGAATGTTGCAGATTTTTAAGAATCGGTCCTGGCTGGATCAAAACGTAGATTCTATAAAAAGCAAATATAAGAAAGGTTCCTGGATTGTGATCACCGGCGAGAGGGTGGTTGCCTCGGGCGCCCCGACCGGCCGAGAGGCTGTTAAAGCGGCGGGGGCGGATTTCGATCCGGAGACGTCGATTGTCTTTATGGTGCCGGGGGACATAAGTCAACCGTTCTGATCCTGATGAACAATAATATCCGACAAGAAAGGTGGGTAGGATAATGGGTTTCCCTTTTGTTTCTTTAAGAGACTGGACGGATTATCTTGGCTCCCAGGGGCTGCTGGCGAAAAATGATCAACAGATGAAGCTGAGGAACGACATAAGCGCTTTATCCAAACAGATCGCCGATAAAGGCGGGCCTGCCGTGCTGCATACCAATGTTGAGGGACACCCGGGCTGGCGTATCTTGCATGACAGCCTTACCGACAAACATAAACAGGCCATCGCCCTGGGCATTGACGAAAAGAGCTTTGTCCGCGACTTCGCGCAGAAGATGGCGCAGGGGCCGGGGATGCCCCCCGTCACGGTGGATAAAGCTCCCTGCCAGGAAAGGGTCTTTACCGGGGCGGATATCGATCTGACCATGCTCCCTCTTCCCATGACCACCGAGTTCGAAAATCCTCCCTACATTACATCGGGTATTCAACTGGAGAAAGATCCTGAGTCCGATTGGGTGAATATGGCGATAAGAAGGTTGCATCTTAAAAGCCCCGACAGCTTCTGCGGCTTATACAGTCCGCTCACGCACGGCGGCATTATTTACAAGCGGTACATTGCGCAGGGCAAGGACATGCACGCCTCCATAGTGATCGGGGTTGACCCCGTTTATTTCATGTTGTCCCAGCTGCCGGCGGGACCCGGGGAAAGCGAGGCTTCCTTCTGGAGCACCATTACGGGAGAGCCGCTGCAGGTAGTAAAATGCCTGACTAACGACCTGTACGTTCCCGCCCATGCGGAGATTGTTATTGAAGGAAAGATAGGCCTCACAACCCGGATCTTTGAGGGACCCTTCAGCGAGTTTCCCGGCTATATGTCCGGATACTACAGCTTGCCGTTGTTTAAGGTAACCGCCGTTACCATGCGCACCGATCCCATCTACCGCTTTCTGTATCAGGGGCGGGAACCCGGTGAAGGACATCAGATTTCCAGGTCCATGCGCGAAGCGACGACATTCAGCATTATCCACAAAGCGGTTCCCGAACTGGCCGATGTTGCCGTTTTAAGCGGCGCGTCATTTACCACGGCTATGTCCATCGTGAAAGGCAGCAATCGGCAGGGACTCGTCCTTGAGCTCGCGAAGGCTGCCAAAGGCCATCATTTGGGCAGACTGATAAAGAACCTCTTCGTCTGTGAAGATGACCTTGATATTCACAATCCCACGGAAGTAATGTGGGCGATGAGCTCGCGATTTCAGGGGGAACGCGACATTCTTCTCATCAACGATCAGCCATGCTGCTTTTTGGACCCGTCGGCGCCGTCTCTGGGCCGCGGTCAAAGCCCCAAAACTTCCTGCTATGTTTTCGATTGCACGGAGGCGCTGGCGCCCTATGACGAGCCCTACACGCGAGGGACGGCGATTCCCGACATGACACCGGCCGCCAAAGCGGCCTACGACAGGATATTGAGTCAAATAAGGGTATCTCCTTGACGCAAGCACACTCAAAATATAATGTCCTGGTTCAGGGAAGATTATCATCGAGCGGCGGCCAAGCTTGAAGTCACGATCCATCATGAGGAGATTGATTTCATGCCGAGGGTTTGCAGCACCACCATAATGATGCCGCCGCCCTGCGCACCCGCAGGCAGCTCATATCGTCTTCTTAGTCGAGCAGATCAATTCTTGCTGTTAGCGCGTCAATACCGACTTGATAAAATTCGTGATCTCGTCTCGCATCATGACATACTTCTCTAAGGACAAATCCAGGTAGGACACGCCTTCCTTGGGCACAAAAACATCGAGGACATTGCCATGGGGAACGTCACGGCGCAAACTGGCGACGCCGGTGGCCTTGCTAAGCTCGAGCTGTCCTTCCGGCGATAAGAGAAAATCCACATATACGCGCATCGCGTTCGGATGGGGCGTGCTGCGCGGAATCGCCATGCTGCCAGAACCAGCGGTAACATACGTACCCTCTTTTAGAGAGTCAGGGCTTTGATGTTTAAGCGGCAGGCCTTTGTTAATGTACTCGTTGGCAGGCACGTCGCCTACCCCAATAGAAATTGGATACCTGCCTTGCGCACAGAAATCCAACATTTGCCCGTCGTCTCGCATTATCATCAAATCCTTTTGAGTGAGAAATTTCCGAATGAAATCTTTGCCGAGACTTTCAGTGACGTACCACATTGTCACATTCCCCAAGCCACCCCCGGCCATGCGCGGATCTTTGAGCTCTATCTTTCCCTGCCATTTAGGATCGAGAAGGTCTCGCCATGATTTGATATCATCTCTCGAAATCTGCTTCGTGTTAATAACGAACGGCGACTTGACGTAATTGCTGAAAATCAGATTGTAACTTTGCGCGACATCGGAAAACGTCAATTTCCCGCCGCGCCACTTGCTCTGGTCCTTGGTGTTCGGGCCGGACAGTAATGGTTTGACGGGAGCCAGCGCATTCGCCGGGAGAAGAGATACCAGCATCGTGGTTGTTCCGGCAATCACCACATCAGTGCTGTTGCGGCCAGCGGCAAGCTCAGGGAGAAGTTTGGGGGCCATTTTCGCGGCATCCATGCCCTGAAAATCGACCTTGATTTCAGGATATTTTTTCTGAAAGGGCAGTGTCAACGCGTCACGCACCTCGCTTCCTTGCGGTCCGATGACCGAAACCCTTCCTTCCTTCTTGGCTGCGGCTAAAATCTGCTCCCATGACGGTGAAGATTCGACTGCCAGCGTTGGAGACAACGCCAGTAAGCAGACCATGATTGGAACGAGGAAATTCTTTGCCACAAGAAAAGATACTTTCCGAACGATTGTTATCGATGAATAGAATCTTTGCGTCATGTTCTTCTCCCCCCTGACTGAATTGATAAGGCATTTCATTTAAAAAAGTGGTCAAGCAAGCTTTTGGCTTAAGATGTTGGTTAGTCCCAGAGCATCTATCCTCTTGTGGATAACCGCTGGATCGGAGCTATCAAACCCCAGCTCTTTCATTCTTTCGTAGTAAACACCGTGCGCCATCGATAACGCGACGCGCAGGTCTCCGGATGTGGCCATCCTTTCACCTCTATAGGCGATCATATCACCAATGGCCGTGCTTCGGGGTAATTCTATGGGCTGCTTACCGAAAGCCACCCTCGCAGCGTTACTCCCTGCCAAGACACCGGTGAATACCGACTCAACTATGCCCCCCATACCAGTTTTGTTCCCCGCAATAAAGATGTTAGCGAAACCTTTCGCGCGGAGTGAATTTTCTCTAGGGGTGAAAGACATATTGGCAACATTGCCGGATCCGCCTCCCCCCATGGGATATTCGATTTGGGCGTTTTCAAATCCCGGGATCTTGCGCAAATTGGCTAGACGGAAGTTGCCTATTCCCACGCACTTGGCCGACAAACCGATATCCACGAGATTTATGTGAGACACTTCGCGGGGTCCGCGCGCTGCCGATATTTGCTTCAGGCGGTCATAATCAATAAGCTCCTCGGGAATGGGAATGGTACAAGTCCCTTCCTTCCTTAGTATAGCCCGTAATTCCGCTGACAGGCTTTCCTTGTAAAGTGCTATCCCAGCACCTAGTGCACCGGGTTTCCCATCAGGTCTTGTCCAATGCAATTCCTCCGCACCAGCCTTGGTTGCGATACTTACGCGATCGCCGAAGAAAAGGCAGCGATTATGACACATAACGCAACCATACCCGTATTGAATGCAATTAGATAATTCGCCAAAGGTGCCGGAGGCATCGACAAAGGCATCGCCGGGAAACCTCTCACCGCTATGTGTGGTAACGGCTTTCAGCGCCCCATTCTCCTTCTCCACCTCCACGGCGCGGGATTCCATATGTAACTCCACCCCTGATGCTTCCACCAGCTTCCGCATGGTAGTATCAACAAGCACGGTGTTATAAATAAATGCACCGACCTCATCTATGATATTGCCCCGGTGCAGCAGAATAGATTCCAGCGCCTCAAACACCTCACCCCCCCCCAGGGCTTTGGCCTCTTCCCCGCCTACTATCTTCAAATTGTGGTACAGGCGTGCCGCCCTTAGCCCGGCTCCGCTCAGCATATCCGTTCGCTCCAAAAGCGTTGCCTGAGCGCCAGCCTTATTTGCTGCTATCGCCGCCGCGATGCCGGAAAAGCCCCCACCTACTACGATCACTCTCGCCTTGTTCATCCCGCTGCCCCCTTCTTGCACATCAACTCCATTAGAATCATCATTCAGTCATCCATCTTATCAGTCCCTAGCTTTCCGCAAGGGACGGTGCCGCCGTCGTAACCCTTCATGAGTCTCTTATCACCTATGAAATACGTCGTCGTCTGCCAACAAACATATTCCCTTTCTTGCTGCTAGCGCGGTACGATCGTCTTGATAAACGCTGCGATCTCGTCTCGCATCCGGACATACTTCTCGTCTGACAACGACAGGTAAGACACGCCTTCCTTGGGCACAAAAACATCGAGGACATGATCTCTGGGAACGTCACGGCGCAGACTGGCGACGCTGGTGGCCTTGCTCCACGCAAGTTGACCTTCCGGCGATAAGAGGAAATCCAGGTACACGCGCATCGCGTTCGGATGGGGCGTGCTGCGCGGAATCGCCAGGCTGCCAGAACCCGCGGTAACATACGTACCCTCTTTTAGGTATTCAGAGCCTTGCTGTTGAAGCGGCAGCCCCTTGTTAATATACTCGTTGGCAGGCACTTCGCCTACCCCAACAGCAATTGGATACTTACCTTGCGCACAGAAATTCAACATTTGCCCGTCATCTCGCATTATCATTAAATCCTTTTGAGTGAGAAATTTCCGAATGAAATCTTTGCCGAGACTTTCAGTGACGTACCACATTGTCACACTCGACAAGCCACCCCCGGCAATGCGCGGATCTTTGAACTCTATCTTTCCCTGCCATTTAGGATAGAGAAGGTCTCGCCATGATTTGATATCATCTCTCGAAATCTGCTTCGTGTTATAAACGAACGGCGACTTAACGTAACTGCTGAAAACCAGATTGTAAATTCCCGCGTTATCGGCAAACTTCATCTTGCCCCCGAACCACTGGCTCGGATCCTTGGTGTTCGGGCCGGACAGTAATGGTTTGAGGGAAACCAGCGCATTCGCCGGTAGAAGTGATTCCAGCATCGTCGTTGTTCCGGCAATCACCACATCAGTGCTGTTGCGGCCAGCGGCTAGCTCAGGGAGAAGTTTGGGGCTCATTGCCGCCGGACTCATGCCCTGAAAATCGACCTTGATTTCAGGATATTTTTTCTGAAAGGGCAGTGTCAACGCGTCACGCACCTCGCTTCCTTGCGGTCCGATGACCGAAACCCTTCCTTCCTTCTTGGCTGCGGCTAAAATCTGCTCCCATGACGGTGAAGATTCGACTGCCAGCGTTGGAGACAACGCCAGTAAGCAGACCATGATTGGAACGAGGAAATTCTTTGCCACAAGAAAAGATACTTTCCGAACGATTGTTATCGATGAATAGAATCTTTGCGTCATGTTCTTCTCCCCCCTGACTGAATTGATAAGGCATTTCATTTAAAAAAGTGGTCAAGCAAGCTTTTGGCTTAAGATGTTGGTTAGTCCCAGAGCATCTATCCTCTTGTGGATAACCGCTGGATCGGAGCTATCAAACCCCAGCTCTTTCATTCTTTCGTAGTAAACACCGTGCGCCATCGATAACGCGACGCGCAGGTCTCCGGATGTGGCCATCCTTTCACCTCTATAGGCGATCATATCACCAATGGCCGTGCTTCGGGGTAATTCTATGGGCTGCTTACCGAAAGCCACCCTCGCAGCGTTACTCCCTGCCAAGACACCGGTGAATACCGACTCAACTATGCCCCCCATACCAGTTTTGTTCCCCGCAATAAAGATGTTAGCGAAACCTTTCGCGCGGAGTGAATTTTCTCTAGGGGTGAAAGACATATTGGCAACATTGCCGGATCCGCCTCCCCCCATGGGATATTCGATTTGGGCGTTTTCAAATCCCGGGATCTTGCGCAAATTGGCTAGACGGAAGTTGCCTATTCCCACGCACTTGGCCGACAAACCGATATCCACGAGATTTATGTGAGACACTTCGCGGGGTCCGCGCGCTGCCGATATTTGCTTCAGGCGGTCATAATCAATAAGCTCCTCGGGAATGGGAATGGTACAAGTCCCTTCCTTCCTTAGTATAGCCCGTAATTCCGCTGACAGGCTTTCCTTGTAAAGTGCTATCCCAGCACCTAGTGCACCGGGTTTCCCATCAGGTCTTGTCCAATGCAATTCCTCCGCACCAGCCTTGGTTGCGATACTTACGCGATCGCCGAAGAAAAGGCAGCGATTATGACACATAACGCAACCATACCCGTATTGAATGCAATTAGATAATTCGCCAAAGGTGCCGGAGGCATCGACAAAGGCATCGCCGGGAAACCTCTCACCGCTATGTGTGGTAACGGCTTTCAGCGCCCCATTCTCCTTCTCCACCTCCACGGCGCGGGATTCCATATGTAACTCCACCCCTGATGCTTCCACCAGCTTCCGCATGGTAGTATCAACAAGCACGGTGTTATAAATAAATGCACCGACCTCATCTATGATATTGCCCCGGTGCAGCAGAATAGATTCCAGCGCCTCAAACACCTCACCCCCCCCCAGGGCTTTGGCCTCTTCCCCGCCTACTATCTTCAAATTGTGGTACAGGCGTGCCGCCCTTAGCCCGGCTCCGCTCAGCATATCCGTTCGCTCCAAAAGCGTTGCCTGAGCGCCAGCCTTATTTGCTGCTATCGCCGCCGCGATGCCGGAAAAGCCCCCACCTACTACGATCACTCTCGCCTTGTTCATCCCGCTGCCCCCTTCTTGCACATCAACTCCATTAGAATCATCATTCAGTCATCCATCTTATCAGTCCCTAGCTTTCCGCAAGGGACGGTGCCGCCGTCGTAACCCTTCATGAGTCTCTTATCACCTATGAAATACGTCGTCGTCTGCCAACAAACATATTCCCTTTCTTGCTGCTAGCGCGGTACGATCGTCTTGATAAACGCTGCGATCTCGTCTCGCATCCGGACATACTTCTCGTCTGACAACGACAGGTAAGACACGCCTTCCTTGGGCACAAAAACATCGAGGACATGATCTCTGGGAACGTCACGGCGCAGACTGGCGACGCTGGTGGCCTTGCTCCACGCAAGTTGACCTTCCGGCGATAAGAGGAAATCCAGGTACACGCGCATCGCGTTCGGATGGGGCGTGCTGCGCGGAATCGCCAGGCTGCCAGAACCCGCGGTAACATACGTACCCTCTTTTAGGTATTCAGAGCCTTGCTGTTGAAGCGGCAGCCCCTTGTTAATATACTCGTTGGCAGGCACTTCGCCTACCCCAACAGCAATTGGATACTTACCTTGCGCACAGAAATTCAACATTTGCCCGTCATCTCGCATTATCATTAAATCCTTTTGAGTGAGAAATTTCCGAATGAAATCTTTGCCGAGACTTTCAGTGACGTACCACATTGTCACACTCGACAAGCCACCCCCGGCAATGCGCGGATCTTTGAACTCTATCTTTCCCTGCCATTTAGGATAGAGAAGGTCTCGCCATGATTTGATATCATCTCTCGAAATCTGCTTCGTGTTATAAACGAACGGCGACTTAACGTAACTGCTGAAAACCAGATTGTAAATTCCCGCGTTATCGGCAAACTTCATCTTGCCCCCGAACCACTGGCTCGGATCCTTGGTGTTCGGGCCGGACAGTAATGGTTTGAGGGAAACCAGCGCATTCGCCGGTAGAAGTGATTCCAGCATCGTCGTTGTTCCGGCAATCACCACATCAGTGCTGTTGCGGCCAGCGGCTAGCTCAGGGAGAAGTTTGGGGCTCATTGCCGCCGGACTCATGCCCTGAAAATCGACCTTGATTTCAGGATATTTTTTCTGAAAGGGCAGTGTCAACGCGTCACGCACCTCGCTTCCTTGCGGTCCGATGACCGAAACCCTTCCTTCCTTCTGGGCTGCGGCTAAAATCTGCTCCCATGACGGTGAAGATTCGACTGCCAGAGTTGGAGGCGATGCCAGTAAGCCGATCATGATTGAAACGAGGAAATTCTTTGCTACAAGAAAAGATACTTTCCGAACGATTGTTATTAATGAATAGAAGCTTTGTGCCATGTTCTTACCCCCCCCGATTGAATTGATAAGACATTGCTTTTTCTATGGTTGGAACTATAGGGGGGCTGTTTTCGCTTGTCAAGGGATATCTGCTTCAAGGTAATTTATTGACAAACGACGACATATTCGATAGATAATATCCGTCTCGTTTATCAGAGCTTTCCAAGACGATTTTCGCATCATTAGGTCCATTTTACTGGGGGGGGGAAAATGGGAACCTGTTTTAACATTTCTTTGATTATCGCCTATACCAATTTACCATCCGCCGCCGATAAGCGGACGAGTGAAGCGAGAGTGAGCATCAGCGAGCGGTCCGTTTATCAAATAATCTTACAATGCGCCTTTGCATCTGCAATAATAAATGCTTAAGGGGGAAAGGTATGAACGGAGATTTGGTTACTGGCGTTGCCAAAGTTTTCGGCAAGAAGAAAGACGCTAAAGAGGCAAGTGACATTGTCTCGGAGGCGCCTAAGAAGAAAGGCAAAGTTTCGGGGTTTAAAGTTGCCCTTGCCGCAATCCTAGCCGTGCTTAATTTCAGCACGCTAGCCGCTGCCGCGTCTGCTCCCAGCGCTGCGGAATGGGAAAAAACGGTCGCCGCAGCCAAGAAAGAAGGGAAGGTCGTTATTATGGGACCATCTGGGGCAGACGTACGGGACGCCTTTACGGATGGTTTTCAGAAGAAGTATCCCGGTATCCAGGTAGATTACAATGGCATGGCCGGAGCACAAGTCGCACCCAAGCTTCTTGCGGAACTTTCAGCCGGTATTTATCGGACCGACTTGATCATCGCCGGTACGGTCACGGCAATCGAGAGCCTGATTCCAGCCAATGCGCTCGTTCCTATCCAGCCTTACCTGGTCGGACCCGAGAGTCAGGATCTCACAAAATGGAAGGGCGGCAAATTCGATTTTTCCGACAACTCAGAAAAATACGATTTGGTCTTTGGTAATCGAATCCAGGTGGCGTTTATCTACAATCGAGGCATGGTGCCTGCGGGTAAGATTAGGTCGTTTAAAGATTTTCTTAACCCGGAGTGGAAAGATAAACTTGCCCTACTCAATCCGGCGCGTGCCGGCGCTGGTCAAGTATGGGCAACGTTTTGGTATATCAAAGAAGCGCAGGGCTTCGGCAAAAGTTTCATCCGACAGCTGTTCACCACACAGAACGTTTTACTCTCTAACGATGAGCGCCAGCTCTTGGACTCCGTCGCGCGCGGCCGCTATCCGATCGCCATCGGTCCGAGCGGCACGCTGGCTTTTGAATTTAAGAACAAAGGGTTGCCCATCGATCTTTATGGCAGCGCAGCATTGCAAGAAGGTGGCACTATATCGGCGAGCAACGGTACATTCATGGTGCCGCGAAACATACCTCACTCCAACGCCGCAAAACTCTACATCGACTATCTATTATCTCGAGAAGGGCAGTATGCATGGAGCAGGGCGACAGGACTTGCAAGTCGTCGCCGGGATGTTCCCAAGGATCATATCCCCGATGTATTGGTGCCGAAGGAAGGAGTCACGTACCTTGCGGAATATAAAGAACCCTTCGTTGTCCTCAAGGATGAAGTTGTTAGCTTCGTCAATTCTGTCCTGCCGCATTAGACGTCACGCCGAGGCAATCCGGTCAAAATGCCTCTGATTAATGCGTAGATATATCCCGCATAAGAATATTGGCATAAGGAGACATATTATAAGTTATATACTTCCAGCCACCTGGGGTAATAACTTATGAATCAATAAAATTAGGGGGGAAATAAGAACATGACGAAAAGACTATTTTCATTGATAGCAATATTGGTGATGGTCCTGGTCGACTATGTGCCGATCGTTGCTGCAGCAGACTGGGAGCAGGTCCTGGCAGCTGCTAAGAAAGAAGGCAGCGTCGCGGTGCTCGGTCCGGTGGGGGGCGACCGGAGCGATGTTTTGCAAGGACCCTTCGAAAAAAAATACGGCATCAAGGTGGAGTATCGAGGTGACAGTGGCCGTACCGTTGGCCCAAAGCTAACGGCAGAACGTAAAGCCGGCAAGTTTCTCTGGGACCTGTTTATCGGTGGTCCCACGACCGCGCTCACGGTACTGGTCCCAGGCGGGATGCTCGATCCGCTGGAGCCGGCACTCATCCTCCCCGAGGTAAAAGATCCCAAACAGTGGCGCGGCGGCGGGATTGAGTATGTCGATGCGGGTAAGCGTTTTTTAGTCATGACTCCGTCACAGCGCGCAACTCTCTATGTAAATCCAAACATAGTGAAGCCGGAGTCGATAACCTCCTACAAGGATTTATTGAATCCGAAGTATAAGGGGAAAATCGTCATGGACGATCCCACGAAGTCGGGACCCGGCCAGGCGACGTTTTCGTTCTTTTACCTGCATCCTGACCTCGGGCCGAAATTCATCCGGGAGCTCGCCAAACAGGAACCCCTGGCCCTGAGGGATTACAACCAAGAGATGGACGGCATCGCCAAGGGGAAGTTCCTGGTATTGATCGGGGTTTCGGATGTCATCGCCGAGGAACGCATGAGGGCCGGCGTGCCCATCGTGTTTCTCGATCCGCGGAAGATAAAGGAACACTCTGATGTCAGCCCCGCCTCCGGCGGCCTCGGTATGCTTAACCGTGCGCCGCACCCGAATGCGGCCAAAGTGTACCTCAACTGGCTGCTCTCGAAAGAAGGCCAGACCGCCTTTGCCCGTGAGACCGGCTATATCAGCGCGCGTCTGGATGTGCCGACGGATCATTCACCGTGGCGCGTGCCAATACCCAAATCAATCACAACATATTACCAGGCGGATATCGATGCCATAGACGATATGCTTGCAGTATTCAAAGAAGCCTTCGGTCAAAAATGATCTAAGTTTCTTTTTGAAGAGAATTACGCATTCGGTCCTGCTCTGTCTGCTTGCTGGATGAATCTTGGTTGTATCCATGTGCCAGTAAGTATTAAATGGAGATGGCATGAATGAAGTGCTCATGGTGGTTATACTCCATCAGTCAGTAAGACAAGAACGGATGGGGTAGACAGGTTACCGGCTGAATGATTTGTATGAGGCATGGATCTCGCTAAGGAGGGATATTTATGGCGCACAAGGATTTACGGGAGTTTATTGAGGTGTTGGATAAAACCGGGCACCTGGTAAAGGTCAAGCAGGAGGTGGACTGGAACCTGGAAGTGGGTGCCATTATCCGCAGGGCCTGCGAGCTTCAGGAGCGGGCAACGTTATTTGAAAAGGTAAAGGGAACACCGGGAGTCAAAATCCTGGGGGGGTCTTGCTCAACTTATGCGCGGATGGCTCTCGCGATGGGCATGGATGCGGACAGACCCGTAAAAGAAATAGTCAAGGAGTTTGACAAAGGGATCGCGAATCCCATCAAACCCAGGCTGGTGAGCGGTGGGCCCTGCAAGGAAAACATCATAAAAGGAAAAGATATCAATCTCTTTAATTTCGGAGCTCCCATGATCCATGGGGGAGACGGAGGAAGATATATCGGCACATGGCACGCTGTCGTCACCCGCGATCCGGATTCCAGCTGGGTGAA
>JGI1356J14229_10003086_pt1 | contig 12840 bp, 15 predicted proteins | sample Subgrocontami58m_FD_14229 | JGI IMG/M metagenome (IMG submission 14229) | reverse complement strand
TTAACTTCTCTCAAAGCTATTCTACCAGAACAAATTGGGGTAAATACCCTTTTTACTATCTCAATTTATATATCTCCAAGCCAGTTTCGCGGGAAGCTCAAAAAGCTACAATCTCTGTTATAAATAACGAAATAATCTTACGTGTCCCATGCATTGTGGCACATGAAGGAACCCGTCCGCCCAAGCGGTCAGGTTAAAAACCTGACCCTACGACAATCGGGAATTTGTCTATTTTCGGAGCAAGCTAAATTTTGTCACCTGATTATAGGCGCTGGTAATATCTGCTATAATTATCTGGGAGTTTAAAGGTGGAAAAATCCATTGTGCGGGTACCGGCCACTACCGCCAATTTAGGCCCGGGCTTTGACTGCCTGGGTATAGCGCTGGACATTTTCAATGAGTTAACAGTAGCTCAAACCCATTCCCTGAACATTATCGTTCAGGGAGAAGGGACCGGTCAGATTAGCCTGAGACAGGACAACCTGGTTTACAGGGCAATAGCCACGGTTTTCGCCAAACTGGGCAAACCTGTCCCTGAACTATCCCTCAACTGCTTAAACAGAATCCCTCTGGCCCGCGGCCTCGGCTCCAGCGCGGCGGCGGTAGCGGGTGGGTTAGTGGCAGCCAATGAGTTATTGGGGAAGCCTCTAAGCTCCGACGAGCTTCTCCAGCTTGGGGCGGGGATGGAGGGTCATGCCGATAACATCGCTCCGGCGCTCTTCGGTGGATGCCAGCTTGTCTATCGTGAAGAAGACAGGTATCATCACGTGCCTGTACCCCTGCCAAAAGGGCTAACCGCAGTTCTTTTTATTCCTGATTTTGCCATGTCCACAGCCAAAGCCCGAAATATCCTGCCTCCAAAGGTGTCCCGTGCAGATGCCGTGTTTAATATCGGTAGAGTATCTTTGCTGACGCTGGCCATGTCAACTGGCAAGCTGGAATATCTGAAGATAGCTACTCAGGACAGGTTGCACCAGCCTGCCAGGCAGTCCATGTTCCCGGCGATGGAGAATATCTTTAAAGCGGCCCTCGAGGCCGGGGCGCTAGGGGCTTTCCTTTCGGGAGCTGGCTCTACTATTCTGGCCTTTACTGAAGGTGAATCACTTTCCGGGGAAATTGGCAAAGCAATGCAAGATGCAGCTACTAAGGCTGGCGTAAATGGCCGGGTGCAAGTGGCCAGGCCGTCGGCGCAGGGTACGCATTAGCATCTGATTGCATAATTTAACGCGATAATCAAGCTCTTCGAGGCTGTCCAAAAACATCACTTCCCAAGTCACTCTGTCATTCCCGCGCAAGCGGGAATCCAGCATTCAAACCAGCTTCCAAAAACCTGGATTCCCGATCAGGTCGGGAATGACAATTTCTCTAAACAGCCGATTAGAAAGCATCCTAGACTTATCACTTACCAAAATACTGCTGATTATCGCAACTTAATGTTAGCCTTGCAAGTCTAAACTTTCAACTCTTTCAGGCAGTCCACCACTTTCTCGATCTCGTCCCCGGTATTAAAGAAGTCAAGCGATAGGCGCACTCCGGGTGGGTCATTCACCCATCGGCATACAATTTTACTATGTTCCCACAGGTGGTTTACCACAATCTGCGGGTCGGCGCCCTCTACAGAAAAACTCACCAGTCCGGAGACCAGTTGGGGGTGCCGGGGAGAAGTAACAGTAACGCCGGAGATAGAGCTAAGCCTTTCCGCTGTTTTATTTGATAGTGAACACACCCGTTCCTGGATAGATTGCAGGCCGATTCCCATCAGAAAATCAGTAGCAGCGATAAACCCCGCCAGCAGAGGGTCGCTGAAGGTGGTTAATTCAAATTTTCTGATAGACTGAATCTCCGGTTCCCAGTTACCCTTGAAGTCATAGCTGGAGACGGCATGATGCCCCACCTTGGCAGGCTGGATATGCGGGATAAGCCCATTACGGATGTAAAGAGCCCCAGTGCCGTCTGGCCCGAGCAACCACTTGTGTCCGGGCAGGGAATAGAAATCGCAGCCCAAGTCCTTCATATCGAGGGGCATCTGGCCGGCTGACTGGGCGGCGTCCACGAGCACCAGGATATTCCGGTCGCTAGCCAAAGCCTGGATTTCCTTGAGGGGCAGGCACAGTCCATTCAAATACATGATGTTGCTTAGTAGAATTAAACGTGTTTTGGGGGTGATAGCCGATTCAAACCTCTCCAATATGAGAGAAGGGGTATTTACGCCAATCAGGTCTACAATCCTGATTTTAACCCGTTTGCGTCTGGCAATATAATAGCAAGGCACAATCCCCGAGGCGTGCTCCAGGTTGGTGGTGACCAGTTCATCTCCTGCCCGCCATGCCATCCCGTTAAGAATTATATTTATGCCTTCGGTGGTGTTCTGAGTAAGGGAAATCTCCTCAGGCGAGGCGTTAATGAGCCTGGCGACAGCAATGCGGGTATCCTGCTGTAGCTGTCGGTGGCGCTCAAGGACATGGGGCGACGTAGGGCTTTCATTAGCTTCATAGTCCAACCATTCCCTTATTTTATCCAGCACCGGCGCCGGATTAGGACCGGACCAGCCCGTGTTCATATAGATGACCTTCCGCGTGGCTGGTATTTGACTGCGGAGAAAGTTGACGTCCATAAATACGCTCCTTGATTTAGTAGGTGCACAGTCCCGATATATCGGAATGCCCCTACTTTAGGGCACACAGGCTATTTTAGCAGATGCTAGAGATGTATAATACAGGTTAATTACGACATCGAATTAGAAAGGAAGTTTTCATAGGAAAGTGTTTGATGTTCGCAGTGTCCTGAATGAAGCATTTAAGAAGACTGGCGTAGAGTGGCACATTAATGGAGCCGTACATAGAAAAGTGGGAAACAGAGAGCTTGTTCGCCTATGTTCTCAAGGCTTAATTGCTAATAATAGTATGTCGAATTATAGTTAGCACTTATATATACTACAGCCATCATTGTCTGGAATTGCCAAATGCCACAAGATATTCTAGTTCAGTTCGGTAATAAGGTAAGAAAAGAAAGACATAAACAACGTCTTTCACAGGAGCAGCTTGCAGAAAAAGCGGGCTTGCATCGTACCTATATTGGAATGATAGAAAGAGCCGAAAAAAACATAACATTAGAGAACATTCATAAAATCTGTAAGGCGCTTAATTTTAATCTAGGCGCATTCTTTAAGGATTTTGATGACTGCTAACTGGACACAGAAAATAATCGAATATTGCCAAGAATATAGTATACCCATTGAGTACTTGTCCGATACTCTTTATGAACCCAAAGTCGTGCCTATGATTCGTGGCAAAGTTACTTAACCAATGGTTGATTTATTAAGAAGTCCTTGGCGAAATCATTTCCAGAAACTTTTAGATAAGACTCAAAAAGAGTTGGTCATAACTTCGCCCTATATCAAGAAAACAGAAGCTGATTACATTTGCGAAAACCTAACAACAAGAAACTTAAGTGCTAAAATTTCCTTTCGCCTACTTACTGATTTACGTTCGCAAAGCATTTTAGACAGTGCACTTGACGTCGAAGCATTGCAGGTCTTCCAAGATCGACTTCATAAATTCGAACTTCTAACCCTACCGGGACTACACGCAAAAGTTTATATTTTTGATAATGCTTATGCTGTTGTTGGGTCCTCAAATTTGACTCCTTCTGGTTTTGAATATAACTATGAATACAGCGTCGGCATTTCAGATTTGACAACGGTTCAGAAAATAAGGATTGATATTGATAATTATTCTAAAATTGGTAACAAAGTTGGAAAGGAAAAGATTAACGAGCTTTGCGTTGTTGCCCAGGAGTTAAAAGAGGAATATAAGCGGGTTAGTAAGTCTGCAACCTCATCAATTAAAAAGAAATTTAATGAAACACTTCAAAAAGCGGATACAAAGTTTATAGAAGCATTAGTAGGTAAGAAAACGGCCTATAGTATTTTCAAAGAAGCAGTTATCTATTGCTTGACAAGAGAACCATTGTCTACACAAGATTTAGAAGAAACGATAAAACATATGCTGCCCCGCTTATGCATAGACCAAGAATTAGTTATTAATGGTCAAAAATTCGGTAAGGTTTGGAAACATCAAATCAGAACGGTTTTGAATGATTTAAGAAGGCGTGGTAATTTGAAGCAGATTAACAAGGTTTGGACTTTTCTCAAATCTTGAAGGATGGGGAAAAGATGAAAAAAGTCTTTCTTTTGGTTTTTCTTCACGAAGAAGATGGGATACAAGACCCTAGGGGTGTTTTCAGTAGCAAAGCGAAACTAAGGATGGCTATTAAAAAAATGAAATCTGACTTAAACAATGAAGACTTGAAAGAAGGAGAAGATTTTGAGATTTATGAAGTGCCTCTTGATGAAGCTTGATTTTTAATGTGTTCGTTCCTACAGTTCTCTGGCCTCATACTATATTTGTCACCGTAACCCCAATAGCAGTTTTGCATATTCATGATTCCGGAATAGGATGTCCTGTTCAGGTAAAACCACCTTTGGGCTTTTTCTATATCATTCCCCGCCTGAAATTCATTCTTATAATAGGCGTGTCTTTCTTTTGTGGCGCTTTCCCCGGCCAATCCTTTGATAAGCTCTTCTGGTTTATCTCTAATTATAGTTAGACAGTTGACTAATTCATGGTCAACGTCATTCAAGCAATTATTCTCAACCTTGGGTTTGGCGAAGAAAAGTGATGCCCCACCGGCGAAAGGTTCTATGTAATATGAATGATTCGGCGGTATATGTTCCAGAATTAGCCTACGTGCGTAGAACTTGCCACCCGCATATCTGAAAGGTGAATTCATTTTTGTTGCTTCTCCAATAAATGCTAACTATAGTATACATTGAGACCCCTCTCAAATCAAGTACTGTTTATTTCTTTCAGAAACAAAAGTTGGAGATGTGCGATACTTCTTTATTACCCTTAGATTAGATCAAAATAACCAGCAGAGGTTAGAGTGTTTATTTAGCAATAAATAATAGCTCCGAAGAGCTATCAAGGGCCAACACATATTTATAGTTGACTTTCTTCACCTCGATAATATTCTTTTTAAATTTGTGCAGGATTTCCAATAGTTCTGTTTCGCTTGGAATACCGTTGTCCCTGTAAGACACCACCAGGATGCTGTCTTTAAAGTGTTCAAACAGCTTTTCAAACGCTGAGTGAATCTTATTCTTGTCAACCCATTCGCTTTTAACTGCCTTCAAGGGCCGGTGTTTCTTTGTGTAATCTATTCGTTCTTCCCACTGGTCATAAATAACAAGACCTTCCAGAAAATGATAGAAATGCAAATAATCTACCCCTACACCCTTTGAAGAAATATAGGGGGTGTCTACGTATACCAGGTCAAAGTTTCCTGTAACTGAGAGTGGCTCCAAATTTAACGCGCGCTTTGTCGTGTCTTCCATTATCAAAAACTGCCAGATTAGCTTCCGCAACGAACTGCCTGAACCATTGTTCAAAAGGCTTATCCCATGATGTCTTATTTCCAAAAGAGCGGTGTACATCCTTAAGGCGGATGTAGAGGTTACGCCGGTGAAATAGATTGAAAGGCCGTTTTATAATGCAAGCCTGGAATAGTGCAAAAAAAGCTAAAGCCTGTTTGTAGGGGTCGGGAAAAGCCCGAATATTAGTAGTCACCTGGTCAAGCCACATATTCTCGTCGTCGGCGTAGTAAATATCCCGAAAAGTATCCTGTATTAAAGTAGGGTATTGAACACCGGCATGTCGTTGTAGAATCCATGTCATATCTTCTTCTGACAGAGTAACTGAACTGTTCTCAATTAGAGCTTTACCGATTAAATAATTAAAACGAAGGCTATCATTATAGGTTACCTGTTTACCATGTCTTTTGAGCATGTGTGCAACGGCGCCTGTTCCTCCAAAGGCATCCAACGCGGTATCAAATGGGATATCTTTGATGTTCTCCCATATCCAATCAACCAGTTTTGCCTTACTGCCCTGAAATCTGGTACTGGGAAACTGGGGCTCTATGGCAACATTTTCAATTAACCTGCTCTGAATTGCCTGCAAATCTGTGTTACCTCTTTTGTTTCCTTTATTACTTATCCGTATCTTACACGTTTTCGTGTAATCAGTCAAGGGGTTTCAAGGAAGAATTATAAAATAACGATTGTCGGCGTCGTATTGACGCTGTCTCTCAAAGTAACTAGAATACCCTTAGTCAAAGCTAATTTTTAATAAAGGAGAATCTAATGGCACAGAAACCGTCTCAGAGGCCGTGGTACATGGATGCAATGGAAAAACGAGACCCTGAGTTCGCTCAAATGATAGGCGCGATGATGGCCAAGGTCAATGCCCCCGGAGCGCTGGATGCCAAGACCAAAACGCTCATTACTCTGGCTCTGGATGCCGCCGGGTACCATAAGGATGGCGTAGTTGCCCTGTCCAAGAGGGCCCGGGCCCAGGGCGCATCCGATGCCGAGATATGGGAGGTCATCCGGCTGGCTTATATAGTTGGCGGCTTTCCCGGACTTACGACGGGGCTGGCAGCCTTTGAGGGTTAGATTCATATGACGTTGAAGGTGAACAGAACAAAGCATCCCAGGGTGGTAGACCACCTCTTTCCCAGGATGCCTGTGGGTGTTATGGGCGCAGCGGGTGGGGATATCCCGAAGGAGGTAATGGAGCGGGTCTTTCAACTGGGCAAAGAGATAGCCAAAAGAGGCTACGTCCTTATCACCGGGGCCTGCCCCGGCATACCTCACGAGGCGGTAAAGGGGGCTAAAACCGAGGCCGGTTTTGTGGTGGGTATCTCTCCGGGGCTAAATTTGGAAGAGCATGTTACCAAGTACCGCAGTCCCACCTGGGGATATGACGCTATTATCTATACGGGAAGCGGACTCATGGGCCGGGAGATTGAGAATATCCGCTCCTGCGATGTGGTTATCTTTGCAGGCGGACGATCCGGCACACTGGGAGAGTTCGCTATCGCTTATGATGAAGCCAAGATAATCGGCGTTCTGGAGGGCAGCGGCGGTATAACCGACCATCTGGATAAGGTTGTTTCTTTCATCCAAAAGGAATCGGGGGCTAAAATTGTGGGCAGTCCCTATCCGGCGGAACTATTAAACAAGCTGGAGGAGTTATACAAGGAGCGGCTTCTTCCTTCATACATCCAACTGATGAAAACGCATAACCCGCATGGGGAATTGGATACATGAGCCAGTGGGCTAAAGAATTCGTCCTTATCTTTGTCCCCTTATTCATTGCTATTGATGCTATAGGCACCTTGCCTATTGTCTTGAACCTCGAACGCGATATGACCAGCCGTGAACGAAGGAAGATGGTACATATCGCCATTGCCACAGCCTCTGTACTGGGGGTTGTTTTCCTTGTTTTAGGTAAACTTGTTCTGAATATCATGGATATAAAAGTCGGGCATTTTGCCATAGCCGGAGGGTTGGTTTTACTGGCCCTTTCCCTGAGAGACCTGGTGATGGGGCATACGGTGGAGGAGACCCCGGAACGGGATGAAATGCTGGCTGTGGTTCCCCTCGGCACTCCATTAACAGTCGGCCCGGCAACGTTGACGACGCTGCTGCTTCTCAGCGATGAATACTCTATGTGGTCAGTTCTCCTGCCTCTGGCTGTAAACCTGGCCCTGGCCTGGGTGATATTTCAACAGGGTGAGCTATTTGCCCGTATCCTGGGGAAGGGTGGCATCAGGGGAGTAGCCAAGGTGATGGGGCTGTTACTGGCAACTATTGCTGTGAGAATGATATTCCGGGGCATAGGTCTTATATAGCGCCGGCGAGCCGAATACGAAATCCTAACCAGGACAAGCCGGAAACTCTAAGCACTAATATAAATACGAAACAAATTCAAATTCCCCAAATCTCAATCTGACGCCTCTCTGCGCTCTCCGTGCACTCTGCGGTAAAGTCCCTACCTCGGATTCAGGATATTTTCCCAAGGTAGGCTTGCGCCAGTTTAACGAAAAATTCTGCCTGCACATCCAGGCTCTTTATATCTATGCGCTCGTTCCGCCCGTGGACCGTCATTTGCAATGTCGGGTCATATCCCAGGTCCATTACTGCTATTCCGTAAGAGGGAATTCCCGCCTTTCTCAAAAACCGGGAATCAGTAGCGCCGGAGGACATACTCGGCAGACACATAGTCTCTCCAACGACATCTTGTATGGTTTTGGTTATGAGTTTGTATCCTTCAGTGCTGGATGGAGAGAAAGAGGCGCCAAGGAAGTCCGGTAGTACTATCTCGGTGTCACTGTCGGTGAATTTTACTAATTCGTTCAGGACGAAATCTTTTTCCTGACCGGGCAGAACTCTTATATCTACCTCAGCGGTGCAGCTATCAGGTATGATATTGGTCTTCACTCCGCCCTGAATATAGTTGGTGGATATAGTCATTCTGGTTATAGCCTGCAAGTATGCCAGAAAAGTTCTGTCCGGCAGGTCTTCCAGGATTTTATCAACACTTGTTACAGTTACCCGTCGGTTATCCCCGTATAGCCGGGCCAGAGATTCTATAAGCGTCTTTACCTCCGGGATAAGTATTATCTTTGGTTTGTATCTGGCGAGCCGGTCCACCACAGCCGCCATTTTGACGACCGCGTTCACTCCCAGAGCCGGGAGGGAGCCATGAGCAGAGATGCCCCTGGTTTTCAGTGTTGTCCAGGCTGCTCCCTTCTCTCCCGCCTGAATGAAATAGACCGATTTACCATCTACTTTAATCGGCGCTTCGGCGCCCTCGTTAACTGCAAAATCGGCTTGCAGTTTCTCAGGGTGGTGTTCCAGCAGGTATTTCACGCCGTAGACGCCCCCAACCTCTTCATCGGCGGTGGCGGCGAAGACTAGCTGTCCGTTAAGTTTGGACCGGTTTTGGGCAAGCTGGAGCATAGCAAAGGCTTCGGCGGCTACCAACCCCTTACAATCAAGGGCGCCCCGACCCCATACCTGACTATCTTTGATAATGCCGGAGAAGGGGTCTACATCCCAGTTAGGCGTCACCGGGACAACATCGGTATGGGACAGGAAGAGAAGCCGCCGGCTGCCCTCGCCTAGATATGCTATAAAACTGCCACGGCCAGGGGCCGATTCAATGATTTCATTACGGATTCCCGCTTTATCAAAGAGACCCTTGAGGTATTTGGCCACCTCGGTCTCGTCGCCGGGCGGGTTGACCGATTTTATCTGAATAAGCCGGGAAAGGATTTCTTCTACTTGCATATTCCTCCTGCATTTTTGTACGGGCACGGCGTACCGTGCCCTTTTGGGGCACGATGCATCGTGCCCCTACTTATCTGGTTCTTTGGCCATGGGGTGCGCTGACAGATAGACCTTCCGTGCCTGGCTCTGGCTGACATGGGTATAGACCTGGGTGGTCGCTAAATTGGTATGCCCCATAAGCTCCTGGACGACCCGCAGGTCGGCCCCTCCATCCAGCATATGGGTGGCAAAGGTGTGGCGCAGCAGGTGGGGATGCACCTTTTTGGTTAAACCTATTAACCGGCCGTATTTCGATACCAGGAGTTGCACCAACCGTTGCGAGAACCGCCGTCCATACCGGTTAATAAACAGGGCCTGGCCCCTTGCATGGTCTGAAAGCTGAGGGCGGCCTTTTTCTAAGTAACTTTCTACCGCCTGCACGGCGGGCTCTCCCATGAGCACTATCCGCTCTTTGGAACCTTTCCCCAGAACCCGGAGTTCTCTGGTTGTTAAGTTAATATCTGAAATATCCAGGCCGACAAGCTCGCTCACCCGCAGCCCGGAGGCGTATAAAAGCTCCAGAAAAGCCCTGTCCCGCAAGCCCTGAGGGGTGGACAGGTCGGGGGCTTCCACCAGGTTGCGGGCCTCCTCCCGGCTTAAAAACGATGGAAGGCGCTGCTGAAGCTTGGGGCTTATGGCTGCCTTTATAGGGTCTGAACTTATCAGCTTTTCCCGCATCAGATAGCCGTAGAAAGAACGCAATGCCGATAGCCGGCGGGCTATGCTGGGGCGGACTATGTTCTGGTCAGCCAGAGCACCCATAAAGCGGCGCAGCAGGGCATGGTCTACCTCTTCCAGGGAAGTGATTTCCTGTTCGGACAGGAAATTAAAATAGCTGTGCAGGTCATTAAAATAGTTCCTGATTGTATAGCGGGAAAGATGGCGCTCGGCGTCCAGATACCGATGGTAGCCAGGCAACACCTTTTCTAAATAGACCTGAAGCGCTAAAAACATACTAACTACTAGTGTACTGTTTCTGATATAGCTTTGCAAAGGGATTGCTGATGTCATTCCCGCGAAAGCGGGATTCCACACAGAAAAGCATGGATTCCGGATCAAGTCCGGAATGACAATAATTGTAAAGATTTTTTCAAGACATTACACTAGTTTCCTTTCCCCACTCGCTTCCGTATAAAATGCACAATATCATCTAACCTTGTGCCAGGCACGAACACCTCATCCACTCCTATCCCCTTTAGCTGAGGTATATCCTCCTGGGGGATGGTGCCCCCGACCAGAAGCAGGGCATTCACCCCCTTCTCTTTGAGCAGGCGGACTGTCTCCGGGACTAACCGCATGTGTCCAGCGGAAAGGATAGAGATCCCTACCACATCCACATCCTCCTGCAAGGCTGACTCAGCGATTTCGGAGGGCGTTTGGTTGCCGGCGAAAATGACCTCCATACCGGCATCTCGCAGGGCTGTGCTGACGACGATAGCCCCCCTCCAGTGGCCGTCAATACCGGGTTTGGTCATAAGGACCTTTATGCGATTAGGCACCCTTTTCCCCACGTTTCACAACCAGTGGATTTTTTATTGTACCCAAGGCTGAAGCCCAGGGCATTAGGCCCGTTTTACCTTTAGCGGGCAGACACAAAGTCTGCCCCTACAATTCCCACCTCCCATTTCTCACCTCTCATATCCCAATCGGCATGCGCCACAGGGGGTACAGTTTTCGCCAAACCCCCTGGATTTCCCCCAGTGTAGCATAGGCTTTTACCGCCCGCATGACCCCCGGCATCACATTATCGCCCCGTACTGTTAGCTCGCGGACCTCTTCCAGCGCGGAGGCGACCTCGGCGTTGTCCCGCTGGCCCTTTAGCCGTTCCAGCTTGGCCCGTTGTAAGTCAACAGCATTGGGATTGGGCCGGAAGAGGGGTACTTTAAAGGGTTCCTCCTCCATAGTATAAACATTCACTCCGACGACTGGTGTCTTACCGTTGGCCAATTTCGTTTCGTGCTCCATCATCGCCTTCTGGAACTTCCGGTGAATCCACCCCGATTCCAGAGCGGCCACCAGTCCACCCTGTTTCTCCACCGTATTCATATAGTCCCAGGAACGCTTCTCCACTTCATTAGTAAGGGACTCGACATAGTAGCTGCCGCCAAGGGGATCAGCTACGTTGGCCACCCCACTCTCCCGTTGGGCTATCTGTTGAGTCCGGATTGAGAGCAGGATGCTCTGGTCGGTGGGCAGACAGATAGCTTCGTCATAGGAGCAGGCGTGGATGGATTGGGCGCCGCCCAGCGCTGCCGCCAGTGTCTGATAAGCTATGCGGACGATGTTATTTAGTGGTTGCTGGTAGGTGTGCGTAGAACCTGATGTCTGAACATGGAAGCGGAACAGGGCTGAACGAGGGTCCTTAGCCTGGTAGCGTTCAGTTATCAGCTTATACCACATCCGGCGCGCCGCCCTGAACTTAGCCACTTCCTCCAGGATGTCGTTGTGGGCGGCCAGATGAAATGAAAGGGTGGGAGCAAATTCGTCAATACCCAGGCGGTGGCGGCCCAACTCTTCATCAATATAGGCAATGGCATTGGCAAAGAGAAGTCCAAGCTCCTGGGGAGCGGTGATAGCGTTCTCCCGGTAGTTATAAGAGGCGAAGCTGACCGGGTGCCAGCGTGGCGTGTTCCGCGCACACCATTCCACCACATCCACGCATAGCGGGAGCATCTTGCCGGGCGGGATAATATCAGTGAGCTTACAGCATCCGGTAAAAAGTAAAAGGTCATTCTGGGTGGTGCCGTCCAGTTGCTGCAGCGGGATGCCCCGTTTCCCGGCCATGGCAAAGTACATAGCTGATAGGGCGCAGGCTGTCCACGGTGAGGCGACAACGGCAGTGCTTACCCTATCGATAGGCAGTCCCTCGAACATTATCTCCATATCCTGGAGTGAGGAGACGGGCACTCCCCCCATCCCCACATCGCCCTCAACACGGGGGTCGTCGGGGTCGAGTCCGCTTTCGGTGGGGGCGTCAAAGGCGATAGAGAAACCGGTCTGGCCCAGGCTGTATTCCATCTTGTAACGCTGATTGGTCTCCTCAGGGGTGCCAAAACCGGAGAACTGGCGGATAGTCCATAGCTTACCCCGGTACATATCAGGATAGATGCCCCTGGTATATGGAGGTTTACCGGGCAGGCCGAGATCCCTGTCGCTGTCTATCCCGGCGGTATCCGCTCCGGTATAGACAGGCTTGATAGGAATGCCTGAGGGGGTGGTGAGGTCCTTGTTAGGCTTGTTCATGCTGCGCTACCTTTGGCTGCAAAAACAGGTTCTCACTTCGCCAATCTACCGTACGAACCCTGAGAGCTTTGCAAGCTCATCCAAGGCAATAACACCCTCGTATCGCGTACCCTTGATTTCCCAGGTGGGGTAAAGCTTAATCCCTTTATCCTTGCATAGTTGTACGTTGGGGTTTTGCCCTCTAGCGTCGCACTCGACATAATTCACAAGTGAAGAAGCTTTGCCAAAGATCTCTTTCTGGTTGTTGCAATGGGGGCACCAGTAAGCCCCGTATAAAACAGCGCCCTGGTCGGTAAGGTGTTTTGCCAGCCTGGTCTGGAAATCCGTCTGGGCTGAGTTTTGAGCGGTGGGGCGTTGCGACA
>JGI1356J14229_10003085_pt1 | contig 12841 bp, 11 predicted proteins | sample Subgrocontami58m_FD_14229 | JGI IMG/M metagenome (IMG submission 14229) | reverse complement strand
GGATTGCCAGTTTGAAGACCTCCGCAACGCGGATAGCTGCTGTATTGATGGTACCGGTGCAAACAGGCTGGATCTTTATGACCTGGTTGCGGTTGTTGAGGAGAACTACTCGCAGTTCCTCTTGCTCCAGGAAGCCCATCTCATTTTTGACGAGTTTGAACACATCATCGGGGCACTTCACCACGTCCCGTACGGGAAGTTTGAGGGAGTCGAGGTTCTTTCCCAGTTGGAGTGCAGCCTGAACCTGGCAGGCTTTGGCAGGGCCAATGCCTGTGACATCGCAAAGCTCGCCGAAGCTGGCATTCACCAGTCCGCCCAGGCCGCCGAACTTGGCCAGTAGACGCGTAGCCAGCGCCAATACTGAATCCGATGCTGAGCCAGTGCGGAGGATGATGGCTAACAACTCGGCATTAGACAGGCTAGAGGCCCCGCGAGTTTGCAGCTTCTCACGGGGCCTTTCTTCCGGCGACATGTCCCGAATCAGGGGTTGGTATTCGATTTTGGAGGGGCTCATGGTTGCCCCCTTGTATTATTTAACCTCGGCTTTGGCTCCTGCCGCCTCAATCTTTTGTTTCAAGCTGGCCGCCTCATCCTTGTTAACAGCCTCTTTTACTACCTTGGGGGCTGCCTCTACCAGGTCCTTAGCTTCCTTAAGACCCAGACCGGTTATCTCCCGGATGACCTTAATAACGTTTATCTTGTTAGGGCCTATNTCTTTAAGNGTNACNGAAAATTCAGTCTGCTCTTCGGCTGCAGGAGCTGCTGCAAGACCACCGGCTGCTGCTCCGGGCGCTGCTGCTGCTACGGGCGCTGCCGCTGTAACCCCGAACTCTGTCTCCAGAGCTTTAACCAGCTCGGCTAATTCGATAACTGTCATACCTTTGATTGCTGCTATAAGTTCATCTTTTGTCATTTATGACCTCCCTTTATTGTCATTTTATTCGTATTAGTGTTTTACCTGATGTAATAACATCGAAAGGCTGTATAAAAGCGCCATTATTACTGGGGCGTAGCTTCCATCTGCTTGGCGCGTGCCTGTAGCACACCCACCAATCCCCTCATAGGCGCCGCAAGCACTCCCACGATACCATAGAGAGGGGCTTTTATCTGTCCTACGACCCTTCCGATGAGGACTTCCTTAGATGGTAACAAAGCCAGACTTTGTACTTCAGCCGGAGTGAGCACCTTTTGAGCCAGGAAACCACCTTTAATCTGCAGCGGACTCCGCGTTGACCTTATATAGTTCACCAGCGCTTTGGCAGTAGCAGCTTCGTCCTTTAACCCGAAGGCTATAGCCGTCGGTCCCTTTAGTAATGTCTCCAGCCCGGCCTTTCCTTCTTTAGTCGCCGCCAGCTTTGTAAGTGTGTTCTTAACTACGTGGAATACCACCCCTGCCTCACGTAATTGCTTGCGCAAGTTCGTCATCTCAGCAGCGCTAAGCCCCCGGTAATCAGCGGCTATCATTACCTTGCTTTTGGACAAGTCCCCCTGAATTTTTTCAATTATTTTTGCCTTGTCCTCTTTTTTCATCTTACCTCCTGAAATAAAAAATCCTTGCCTTAGTGGCAAGGATATAAATTCCGCTATCGACCAAGCGGTAAAATGGAACATCCCTTGCCTCGGCAGGTCAGATTAAGCCCGGAAGGGCGCCTGCTATCTATGGCACAGATATATTAGCAGAATGCAAGGATGTTGTCTAGTGGCGCAAGTACGATGTGACACGAACTACTTATGATGGTGGCATAGGGTCCCTTCCTGTGCGATAACCAAGAGATTATCTCAAAATGTGAGCGGAGTGCTACTAAGTCGTTGCGCTTGCTTTGACCTCTCCCCTTGTCCCCCTCTCCGTTAACGGTGGGGGTGGCCCGCTAGCGGGCCGAGGGTGAGGTCGGAACCCTGACGCACTCTGTCCGGACTACCAACGTCATTTTGTATAGTTTCTAAATACTATGCAAGCTGTTTTAATTCGCTCTCCCCAAAATGCACACCGCCGATGTGAATGAGCCGGGAACGCCTCCCAGGTTATGGGTCAGGCCGATGTCAACGTTCTTTATCTGCCGTGGCCCTGCCTTCCCCTGTATCTGTTTATAGACCTCGTAAATCATCCGCAGGCCGCTGGCGCCGACTGGATGGCCGAAGCATTTCAGTCCGCCATCGGTATTTACCGGCAGCTTGCCATGAAGAGTGAAAGTGCCAGCCTCCACATCGTCTTTACCCCGTCCTCTGGGGCTAAAGCCCAGGTCCTCATAGATGATTAGCTCGGTGATGGTAAAGCAATCGTGGACGGAGGCCACCTTTATCTCCTCACGGGGGTTAGTTATTCCTGCTTCGGTATAGGCCATTTTAGCTGCGGTAACATTCTCCTCGAAATGAACAAAATCATAAGTATCTTGCAGGGTTCCCTGGCGGGCGCCGACACTCACGCCCAAACCCTTCACCATGACATGGTCTTTATCCTTCCGCAACCTTTTAGCTATCTCCGGAGTGGTTATTATCGCTGCCGCCGAGCCATCGCTAACCCCGCAGCAATCGAAAAGCCCCAGAGGGTAGGCTATCATGGGGGCATTCAATGCCTGTTCAACAGTTATCTCCCGCTGGAAATGGGCTTTTGGGGAGAGTGTGCCGTTATGATGGTTCTTGGCAGCTATCATGGCCAGGATACGCTTCCCCTCGTCGTAGCTTAGCCCATACTCATGAAAATACCTGACGGCCGATAGGGCGAACTGCGATGGTGGTGGAACCCGGGGCGTCATGGCTACCTTGCTGCCATCGGGCAGAAAACGGCTCATGTCCAGGCCTGTATAACCGGTATCCTTAAGCTTGTCTACACCGCAGGCCAGCACGATATCATAAATGCCGGCAGCCACAGCGTAGGCAGCGTTGCGGAAGGCATCGGTAGCGGTAGCGCAGGCATTCTCTACGCGGGTGACCGGAATATATTCCAGTTTAATAGCATGGGCCAGCATCTGGCCGGTGAAACCCGTAAAATTAGTGCCATACCAGGCCGCCTGTATATCCTTCGATTCCAGTCCGGCGTCCTCTAAAGCCTCGTAGCAGGCATCCACCATGAGGTCTTCATCACTTTTATCCCACATTTCACCGAACTTGCTGCATCCCATACCCACGATGGCTACCCTATCTTTTATTCCCTGCATATTGACCTCCCTCTGACGTAAATACCAAATCCCAAGCTATAAATCCCAAACAATATTTAAATCCAAATTACAAAAAACCTATTTGATTTTTCTATTTCGGTCATTTGAATTTGTCCCGACTTTGTCGAGGATCCTCGATGGAATCGGGATTTAGAGTTTAAAGATTAGTGCTTAGAGTTTCCCTCCCGTCCATTTATCTAATCGGCACAGCCTTCCAGTAGTAGTTCTGTATTCCCCCCGATATACCAAGCTTCCGCAGGCTCATCTCCAGGGGCATGCCTACCTTCACTTCGTTGAGGTCGCGGTCGGTTATCATGGTGATCATCCGTCCGCCGCCCCGGAAATTGACCACAGCCATCACCAGAGGAGTGTCAACAGTGCCGGCCAGATGGTCGGCGGAATAGGTGAATAGCTCGCCTTTTTTATCCGAAAGCCGCACAGTGTCAAATTTGTCCCTTGATTTACAGTTAGTGCATACCCGCTGGGGTGGATACTGAACGGTACCGCAGGACTTGCATTTGACGCCATGAAGGCGGATATTGCGCTCCTCCTCCCTGTACATGGCAGCCGGCGATGGCGGCTCGACCTGAGGGCGGCGGACCGCCTCTGTAGTCAGAAGCCCCTTCCAGCGTAAATATGTACGGTAGTCATCTACTACCTTTTTCGATGTCAGATATCCCTTCATCCCCCTCCGGCCTCCAGCCTTAGAATTCTCCCCGGTTACCCGGAGTAAAAATGCATCAGCCCCGTCACCATAGCTGGCCAGAAGCAGCTTATCGCCATCCTTAGCCTGTTCCAGGGCTGCCACGAGTTGCATCAGGCCAAAAGCTGCTCCGGTATTGCCTAAACGGTCGAAAAGTGGGTCCTGTACCTGTGTTTTAACATCCAGTCCCAGACTCCCTGCAACCTCCCGGTGACGGCGGGCATCGGGTGCATAGAGGGCAGCCTTTGAAATATCTTTAGGGGCAAGCTCGCACCTCTTGGCTAGCTCCATAACCACTTTTTGAATCTGCCGGACATATCCCTCGCCCACAACAAACCTATCTTCCCAGCTACGTACAAAGGTATCGCCATCAATCCGCCATAAATCCATCATATCATTGGTTACCGAATGGCTGGCTAACAATTCAGCAGCCACGCCGTCGGAACCGACAATAACAGCAACCGCCCCATCCCCGAGGTTTTGCTCAAAATCCGAGCCTGGCATACCCAGCCGCGTGTCCGCCGCAACGACCAACACCTGCCGGGCCGACCCTGCCTTAACAGCGTCAATTGCAGCTTTAAAAGCAGCGGTTCCCGACCTTAGAGAATTGGCAAAATCGACAGTATAAACATCAGGACGGAGGTCAGCCGCAGCCGCTATCACCGGCGCTGCCATCTTCTCTTTATAGGGGGATGTCGTTGAAGCAAAGAAAAGGGCATCAACAGTTTCCCGTCGCTTATCGGTTAGGCAATCCATAGCGGCGGCGGTAGCCAGGGTTATACAATCTTCATCGAAATTGGCAAGCGCTTTTTCTCCAGCTACCCCTTTGGTTATCGCTGACCTGGATAGCCTCCATAAGGGGACATACGCGCCATACGCCGTTATACCAACCATGCTTATCTCCTTTTCTTTTTGGACGATGAATAGACGAGCCGGTATCTTACCGAAGAGACGATTCTGTAACGGATTATTGGCTTATGTTGGGAGTATAGCAAGGTAAAAAGGGGGTGTCAATTACAGGAAGGCGGCTGTAGGTACTCAGTGAGGTTTGAATATGCTTAAATACTCAATAAGATAGTGAGACGTTTAGGGAATGTGTTGTTCTGTCATCCTGGAGCGTAGCGAAGGATCTCAGTGTGGGGGGGCAAAGGCGCAAGAACCCCCACATCCCCAGATTCTTCACTCTGTTCAGAATGACAACTGCGTAAACCCTTCAAAAAACTGTCGTGTATTGAGCCCGATGCATCGGGGGGGTATGAAGATTATCAACATATATTTTAGAGAGAGCCAGTATTTCCTATGCCGGCAATCCCAGAATGGCGATGATTGGCATTAAAAAGCCTGGATGCCCCCCCTGGGCCATAGCCAGTCCCATTTTGGGATTCTTTAGCTGCCTGGCGGGAAGCTGGGCTTTGCCCTGTAGCTGCTTATAGACTTCGTAGCACATGCGTATCCCCGATGCTCCCACAGGATGACCGAAGGACTTTAAGCCGCCATCGGAGTTCACCGGCAGTTGCCCCTTTAATGTAAATGTGCCAGCGTCCACATCGTCCTTGGCGTGGCCCATCTGGCTGAATCCCAGGGCTTCGTATTCCATCAATTCGGCGATTGTAAAGCAGTCGTGGATTTCAGCCAGGCTCAAGTCTTTCCTGGGGTCTGTAATTCCGGCGGCAGCATAAGCCTGTTTGCCGGCGGCTATAGTCTCAGGTAGATAATCGTATTTATAGTCAAAGTCTTCTTTGCCCCATCCTGGTCCAATGGCTACACCAAAACCCTTTACCGTCACATAGTCCTTGCGGAATTTCTTGGCAGTTTCGGTGCTGGTAACAATAGCTGCAGCCGCTCCATCAGTGGTAGGGCAGCAATCGAAAAGCCCCAGAGGGAAGGCGATTATGGGGGCATTTATGGCCTGTTCCTGGGTAATAGCCCTCTGGAAGTGGGCTTTAGGATGTAATGAGCCGTTATAGTGGTTTTTAACAGCGATTTTAGCCAGTGTTGCCTTTCCCTCCTGCGGGCTTAGTTTATTGGTGGCAAAGTACTTCGTAGCGCCCAGCGCCCAGCGCCCCGGGGCGGTCGCGCCCTGGCCGTAGACAGGGTGNTTAAAGGGGTCGGGAAGGCCGGANAACCCTGAGTCTTTGAGCTTCTCNACACCCACTACCAGNACCATATCATAAGCGCCACAGGCTATGGCGTAAGTGGCNGCCCGCAGGGTATCCTGCCCTGTGCCGCAGGCATTCTCTATACGTGTAATGGGCATATGTTTCAGTTTTAAAGGCATCGATAGCGTTGCGCCGGTAAAACTGCTCATCTGGGTGCCGACCCAGGCAGCTTCCAAATCTTCGGCGCCTATACCGGCATCATCAAAAGCCTCATAGGTAGCGTCGATTATCAAATCATCGAGGCTCTTATCCCATAACTCACCGAACTTGGTGCAGCCCATACCAATAATAGCAACTTTATCTCGAATAGCANCTGGATTCATAATTGCCCCCTTACCTTACTGGCATACACTTCCAGAAATAGTTGTTGTAGCCTCCGGCTTCGTGGAACTTACGGAAGGTCATTTCCACGGGCATATCTATCTTCACCTGCTCCGGGTCTCTATCCGTCATCCGGCAATAAACCCCGACGTCGCCATCCAGATGAATGCGGCAGAAAATCTCCGGGGCATCCTGGCTTAATGCCAGATTATCCAGATTGAAGGTGAACACCTTGCCTTTCCTGTCCGAAAGCCTGACATAGTCGAATTTATCCTTTGTGCGGCAGTAAAGGCATATCCTCTGCGGTGGGAAGAATTCCCGTCCGCAATGCTGGCATTTGGAGCCATTAAAGGATTGAATCCATTTTCTATCTCTCCATAGTATCGGCACTGACGATACTAATGGCGGACGGCGTTGTGACTCCGTAGAGACCAGGGAGCGGTGGGTCATGTATTTTTCGTAGTTGCTGATGTACCTTTTGGTTGCTAAATGCCCCTGGATACCCCGCTTGCCCCTTGCTTTACCTACTAACTCGGTAGTGCGCAGTAGCATTGCATCGCAGCCATCGCCGTAAGTAGCCATAAGGATTCTGTCCCCTGGTTTAGCTGTTTCCAGGGCAGCAACCAGTAGCATGGGTGCGAAAGCAGCGCCGGTATTGCCCATTTTATCGAAGAGGGCATCCTGGACTTGAGTCTTAGCATCAAATCCCAGGCTGGGGGTAATCTCTTTGTGTCTGCGCGCATCAGGGGCGTAGAAGACGGCTTTTGTAATATCTTTAGGAGTAATAGCGGACCTTTTTAAAAGATGGGATACCCCTTCCTGGACATTGGTCAAAAAGCCTTCGGTGATGACAAAACGGTCTTCCGATGTCTTTACAAAGTCGTGGTTTACCAGACGGTCGTCGCCAGTCTTGACTAAATCCTCTGCGCGAAAACGCCAAAAATCTAAAATATCATCGGTATGAGTATAGGTAGCTTCCACATCAACTGCTATATTTTGGTCGCTAACCAAAAACGCAGCGGCGCCATCTCCAAAGCTCTGCTCGAACTCCGACCGGGGCGCCCCCATACGGGAATCAGCCACCAGCACCAGCACCCTCTTAGCCGAGCCTGCTTTCACTGTATCCAGGGCTGCTTTTAAGGCCATACTGCCGGCCCTTAAAGAATCGGTGAAATCGTTAGCAGCAACTTCTCTTTTAAGGTCTAGTGCAGTGGCAACAATTGTGGCTGCCAGTTTCTCCTTGTACGGAGATGTGGTGGTGGCTACAAAGACGGCGTCGATTGTCTCTCTGTTCAAGTCCTTTAAACAATCAATAGCAGCCGCCACAGCCATAGTTACCGAATCTTCATCGTAGTTAGACAGGGCTCGCTCCCCACCCTGGGAAGCCCCACCCCAGGCGCGAGCAATTTCCTCTCTTTTGAGGCGGTATAAGGGAACATAGGCACCAAAGGCTTCAATTCCTGCCATAAGTCGGCTCCCTCCCCTGCAATTATTTCAGGTCTATGCAGTAGCAGTAGTAAGAGTTGTAGCAGTCTTGAGGTCTAATTGTATTCCCGGTCCCATTGTGGTTGTGAGAAAAGCGCTGTGGATGAACTGCCCTTTAGCCCCACTGGGTCTGGCCTTGATTATAGATTCCATTATTGTGGCTAGATTCTCTTCTAGTTTGGCTTCGTCAAAACTTACTTTACCCAGAGGTAAATGAACAATACCCGTCCTATCCATCTTGAACTCTACCCGGCCTTTTCGAGCATCTGTTATTACCCTGGGCAAGTCATTAGCCGGTACAACAGTTCCGGCTTTCGGGTTAGGCATAAGACCGCGCCGCCCCAATATCTTTCCCAGCTTACCAACCCGGCCCATCATATCCGGAGTAGCGATAGCCACATCAAAGTCCAGCCACCCTTCCTCTATCTTCTTGGCTAAATCCTCACCGCCTACATAGTCAGATCCGGCATCTTCAGCAATCTTGACCCCCTCACCCTGTGCGAAAACGAGAATACGTACCTTTTTGCCAAGACCGTGTGGCAACAAGGCTATACCACGAATTTGCTGATCAGCGTGCCTGGGGTCCAGCCCCATGCGGAGATGTAATTCCACCGTTTCATCAAATTTGGTAAACGATGCCTGTTTAGCTAATTTAATAGCCTCCTGAGGCGTATAAGTTTTATTTGCATCTACCAACTGGGATGCTTTTAGATATTTTTTACCTGCTTTTGCCATTATTATCCCTCGATTTCAATGCCCAGACTCCGCGCACTACCTTCAATTATCCGCATAGCCCCTTCAAGGTCTACTGCATTAAGGTCTCGCATTTTGAGCTTGGCAATTTCCTTTACCTTTTCTCGCGGCAGTTTTCCGATAGATTTGGATCCCGGTGTGTTACTGCCCTTTTCCTGTCCCAACGCTTGCTTTAAAAGCTCTGCAGCCGGAGGAGTTTTAAGCACAAACGTAAACGACCGGTCCTCAAATATCGTGATCTCTACCGGTACGATAGTCCCTGCCTGGGAGGCTGTTTTTTCGTTGTATTCCTTACAAAAGCCCATTATGTTAACGCCATGCTGGCCCAGAGCCGGGCCTACCGGGGGAGCCGGATTAGCCTTACCAGCCGGAATCTGGAGTTTAACAATGGCTTTTACCTTTTTTGCCATATCTTTATTACCTCAATTTCCTGTACGCTTGAACAAACACTACCCCATCGCTCCTTAGAGTTTTTCTACCTGTATAAAGTCAAATTCAACTGCTGTCTCCCGGCCAAAGAAAGAGACCAGTACTCGAACTTTACCTTTCTCAGCGTTTATCTCATCCACTACACCTACGAAATCAACAAAAGGTCCCTCGGTAATGCGGACACTCTGTCCCTTGGTAAATCCAACCTTGACCCGGGGAACCTCGGCTTCCATTTGCTTAAGTATATTCTGGACTTCCTTCTCAGCCAAAGGAGCGGGGACTAATTTCCCCTCAGAATCCTGGCTACTGACAAACCCTGTAACGCCCGGTGTATTACGCACTACATTCCAGCTAAGTTCGTCCATGATCATTAGCACCAGAATGTAACCAGGGAAAACCTTTCGATCTACCTTGCGTTTCTGCCCTTCTCTTACCTCGATTTCCTTTTCAGTAGGTATGATGACCTGAAATATTTTTTCGGCAGCGTCCATAGATTTAATACGCTGGTCCAGATTTTTCCGCACCCGATCTTCATACCCTGAATATGTATGAATGACATACATACCATTTCTTGATATCCTGTGGCATGTCTACTTAATCCCCAGTACTACGCTGCTTAATTGCGTTAAACCTAAATCTATAGCGCCTAAGGCCAGTCCCACAGCAGCCGAAATTATTATAACCAGAATAGTCAATCGGGTAGCCTCACGGCGGGTGGGCCATGTTACTTTTCTTAACTCGGCTATAGTTTCTTTAACAAAACTTAAGCCGGGGCGTTTACCTCTGGAGATGGTTGGTCTTTTCATAAGATGCACCCGCTTTCAGCGGCATTTAAAGAATTTACCTCCGAATATATATTTTCTCCCCTACATGCTGATAAAATCATAGATGAATTGCCGTTCCACTGCAAAGGGAGCCAAATATTCATAAAAAGCTATTTAACCTCTTTGTGAGCGGTATGGGTACGGCAGCGGGAGCAGTACTTCTTCTTTATCTCCAACCGCTGGGGGTCGTTTTTCTTATTCTTGAAACTCGTGTAATTTCTTTCCTGGCATTGCGAACAGGAAAGATAGATTATTGACCTGGCTTCAGATTTTTTTGCCATCTTCCCCTACTCTAATATCTTAGTGAATACGCCGGACCCGATGGTGTGGCCACCTTCACGGATGGCAAAGCGCAAGCCTTGCTCAAGGGCTACAGGATAGATGAGCTTTATTGTGCCCTTGACGTTGTCTCCAGGCATAACCATTTCTATACCCTTCGGCAACTCTACGACGCCGGTAACATCCGTTGTGCGGATGTAGAACTGGGGTTTGTAGCCGGTAAAGAAAGGAGTATGCCGGCCACCCTCTTCTTTGGTTAATATGTATATTTGACCTTCAGCCATCGTATGCGGTTTGATAGAACCGGGAGCTGCCAGTACTTGTCCGCGCTCTACATCCTCACGCTCGATGCCCCGGAGCAAACAACCGACTGCATCACCTGGTTCGCTCTGGTCGAGAAGTTTATGGAACATTTCAATTCCAGTCACCACGGTTTTCCGTGTTTCTTTGAGCCCTACGATCTCCACCTCTTCCCCTAACCTCACCGTACCTCTCTCTACCCGGCCCGTAACAACAGTGCCACGTCCTTTTATAGCAAACACGTCTTCTATAGGCATCAGGAAAGGCTTATCTTTCGGTCTGTTGGGCATTGGAATATAAGCGTCCAGCGCATCCATAAGCTTCCAGATAGCGCCACAATATTGACAATCCCTCTTACCACACCCGCCGTGTTCCAGTACCTTAAGAGCGCTTACCCGGATAATAGGTACTTTGTCTCCGGGGAACTCATATTTGGTTAGAAGCTCACGCATTTCCATTTCCACTAGCTGGAGCAACTCTTCATCTTCCATGGCGTCTACCTTATTCAAAGCCACGACAATATAGGGCACCTCCACCTGACGGGCGAGGAGTAAATGTTCGCGCGTCTGAGGCATGGGGCCATCAGGAGCGCTTACAACCAGTATAGCCCCATCCATCTGGGCTGCGCCGGTAATCATATTCTTTATATAGTCAGCATGTCCCGGGCAGTCCACATGGGCATAATGGCGTTTATCGGTCTCGTACTCCACGTGGGCAATGTTGATGGTTACACCACGGGCCTTCTCTTCCGGGGCGCTATCAATCGAATCGTAAGCCCTGAACTGAGCCAGATTCGATGCTGATAGGACTTTTGTAATAGCCGCAGTAAGAGTTGTCTTACCGTGGTCGACGTGCCCTATTGTACCCACATTAAGGTGGGGTTTAGTTCTTTCGAATTTCTTCTTAGCCATTTTTTAAGATTCCTCCTTTATTTGGAGCCCTCAAGCAGATTCGAACTGCTGACCCCGTTCTTACCAAGAACGTGCTCTACCTGCTGAGCTATGAGGGCCTTTCTACCAATTGTTATCCCCCAAAGGTAACAATATTTGCCGGGGGACCATTTACATTTCAATCCCTGTTTAATCGAAGCATGGTGGAAGGGGGAGGATTCGAACCTCCGCAGCCATTTCTAGCGGCAGATTTACAGTCTGCTCCGATTAACCACTCCGGCACCCTTCCAGCTTTTAGTAAAGTTCTGGAGCCCGAGGGGGGAATCGAACCCACCAACCTACCGATTACAAGTCGGTTGCGCTGCCCTTGCGCCACTCGGGCCAACTTCACCCCCGGACTACCCCATAAACCCTGTTCTTAAACGTCTAAATTTTTAAGGGAAATTGATTTGGTAGCGCATACCGGATTCGAACCGGTGGTCTCCTCCTTGAGAGGGAGGTGTCCTGGGCCGCTAGACGAATGCGCCAACTAAACAAATCCCAAGATAACACTACCAACCCCTACCAAATCTCAGTAGGAGATCTTTGCCATTACGCAAAACTCCGGCGGACTTGGTAGCCGGAGTTTCCATACCAAAACTACATATTATCTCACCTTTACTCGGCAAGCAATATTATAACCTATCAAATGCTATAAGGCAACAGTTGCCCTTCGGATAATATGTATACGAGCGACGATGTACGCTCGATAAATACACTAACCCACGACGCAATCTTTTAAAAGAGAGAAACTTGGCTGGGGACCGAGGATTCGAACCTCGCTATGCAGATCCAGAATCTGCAGTCCTACCGCTAGACGAGTCCCCAGTGATACAGGAGAACCATATGATGGTTAAGAACCTTATTTAGTATACATTAGTAGCACTTTACATTTCAACCGCCCAGGTTAATGAGGTGATCTATCTCCTGCATGGTGAAGTAGAAACGGTGTAGGTCTTTGAGAGCGCTCAATAGACTGCACTCCTGGGACCGATGCGATGGACAAGAACAATCCGCTTGGTATCATCAATGGTAAAGAGTATCCGATAATCGCCGACACGGATACGCCATTCGTTCTTCTGTCCCTTGAGCTTCTTCACACCAGGCTCCCTCGGGTCCTTTTGCAAGCGGTCAAGCGCTGCCATTATTCTCTTCACAAGGGTAGCATCTAACTTCTTTAAATCCCTCTCCGCAGCCGGCGTCAGAATGACACTATGCAAAGGCTAAGCTTTCCTCTTCTGCAATCTCGCCTTGTATTCCTGTAAGGGCACCGTTTTGCCCTTGACCAATTTAGACTTCTTGATGAGTATGTGGTCTATGAAGTCCTCGGGTACCTCCTTATCCAGCAGAATCCGTTCAGCCACAAACCTGCGTTCCGCCGGCTTAAGTTTGGAGAACTCCTCCCAGACCTGCTGCGCACTGGTCTCTTTCCCGGTCTCTTTGTGTTCACTGATCTTAGTAATCATCGCTATCCCCTCTAATTTTTCTCCCACGATTATACATC
>JGI1356J14229_10003075_pt1:10000-12871 | contig 12871 bp, 7 predicted proteins | sample Subgrocontami58m_FD_14229 | JGI IMG/M metagenome (IMG submission 14229) | reverse complement strand
AGGAGGCCGTCCGAAAAGGGCAGAAGATTGTCGCCTTGGCGATTGAGAGATTGGCGGGCGATTTTGTTGCTGAGCGAACGGTCACGGTCGTGCCTTTACCAAGCGACGATATGAAGGGCAGGATTATTGGCCGTGAGGGACGCAATATCCGCGCCCTGGAAGCGGCTACGGGGATTGATCTGATCGTTGATGATACTCCGGAGTCCGTGATCATTTCCGGCCATAATCCCATTCGTCGGGAAATTGCCCGGCTGTCGCTGGAAAAGCTCATGTCCGATGGCCGTATCCACCCTGGAAGGATAGAGGAGGTTGTGCGCAAGGCGGAGCAGGAGGTAGAAGAGGCTATCCGGGAGGCGGGGCAGAAGGCTGTTTTTGACGTCGGGGTCCATGGCATTCACCCCGAGCTCGTGAAGCTGCTGGGGAGGCTAAAGTTTCGTTACAGTTATGCGCAGAACGTGCTTTTGCATTCAATTGAAGCGGCTTTCATTTGCGGCATGATGGCGGTGGAATTGGGTCTGAACGAGAAACAGGCGCGGAGGGCGGCCTTGCTCCACGATATCGGCAAAGCGGTGGATCACGAAGTAGAAGGGTCTCATGCCATTATCGGAGCAGAGCTGGCGCGCAAGTATGGAGAATCCCCCAAGATCGTCAATGCGATCGCGGCGCACCATGAAGACGTAAAGGCAGAGACTATCCTAGCTCCCTTGGTGGATGCGGCAGATGCCCTCTCCGGAGCCCGCCCGGGGGCGCGTCGGGAGATGCTGGAAACCTATGTCCGCCGCCTGGAAGAGCTCGAACGCATCACCAATGCATTCAAGGGGGTAGAAAAGTCCTATGCGGTCCAGGCGGGGAGAGAAATCCGGATCATCGTTCAGAATGAGCTTATCTCCGATCAAGATGCGGCCATCATGGCCCGTGAGATCGCGCGCAAGATCGAAAACGAGATGACCTATCCAGGGCAGATCAAGGTGACGGTCATTCGGGAAGTGCGGTCTGTGGAATATGCCCGTTAAATAAATAAAGTTTTTAATTTTGAGTTCTTAGTTTTTAGTTAAGGAGCTAATCAACTCAAAACTTAAAACTAACAACTAAAAACTGTTTTTAGGTATGCGTATTCTAATTTTAGGTGATGTGGTCGGTCGTCCGGGGCGTAGGGCTATCCGGGACCTCGTTCCGGATTGGGTGAAGGATGAGAAGATCGATCTGGTGATTGCCAACGCCGAAAACTCCGCGGGCGGGATGGGGGTAGATGTGAAGAGCGCTGAGGAGCTCTTTTCCGCAGGCGTTCAGATCCTTACTTCGGGAAATCACATCTGGAAGAAGAAAGAGATTTATCCCTATCTTGAGAGCCACCCTTGCCTTATTCGGCCGGCAAACTATCCCAATGGGGCGCCGGGTCGCGGTTGGGTGGAGTGGCAAAGCGAGCAGGCGCATCGCGTCCTCATCGTCAATTTACAGGGAAGGGTCTTTATGCCCGGTAACATCGATGATCCGTTTCGCTGTGTGGATGCTATCCTAAAAGGGCACGGCCACCGCGCCCGTATAGTGATCGTCGATATGCACGCGGAGGCAACCTCGGAGAAAAACGCCATGGGTTGGTTCCTGGATGGGAGGGTTTCCGCGGTCTATGGCACCCATACGCATGTGCAGACGGCGGATGAGCGGATTCTTCCGAAGGGCACGGCCTACATCACCGATGTCGGTATGTGCGGTCCCATGGATTCGGTGATCGGGATCGAAAGGGATCTCGTGATCCAGGGTTTTTTGAGCCAACTGCCGCGTCAGTTCAATGTCGCTAAGGACAATGTGGCTCTCCAAGGGATTGTCCTGGAGGTGGACGAGGATACCGGGAAGGCTCTGGAGATCCGCCGCGTGCGCGTTCCCTGGAAGAGTTCGGAAGTATGAAGGTAGATCCTCAAGAACAGTTGCGGCTCATCGGGCGCGGGGCCGTTGAGATTCTTGTCGAGGAAGAGCTGCTGAAGAAGCTCCGGCGGGGGACGCCCTTGCGGGTTAAGGCGGGATTCGACCCGACGGCGCCGGACCTCCATTTGGGTCATACGGTGCTGATCCAGAAGATGAAGCAATTTCAGGACTTCGGCCATGAGGTGATTTTTTTGATTGGGGACTTCACGGGGATGATTGGCGATCCTTCCGGGAGGTCGGAGACGCGCAAGCAGCTCACCCGTGCCGAGGTCTTAAAAAATGCCGAGACCTATAAGGAGCAGATTTTTAAGATTCTCGACCCCAAGAAGACGGTGATAGAATTTAATCATCGCTGGATGGAGAAGATGGACGCCGCGGCGCTTGTGGAGTTGAGTGCGAAATATACGGTGGCGCGAATGCTGGAGCGAGAGGACTTCAAGCAGCGGTACCAGAAACAGCAATCGATCAGCATTCACGAGTTTCTCTATCCTCTGATTCAGGGTTATGACTCGGTGGTGCTCAAGGCGGATGTCGAATTGGGAGGGACAGACCAGCGCTTCAATTTGCTTGTCGGCAGAGAACTCCAACGGGAATACGGCCAAGAGCCTCAGGTGGTCTTGACCATGCCGTTGCTGGAAGGAACAGACGGCGTGAACAAGATGAGCAAGTCGTTGAATAATTACATTGGCATCCATGAGCCCCCCGAAGAGATCTTCGGCAAGATGATGTCGATCTCCGATGAATTGATGTGGCGCTACGCGGAGCTGTTGAGCGATAGAGATCTTGAAGAAATCAAAAGAGTTCGCACTCAGGTTGCTCAAGGATCAGTCCACCCCATGGATTTCAAAAAGAATCTTGCCTGCGAGATCGTATCCCGCTTTCATGGCAGGGCGGCCGCGGAGTCGGCACGGGATTATTTTGAGACCCGGCACCAAAAGCGATCGGTTC
>JGI1356J14229_10003075_pt1:0-7500 | contig 12871 bp, 7 predicted proteins | sample Subgrocontami58m_FD_14229 | JGI IMG/M metagenome (IMG submission 14229) | reverse complement strand
ACGAATTTCCGGCAGAATACAATGATATCCGGGGCTGTAGCTCAGTTGGGAGAGCGCCGGTTTTGCAAGCCGGAGGTCGTCGGTTCGATCCCGATCAGCTCCACCATATAAGAGACAGCGATTAGTGAATAGTGATTAGTAAGAATCAAAAACTGATCATTGCTCACTAGTCTCTGAGGCTAGTCACTCACGGGTCGAAAATCTGTGATGTGCTTGTTCTTTGACAACTGAATACGGGTAACAAGTTGCAATTTGCGCTTAGGTAGCAGTGGCGAATGTGGTCAAGCTACTAAGGGCATATGGTGGATGCCTTGGCACGAGTAGGCGATGAAGGGCGTGGCTAGCTGCGATAAGCTTCGGGGAGCCGCTAAGCAGGCTTTGATCCGGAGATCTCCGAATGGGGCAACCCGATCCTGGTAATTCGGGATCATCTCACGCTGAATTCATAGGCGTGTGAGGCGAACGGGGGGAAGTGAAACATCTCAGTACCCCCAGGAATAGAAATCAATAGAGATTCCCTCAGTAGTGGCGAGCGAAAGGGGAAGAGCCCAAACCGCTGGAAGCAATTCCATCGGGGTTGTGGGGCTGCCTTAGGGTGTAGCCCGGGAAGTTACCAAGTCAGGTCATAACTGAAGGCTCCTGGAAAGGACAACCGAAGAGGGTGATAGTCCCGTAAGTTAAATGACTCTGGCCTTCCTGAAGGCAGTTCCCGAGTACCGCGGGACACGGGAAATCCCGCGGGAAGCAGGGAGGACCATCTCCCAAGGCTAAATACTAACTCGTGACCGATAGTGAACTAGTACCGCGAGGGAAAGGTGAAAAGCACCCCAGTGAGGGGAGTGAAATAGTACCTGAAACCATGTGCCTACAAGCAGTGGGAGGGCTATGTCCCAAGCTTCGGCTAGGGATATGCCTGACCGCGTGCCTTTTGCATAATGAGTCTGCGAGTTACTCTACGCAGCAAGGTTAAGCCGACTGAGGTGGAGCCGTAGCGAAAGCGAGTCTTAAATGGGCGATTCAGTTGCGTGGAGTAGACCCGAAGCGGGATGATCTACCCATGGCCAGGGTGAAATTTCGGTAACACGAAATGGAGGCCCGAACTGGTGAAGGTTGAAAACTTCTCGGATGAGCTGTGGGTAGGAGTGAAAGGCTAATCAAATTCCGTGATAGCTGGTTCTCCCCGAAATATATTGAGGTATAGCCTCGTGTCTAGCAGACGGAGGTAGAGCTCTGGATGGGCTAAGGTCCTTACCGGGATACTAAACCTAACCAAACTGCGAATTCCGTCTTGCCGAATCACGGGAGTCAGACTGCGGGAGATAAGTTCCGTGGTCGAGAGGGAAAGAGCCCAGATCGCCGGCTAAGGTCCCAAAATATGTGCTCAGTGGGAAAGGATGTGGAAGCGCTCAGACAGCCAGGAGGTTGGCTTAGAAGCAGCCATCCTTTAAAGAAAGCGTAACAGCTCACTGGTCGAGTGAGTCCGCGCCGAAGATGTAACGGGGCTAAGCACATTACCGAAGCCGCGAACTTAGCGGTTTCTTCGGAAATCGTTAATTGGTAGGGGAGCATTCCAGTCGCCTGTGAAGGCAGACCGTAAGGACTGCTGGAGGTTCTGGAAGAGATTATGCAGACATGAGTAGCGATAAAATGGGTGAGAAACCCATTCGCCGTAAGTCTAAGGTTTCCTGGGTAAAGTTAATCTTCCCAGGGTTAGTCGGTCCCTAAGCCGAGGCCGAAAGGCGTAGGTGATGGAAAGCAGGTTAATATCCCTGCACCACCGATGGTGCGTTACCAGCGAAGGGGGGACGAAGAAGGGTAGGTCATCCGGGTGTTGGATGTCCCGGTTCAAGCCTGTAGGCGGGTCCGCTAGGCAAATCCGGCGGGCCATTCCAAACGCCGAGAGGTGATGACGAGTCCCGTAAGGGACGCAAAGTGACTGATCCCATGCTTCCGAGAAAATCCTCGTAGCGAGCATCATAGGTGACCGTACCGCAAACCGACTCAGGTAGACGGGTAGAATATACCAAGGCGCTTGAGAGAACCGTGGTTAAGGAACTCAGCAAACTGACACCGTAACTTCGGAAGAAGGTGTGCCCACCGTGGTGAAGTTCTTGCGAATGGAGCTGTGGTGGGTTGCAGTGAACAGGGGGTGGCGACTGTTTATCAAAAACACAGGACTCTGCTAAGTCGCAAGACGACGTATAGGGTCTGACGCCTGCCCGGTGCCGGAAGGTTAAGGAGAGAGGTTAGCCGCAAGGCAAAGCTTTGAACCGAAGCCCCGGTAAACGGCGGCCGTAACTATAACGGTCCTAAGGTAGCGAAATTCCTTGTCGGGTAAGTTCCGACCTGCACGAATGGCGTAACGATCTCCCCGCTGTCTCGACCACGGACTCAGCGAAATTGCAATCTCGGTGAAGATACCGGGTACCCGCGGCAGGACGGAAAGACCCTGTGCACCTTTACTATAACTTTGTAATGGATCTAGGGTTAGTATGTGTAGGATAGGTGGGAGGCTTTGAAGCGGAGGCGCTAGCTTTCGTGGAGCCAACCTTGAAATACCACCCTTGTTGACCTTGGCTTCTAACTCTGCCCTGTAATCCAGGGCGAGGACATTGCATGGTGGGTAGTTTGACTGGGGCGGTCGCCTCCCAAATCGTAACGGAGGCGCGCGAAGGTCGGCTCAGGCTGAATGGAAACCAGCCGTCGAGTGTAATGGCATAAGCCGGCTTAACTGCGAGAGAGACATCTCGAGCAGGTGCGAAAGCAGGTCATAGTGATCCGGTGGTCCCGCATGGAAGGGCCATCGCTCAACGGATAAAAGGTACGCCGGGGATAACAGGCTGATACCCCCCAAGAGTTCACATCGACGGGGGTGTTTGGCACCTCGATGTCGGCTCGTCACATCCTGGGGCTGAAGTAGGTCCCAAGGGTTCGGCTGTTCGCCGATTAAAGTGGCACGCGAGCTGGGTTCAAAACGTCGTGAGACAGTTTGGTCCCTATCCGCCGTGGGCGCAGGATACTTGAGGAGAGCTTTCCCTAGTACGAGAGGACCGGGAAGGACGCACCGCTAGTGTTCCGGTTGTGGCGCCAGCCGCAGCGCCGGGTAGCTATGTGCGGACAGGATAACCGCTGAAAGCATATAAGCGGGAAGCCCCCTCCAAGATAAGGTATCCCGGGGTGTAAGCCCCCTAAAGACCCCTCGTAGACTACGAGGTTGATAGGCCGGATGTGGAAGGCCAGTAATGGTTGAAGCTTACCGGTACTAATTGGTCGTGAGGCTTGACCATATTTACTATTGTTACCTTGCAAATTGTGCTTGCCCGTATTCAGTTGTGAGAGAATTGACTTGATTTAAGGTCGTTCAAAAAGAGCCAGATACAAGGCGCGCGAAGTTACGCGAGCGGAGGCGTACTAGAACAGTACGTCGTAGCAAGCAAAACAAGCGCAACGAAGTAGGTGGCCTTTTTCAACGACCGACGCTTTCCGGTGGCGATAGCGGAGGTGATACACCCGATCCCATCCCGAACTCGGTCGTTAAGCCCTCCAGCGCCGATGGTACTGTAGGGTCGCCCTATGGGAGAGTAGGTCGTCGCCGGATTTAAATTCAAAAGGCCCGAGGCTGAAACCAGCCCGGGCCTTTTTTTGTTTTGACTTTATGGCCTGCCGCGATTTCGACTAATGTCGGGCCTGTTTATTGAGTTCTTTCCCCGGCCAGGCTTTTAGATTTTTGGATCTCGGCTCACGTGGATTGTTAAGATATAAAGGCCCGTGGGTCTCACGCCCCTGGGCCTTTTTAATTTGTGCTTGACGCGCATCCTAAGGTTGCCATAATTTTAGGGCCGTTTTTAACATACGAAAGTTAGGTTGGTGGGTAGGTGATCAAATGAAGAATGGCGGCATGGTGTTTGTCTCAATTATGCTTTGGGGCGTCATAAGTGCGTTGCAAGCCAGCTTTGCTGATGAACCGCCGCGTTATGCGTTACGGGCTACTCTCGTTACGCCGTCACAGATAATCGAAAACGGCGTGATCCGGTTGGGTGGCGGGCACATCGAGGCTGTCGGGATCGAGCAGGCAGGCACTGAGGTCATCGAGGTCGATGGCGTCGTGTTCCCTGGCCTTATCGACCTGCACAATCACTTGACGTGGAACGTACTGCCGCGCTGGACGCCCACACGCAGCTTCTCTAATCGATACGAGTGGCAGGAACTTCCGGACTATGCACGAACACTGAGCGGACCGCATTATGCGCTCACCGGGGCTGGTTTTGGCTGTACGATGAATAGGTATGCCGAGATCAAGGCCCTCGTAAACGGTGCCACCGCTACCGTTGGGTCGTTCGCAACCCCTCCAGAGAATGCTTGCATTCTCGGTCTCGTCCGAAACCTCGATTTCGCGTCTGGTCTCGAGGACCCATCTGCGGTCAATCGCGACCGGCTCAGGAATTTCGTGTTTCCGTTCGAGCTGGCTGCAGTAGACGAGGGTGCCGTTCGCGAAGTGGACCCGATGTCGACACCCGATAGCAGGAAGCTTCGCGCCGTCGTCATGCACCTGGCCGAAGGCACCGACGCTGCCTCGCGGCGCGAGTTCCGGATGTTTAAGCAACATGGTTTCATTCGGAAAGGGGTCAGTATCATTCACGGTGTCGCATTACAGGCGGCTCAACTCAAAGAGCTTGCGGACGGACAGGTGGGTCTCATCTGGTCGCCGCGTAGCAATCTCGAGCTGTACGGAAAAACTGCCGACGTGATTTCGGCGCGCGCAGCCGGAATGACGATCGCCATCGCGCCTGATTGGAGCCCGACCGGTAGCACCGGCATGCTTGCTGAACTCTCGCTGGCCTGGAAGCTTAACGTTGGCGCGCTCAGCAATGCCTTCACAGACGCAGATTTCACGCTGATGGCGACCGCGAATCCTGCCAGATTGGCCGGGCTCGCTGATCGCATCGGAACGCTGACAGTCGGCGCTGCGGCGGACCTGCTAGTCATGCGCCGGAAGCCTCGTTCTCCGCATCAGGCGCTGGTTCGTGGCGGTCCTGCCGACGTTCTGCTGGTCATCATTGCCGGATACCCAGTTTATGGAGACGAGACCTTGATGCGTAGGCTGCTGCCCGAGGCTCGACTCGAAACGCTTTCGATATGCGGTCAGCCAAAAGCGCTGAATGTCTCCGGCGGCAACTCGCAGGACTCGTGGCAGGAAACAGAACGTGTCCTGCAGGCGGAGCTCAAAGCGCTAGGATTGAGGCTGGCACCGCTCGCGGAATGCGAATAACCTCTTTCAGCGCCGATGGTACGATGCGGTCGTCGCATGGTGGTTCGACTAGGAGGTTCACCATCCTGAGCCTCTCGAAGGAGAGAGTAGGACGCCGCCGGATTTAAAATTCAAAAGCGGCTCGAAAGAGTCCTGGCCTTTTTTTGCGCTTGACGCCACATCTTTCCTTGAATAACGTAAGGCTTGCTTATAGGAACAACAAAATGTGGCGAGACCTTGTTCGTGACTTGATTCGCCAACTTGGCGTGTGGGTTCTCGGTGCTATTCTGGGCCTCCTCCCTCCAGCGGCTGTGATTAAGGCGTACGGCCTCGACTTCATTACTAAGCAGCACCAGGTTCTTGGGTGGGCGATCCTATTAGTGATCGGACTGGTGGGCCCCCTATTGCTAGTCGGAATCGTTCATTACTACCGTCATCACCGGTCCTCCCGTGGGGTCCAGAACCTGACTGCTGTGCCTGAAGGCTTCCCGCACTCGCTACAGTGGAGCACAGGTAAAAGAGGAGACCAACCGATAATGTTCGTTGTGGGGGATTTTGTCATCACCAACGCCTCCAATGGTGCTCTCATTGTCCCAAGGACGATTCTCGTGCTGTCTTACACCTTCATGCGCTTCCCGCGACGGTATGTCGTTGGCCCAGGAGTGTGGCAACCGATTGATGCTCGAACTGCAAGGAAGGATCGCCTTATGTGGACTGTGGAGCCGCCGATAAGGCGGCCAGGAAAAACTCTCAATGCGCGGGTGTGCTTTATAGACCAATTTAACCACGAGTATTGGACACAGTGGCTGTCGTGGGTTTCGAATGGTTGACATGGTACTGTCGCCATATGGGAGAGTAGCTCGCCACCCGATTTAAATTCAAAAGGCCCGAGGGTCTGGATTCCCCCCCCGGCCTTTTTGTTTTTGGTTTGACGACTCGCAAAGATCTTAAGTAACCTTGGCTGGCTTTTTGAGCTTGAAGTCAAGGCCGGGTCGACCATAGTGAAAGATCAATCAAGCAAAAACCAGGGACTTTCTAGGCCAATACCTGAATTCCGGCCGTCTAGAAACGCCCTGTGTCTGTGCGGGTCTGGTAACAAGTTCAAGCGGTGTTGCTCTGATACGTATGACTTGGAAAGGCCAGTTGACGCCGCTCATCTAGCCTTTAATAAGGAGCAATATCACCAGGCACTGAAGCAGTGTCGTGCGGACATGACGCGTTACACGAAAAGGTCAAAAAGGAGGTCAAAAAGGGGTCAAGTCTGCCGTTGGCTTTTAAGCCGTGAAGCCAAATCGTTAATCCCTCCAGCGCCGACAAGTTCAGTTTTTAGTTTTGAATTCTTGAATAACGGCTAATTTGCCCGCTTCCACGAGGGCAGAAACAGTCGAAAGTATTGCAAACGGCATTCAATGAAACCTCGAAGATCCTTCGTTTCACTCAGGATGACACGGGAAAGTGTCACTCTGAGCGATAGCGAAGAGTCTCTGGAAATTTGCAAAATGACTGAAAAAGGTTCAGGCCACCAAAGCAAGTTAAACCTTGTCTCTCGAACGAAAAAGTGAACTTTTGTGGTCCTCGGCGCATTTCTCAAAGTCCTACCATAATGGTAGGACTTTAAGGAGGCCCGTTTGCCCTGGAAAAAAAGGTCAATCATAGCCGTTATTCAAGAATTCTTAGTTGTTAGTTAACTCAACACTCAAAACTCACAACTCAAAACTGGATATGGGAAAGTAGGACGCCGCCGGATTTAAGATTCAAAAGGCCCGCTGAAACTCGCCCGTTGGTTACGGTGGTGATCCATTGTATAATGTTCAAGGAATGATCCCCGAGGGGCGAAAACAGATGAAAATGATCCGGGAGGTGAACTTAAGTCGCAAACAACAGTTGGCCTGCCGCCTTGGCTTGTTTATTTTTGCTGCAGCCACGCTCCTATTCGGCTCGGCCTTGGATCTCCATCCCCAGGGCAGGCAACAGGTAAAGGTGCTCCTGGAGACTCAACAGTCCGGCAATCAGAGCAGGGAGGCTGTGCAGAGCAGCGGGAGCGTGATTATAAGAAGGGGCAACGTGGAGCCCTCAGGTCGGCTGAGCGCTACGGACAGGCATACCACGGTGCAGCACTCCACGGGGATTTTCACGCTGGTGCAGGATGGCGGCGAGTCGATTCTCACTGTGGCTACGAGAGTCCCGTACAATCAGGTCATCTTTTATCGCGACTACGCGACCGGCACAGGCTACGTCGCGCGCAACGTAGC
>JGI1356J14229_10003052_pt1 | contig 12946 bp, 11 predicted proteins | sample Subgrocontami58m_FD_14229 | JGI IMG/M metagenome (IMG submission 14229) | reverse complement strand
CGGGCCGGTCGCGCGCAGTATGGCGGGCAGCGCAGCTTCCAGCGCGTCAAGCGCCGAGAATTCGTGCGCTTCGCGATAACCTGCCGCACGCGCGAGTCCGGCAAAGCTGAGCTTGTCCTTGCCCGGAATCGGATGCCCGCCGTTGGCTTCGTACGTGCCGTTCTCGCAGACGAAGTGCAGCAGATTGTTGGGCGCGGCGTTCGCAATGGTCACCAGGCTGCCCAGGTTCATCAGGAGGCTGCCATCGCCATCGAGCACGATCACCCGGCGCTCCGGCAGGCCCAGCGCCAGGCCCAGCGCCAGCGATGACGCCTGGCCCATCGCGCCGACCGCGGTGAAAGTCGGCGCATCCGGCTTGATTGCCAGCCACTCGAAGGTTGCCTGGTATACGGGCACCACGAGTTCGTCGCGATGGAATTTCGCGAGGAGCTTCAGGCACTGGTCACGCTTCATCATACCGGGCTCCTTCCGACGAGCAGTACCAGCGGGGTGGAATTCACGTAGGCGCGTTCGATCGCAGGCGCAATCCGCTGCTCGTCGCCGGCGCCGTGCAGGAATTCATGCTCGATTCCCATGGCATCGAGGATCGGGGTGACGATGCGCACGCCGTAGCTGCGCGACTGCACCGGCGGAGCATCGGATTCGTGGGCAAGCAGTCCGACCATCATGACGACGGGCAGGCGGTATTCGACGGCGATTCCCCGCAGCGCGTTCACCGAATCGAGCAAGCCGGTGTTTTGCATCAGCAGCACCGCGCGCTTGCCGCAAAACGACAGCGCGGCGCAAATCGAGACCCCCTCGTCTTCCTTGCAGACGCGCACGAGCCTCAACGCGGAATCGGATGCGACCCGGCGCAGCACGGTTTCGCTGGTGACGCGGTCGGGCACCGAGATGACAAATTCGACGCCGCTGCGCTTGATCGCCTCGACGATGGCCGCGCCCTCAACGCCCGCGCTGGTGCGACGGCTGGGTTGGTTCATGTCAGCCTTTGCTCTTATTGCGCGGTGATATTGAGCTCGGCGATGATCTTTGCCAGGCGTGTCCGGTCATTGCGGATAAGCTGCCTGAATTCCTCGGGCGTCGACGAGGAGGCCTCGACCCCGGACTCAGCCAGTTTCGCCTTCAACTCCGGATCCGCCAGCGCGCGTGCGATCGCCTCGGCAAGTTTCGCAACGATCGCGGGCGGTGTCTTCGATGGGGCGAGCACGCCGTACCAGGACAACGCATCGACTCCCGGGAACCCCTGCTCGTGAATCGTCGGAATATCCGGCGCTGCCGAATTTCGCTTGGTACCTACCAGGCCGAGCGCTTTCATTTTGCCGGCCTTGATATGCGACAACAGGGCAGGCATGTCGCCAAAGGTACCGGCGACCCGGCCGCCAAGGAGATCGATCAGTACCGGGGCAATGCCCTTGTAGGGCACATTCGTAATGTTGAGCTTGGTCGCGGTTTTGAACGTCTCTATCCATATTTGCCCGATATTTCCAACTCCGGGCGAACCGAAAGCCAACGGTTCCTTGAGCGGTTTCGCGAACGCGACGAACTCGCTCACGTTATTCGCGGGCGTCGACGCCCCGACCACCAACGCCGTGGCATTGATCACGACGCGCGACACCGGCGCGAGGTCCTTGTCCGTGTCGTACGGCAGGTCCTTGGTGATGGTCGGGGTGATGGTAAGCAAGCCGGAACTGCTCAAGATCAGCGTGGTGCCGTCGGGTGCTGAATTCACAACCGCCTGCGCGGCGACCACGCCACTCGCACCGGGGCGAGGTTCAACCACGACCGGCCCGCCCAGCAGCGGGCTCAACTTGACGGCGAGATGACGGCCCACGAAATCGACCGGTCCGCCCGCCGCGAATATCAGGAGCCGCGTCGGTTTCTGCTGGGCATAGGAGGCACTGATCCCGAGCCCCATCGTGACGGCCAAAACCGCTGACGTAACTGCGCTGAACAACCTGCTCATCGTCAATCCTCCTTCGTGGTTCGGACTGCTCTGATAACCCGCATTACCAATGGCCCTTGGAGCTTCCCGCATTATAGGCTGCTGTTGGGGAGCTGCAAGAATGAGATGGGTCGCCAATGTTATGATGTCCGGCGCATTGTGGATGCCTGTCAGTGTCAACCATCAGTCTGCGGCCCTCCCGGATACTCGCTGCGACACTCGTGCTCGCGCACGGCGCGGCGATTGCCATGATCGTGATGGCCGGCATGGCGCCGTGGCTGGATGCGCTCGCGATCGCAGCGCTGGCGGCGAGTCTCGTATTCAACGTGCGCCAGAGCGCATTACTGCGCGCCACGGATGCGGTGATCGGGCTCGAAATCACTTCCGACGACAAGTTCAGCATTCAAACGCGGCGCGGCGGGTGGATTGAATGCGAGGTGCTGGGCAGCACTTACGTGATTTCCTTTCTCGCGATCCTGAATCTGAAGCGGACCGACAGCGGCAAAATCACGCATGCCGTGATCCTGCCGGACAGTCTCGATGCCGGGGAATTCAGAAAACTGCGGGTATGGCTGCGCTGGAAGCGCGATTCGCAATCCGGGTGAGCATTTCACCCGGGAAGATCCTGATGGCACTGGGCGCGGCTGCTGAAGACAGCCGCGCCCCATCCATCCCCGGTCAGCTTTTGCGCTTGCGCGTCGAGACGGTGTTGGCGAGCACGCCGATGCCTTCGATTTCGCATTCGATGCTGTCACCGTGCTGCAAATACCACGTGCCGGGGCCCTTGTAGCCCATCGCGGTGCCGGCGGGCGTTCCGCTCGAGATCAAATCACCGGGCTCGAATCCAGCGTGGGAGTACCAGGCGATTTGTGCCGGAATGCGGTAAATCTGGTTGCCGGTATTGCCGTTCTGGCGCACTTCACCGTTGACGCGCGTGACGAGGCGCAAATTGTGCGGATCGGGGATCTCGTCCCGGGTGACGATCCAGGGGCCGAGCGGGGCCGCAGTCGGGAAGTTCTTGCCGATGCAGATGTTGCCTTCCTTGCGCTCCGCCTGCTGCACTTCGCGGCAGGAGAGGTCGTTCATGATGGTGTAGCCGAACACGCAGTCATAGGCTGCCTCGGGGGCGACGTCGCTGCACTCGCGGCCGATCACGATCGCAAGTTCGTTTTCGTAGTCGAAAGTTTCGGTCCATGCCGGCTTGCGGACGGTTGCGCCGTGCGGCACCACGCAACTGGAGACTTTGATGAAACCGGCGACGCGGGAGTAGGTCTGACCCGAGCCTTCGGCCGCGTGATCGGCGTAGTTTTTGCCAACCGCCATGATCTTGCCGGGTATGAGCGGCGCTTCCAGCGTGACCGCGTCGAGCGCGAACACGTGCGGCAGTTGCTCGCCGCGCGCGAGCGCTACTTCGGCATCGGCGGCGGCAGCCCGGACCGCTGCGAGCGCGGCGTCCCCCTTCTGGATGCATTCGAGCAGGGTCGCGGGGAGCTTACGGCCGGCGAGTGCGGTAACGTCCAATACACGATTACCTGCGAGCAGCACTCCGAAATGGCCGGTGCGCGCACGCGCGGGACGAAAAGTCAGCAGTTTCATTGCGCCTCCTGTGAGGGTGGATTCATCGTTGTTCTTCCGGCGGCCGCACGCGGCGGAACATCGCCAGCAGCAGCAGATCGTAAACGATTTTGAGCCCGCCGCATATGACGAGCGGCCAGCCGAAAGGAGAGAGCGTGAGCAGCCAGCCGGCGAACATCGGGCTGATCGACGAGGCCAGGCTGCGTGGCACCGCGGTGAGGCTTGCTGCCGCGGGCCGCTCACCGGGCGTGACTACCGCCATTACGTAGGAAGTGCGCGCCGGCACGTCCATTTGCGATAGCGCGAAACGCAGCATCAGGCACAGCAGCGCGAGCGGCAGAGTCGGCATCAGGGGCACCAGGATCAGAAATGCGTTCGACGGCAGATGCGTGAATACCATGGTGTTGATCAAGCCGATGCGGCGCGCCAGCCGTGCCGCCGCGAGTTGCGAAAACGCGCTGAGGATGCCGGCCCAGAAGAAGATGGTCCCCGCGGTCACGATCGAAAGCTCAAAGCGCTGCAGGAGCCACAGTGCCAGCAGCGATTGCACTGCGAAACCGCCGGCAAACGCATCGAGGCTGAAAACGGCGGCGAGCGTATAGACCATGCGCTTCGACTTGCCGAGCGGGGCGCTCGGCGCCTCATCGTGCGGTTCCAGTTGCGGCGACAGGCGGCGGTAGAGCGAGAAGCTGATCACGCCGCCAGTTGCGGCGACAGGCGGCGGTAGAGCGAGAAGCTGATCACGCCGCAGACGCCGTATAGCAGAAACATGACCTGAATCGCGTGCTTGATATCGAGCGCAAGCCATTTTTCGCCGAATGTGGGCAGGCCCGAGGCCTGCGCGCCGAGCGCACCGATCAATGCGCCGATCAGGCTGTAGCGCGCAAACAACGAGGTGCGGTGCTCGGCGCTGACCGTGCGCGTGAGCAAGGAATGCTCGAGCGGCGCGAAGATACTGGCATCGCCGCTGGACGGATTGATCGTGCCGACGGCCGCGACCAGCAGCAGCGGCCAGAAATCAGTCGTCAAGACGAACGCAATTCCGGTTGCGGCCATCAGCAACGCCGCGAATTCGAGCAGTGTCCGCTGCCGGAAACGGTGGGCGATGAATCCGACGCCGAGGGTCATCAACCCGGAGCCGAGCAGCGTGGCGGTGACAATCGCGCCGATTTCGAGCGCGCTGTAGCCCAGCAGTATCAGATAATAGGGCAGCAGCAGGCTGACGTAGCCGTCGCCGAACGCGCGCAGGCCGCGCGCCCACAGCAGCAGCCTCGCGTCGGGAAGCACGCCCGGCGGGATGAAAGAGGCGGCGAAAGGGAAGCGCAGCATGGGAACTCGGGATGGAAAGCCTAACAAGAAATGCCGCGGCCTGCACGGGCAAGACTTGTTTGCGGCGCCGGAAGGTTGTTGGTAGTATCGGAGTGATACCTCAGGGAGGGCAAGAATGATCGACATTTACAGCTGGCCGACCCCAAACGGCCACAAAATTCATATCATGCTCGAGGAAACCGGGCTGCCGTATCGCGTGCATGGCGTGAATATTCGCACCGGCGACCAGTTCAAGCCGGAATTTCTCAAGATCAGTCCGAACAACCGGATTCCGGCGATCGTCGACCACGACGGGCCGGACGGCAAGCCGATTTCGCTGTTTGAATCCGGCGCGATCCTGATTTACCTGGCCGGCAAGACGGGCAAACTGCTGCCGCTGGATCTGCACCAGCGTTATGCCGCCCTGTGCTGGCTGATGTGGCAAATGGGGGGCGTCGGTCCCATGTTTGGACAGGCCAACCACTTCCGCGCCTATGCGGCAGAGAAAATCACCTACGCGATCGAGCGCTACACCAATGAGGCGATCCGGCTTACCAACGTGCTCGACAAGCGGCTCGGCGAGGCGCGTTATCTGGCGGGCGACGAATACTCGATCGCCGACATCGCGGTATTCCCGTGGATGCGCAACGCCGACCGGCGCGGCATCAATCTGGCGGAATTTCCGCACGCGCAGCGCTGGTTCGATGCGATCAATGCGCGTCCGGCGGTACAGCGTGCGCTCCAGGTGCTCTCGGACGTCAACCATACCGCACCGCACGATGAGAAATCACGCGACATCCTGTTCGGCAAGACGCAGTTCGCCCGGCGCTGATGCGCCGGCGAAAGTGACTGGTAATTAGTAATTGGTGATTAGCAAAAGCAGATTTGCCCAGTCACCAGTCACCGATTACCAATCACGAATTACCAATCACCAATCACCGCTTTTCCATGGACAAGGCGCAGAAAAACGTCGCGCTGCTGTCGGCCTGCCAGGGGCTGCTGCTAACCAACAACTCGATCCTGATTGCGGCCAACGGGCTTGCCGGTTACGCGCTCGCGACCGACAAGGCGCTGGCGACGCTGCCAATCACCACTTATATCGTCGGAGCGGCGCTGACGACCCTGCCGGCTTCGCTGCTGATGCGGCGGCTGGGGCGCCGCGCCGGCTTTACGCTCGGTGCGGTGTTTGGCATCGTGGGTGCCCTGATATGTTCCTACGCCGCTTTTGCCCATGAATTCTGGCTGTTGTGCGCGGGAACGCTGGTGTTGGGTATCTACAACGCGACCGGCCAGTACTACCGGTTCGCGGCTGCCGATAGCGCGGGTATCGATTTCAAGAGCAAGGCGATATCCCTGGTATTGGCGGGGGGCATAGCCGGCGGCTTCCTCGGTCCCGAAACCAGCAAGATTTCCAAGGATTTTTTCGTGCAGGCGGCGTTCGCCGGATCGTATCTTTCGCTGGGCGTGTTCTGCCTGCTCGCCATCGGGCTGATCTCGCTGATCGATATCCCGCCATTGACCGTTGCCGAGCGCAAGGAATCAGGACGGCCGCTAACGACGATTGCGCGCCAGCCCGCTTTCATCGTCGCGGTTCTGAGCTCCGTGACCGGCTACGGCGTGATGAATCTGTTGATGGTTGCAACGCCGCTGGCGATGGTGGCATGCCAGCATCCGTTCAGCGATGCGGCGTTCGTGATCCAGTGGCATGTGATCGGGATGTTCGCGCCGTCGTTTTTCACCGGTGCCCTGATCAAACGCTTCGGCGTGGTCAACGTGATGCTGATCGGCGTTGTCCTCAATTTCGGTTGCATCGGCGTGGCGCTGGCAGGACTCGAGGTCGCGCATTTCTGGACGGCGATGGTATTGGTGGGCGTCGGCTGGAACTTCATGTTCATCGGCGGCACCACTTTGCTGACCGAATGCCACACGCCATCGGAGCGCGGCAAAGTGCAGGGCGCGAACGATCTTGCGATCTTCCTCACCATGATCGTGACGTCGCTGTCATCGGGTTTGCTGTTTACATTGCAGGGGTGGGAACTGATGAACCAGTTGGCGGTGCCGTTTCTGCTGCTGACCGGAATCGCAATGCTGTGGCTCGCGGCGGTCCAGCGGCGTCCCAGGTCAGAGCCGTAACCCGTTGAAATGGCAGCACTTGATATATTTCAGCTGGCGCGTTACGTGAAACTGTAATCGCTCGCCGATTTGGGGTAGAATTACGCTCTTTTCCGGTTCACGCAAGGTGGACCTTTGACGTAAGCATCTGATCGGTAATGGAAATCGGATCGCCGCGAGGAGAAGAGGTAGTAATGACAAAAACGGCCACAGCAGCGCGTATCACCGGAGCACCGGAATTTCCGGATTACGTGCGCCATGCGAAGCTCAAAGCTTGGGTGCGGGAAATTTCGCAGCTAACCCAACCGGACGCGATTTACTGGTGCGATGGCTCGCAGCAGGAATACGACCGCCTGTGCGATGAAATGGTGCACGCCGGCACGCTGATCCGCCTCAATCCCGAAAAACGCCCTTTCAGTTTCCTCGCGCGCTCCGATCCTGACGACGTTGCCCGGATGGAAGACCGCACCTTCGTCTGCAGCCAGACCAGGGACGGGGCCGGGCCCAACAACAACTGGGTCGCGCCGGCTGAAATGAAGGCGACGCTCAAGCGGCTTTTTGCCGGCTGCATGCGTGGCCGCACCCTGTATGTGATCCCGTTCAGCATGGGACCGATCGGGTCGCACATCGCGCACATTGGCGTCGAGCTTACCGATTCGCCCTACGTGGCGATCAACATGCGCATCATGACGCGCATGGGCCGCAGGGTGCTCGACCAGCTTGGAGCCGACGGCTTTTTCGTGCCGTGCGTCCATTCCGTCGGCATGCCGCTGGCTGCTGGCCAGAACGACATCCCGTGGCCGAGCAACAAGGCCGAGAAGTGGATCGTGCAGTTCCCGGAGGAAAAATCGATCTGGTCGTTCGGCAGCGGTTACGGCGGCAACGCGCTGCTCGGCAAGAAATGTTTCGCGCTGCGGATCGCCTCGGTGATGGCGCGCGAGCAGGGCTGGCTGGCCGAACACAAGCTGATCCTCGGCATCGAATCGCCGGATGGCAGGAAAGACTACATCGCCGCGGCTTTCCCGAGCGCGTGCGGCAAGACCAATCTCGCGATGCTGGTGCCGCCGGCCGCGATGAAGGGCTGGAAAATCACCACCGTCGGCGAGGACATCGCGTGGATCAAGCCCGGCAAGGACGGCCGGCTGTACGCGATCAATCCGGAGGCCGGTTACTTCGGCGTAGCACCTGGCACCTCGACCGAATCCAACCCCAACGCGATGGCGACGCTGCATGCGAACGTGATTTTCACCAATGTCGCGCTGACGCCCGACGGTGATGTGTGGTGGGAAGGCATGACCAGGACCCCGCCGGCGAAACTCATTGACTGGCAGGGCAAGGACTGGACTCCCGATTGCGGCCGCAAAGCCGCGCACCCCAATGCGCGCTTCACGGTTGCCGCGTCGCAATGCCCGTCGCTCGACCCACAATGGGAGAACCCGGACGGCGTGCCGATTTCCGCGTTCCTGTTTGGCGGCCGGCGTGGCGAGGGCATACCGCTTGTTTACGAATCGTTTAACTGGGATTCCGGAACTTATGCCGGCGCCACCATGGGTTCCGAAACCACCGCCGCGACGACCGGTGCGGTCGGCGTGGTGCGGCGAGATCCGATGGCGATGCTGCCTTTCTGCGGCTACCATATGGGTGACTACTTCGGTCACTGGCTGCAGGTCGGTGGAAAACTTAACGACCCGCCGCGCATTTTCAACGTCAACTGGTTCCGGCTTTCCAAAGACGGCAAGTTCCTGTGGCCGGGCTTCGGCGATAACATGCGCGTGCTGCGCTGGGCAATCGAGCGCTGCCGCGGCCAGGCAAACGCGATGCAGACGCCGGTGGGCTGGATGCCGCGCTTCGAGGACCTCGACTGGCGCGGGCTGGACAATTTCAGCCGCGCGCAGTTTGCCGAGCTGATGTCGATCGACAGGGCGCAATGGCTCAAGGAACTCAAGGAACACGATGCGTTGTTCGAGAAGCTGGGGACGCGCGTGCCGCGCAAGCTGCAATTGGAGCGCGAGATGCTGGGACTGAGTTTTGTTTAGGTAACCCGAATAACTCTCCTTACGAGTGGTTACCGCAGCCCACCGGCAAAACCGGTGGGCTTTTTTTTGTTCTCTCATTTCGTCGCCCCGGCGGAGGCCGGGGTCCAGGCGGTTTCGCACTTCGTGCCTCTGGTTTCCGGCCGCGGCTTACAGCCTGCCGGGGCAGGCCGTCACACGCCGCAATGACGAGAGCAAATTTCCATCGGGAGTATCATAAGCGGCAAGGCGGTACACCGCAGCCGCCACGCTGCTGAAGTTTTTTATCTTCGCGATTTCGCGGAATGGAAACAGCATGCCAGAGCCCGAACACGCAATCGGATCGGCAGATGGTGCCATGAACCTGAATCCCGATTCCAGAGGTGTTACTGGCTGGATTGTCCTGGTCTGCGGGGCGATTTCGGCCGGCATAGGAGCGCTGGTTCTCGCGGGATGGTCGGTCGGCTCGCACGCACTCACGGCCCTGGGTACAGACCTTCGGATGGTCCCCAACACGGCGTTGCCGTTTATGCTGCTGGGAAGCGCCGTGCTGGCTCGCGAGATTTGGCCCGCCAGTCGGGGCATTCATCGCGCCGCTGCCGTTGCCGCGCTGCTAAGCGTAGTTGTGGTAGGGATGACGCTGCTCGGCTTTGCGATCGGTCTGAACATAAACGAGTGGCTGTCCGGCGCAATGCGCGCGCTCGGAGCGAGGCCGGTGGGGCACATGTCGGCGATCACGGCGATCTGTCTTGTTCTCGCCAGCGTCTCGCTGTTACTGCTGGAACGCCGGGCCAGGACGTGGGCCGCGATTGCCGGAGTCCTGATCGCGCTGACCGGGGCGGTGTGCCTGATTGGCTACTGGTTTGAGGCACCGCTGCTCTATGGCAAACCCGAGACTGCGGTGGCTTTGCCGACGTCGCTGGCGTTGGTGGCGCTGGGAGCCGGACTGACCGCTGCGGCAGGTCCCGACACGTGGCCGCTCAACGCCCTGATCGGTCCTTCAACCCGCGCGCGGCTGCTGCGGGCATTGCTGCCGGCCGTGGTGCTCCTCGCGCTGCTCGATGACTGGATCACCGTCAAACTGCTCGAACACTCAGCCCCCCGCATCGTGCTGATTTCCGCGATCACGGCCATTTCGTTCCTGCTATTGGTCAGCTATGTGATTACGCGAATATCGGGCGCCATCGGCGACGCGGTAGACCGGGCGCAGGCCGAGAGCAAGCGCGCGGCGCTGGCGCTGCAGGAGATAAATGAACGATTTCTCCTGGCATTAGAGGTGGGCAATGCAGGGGTATGGGAATGGAATCTCAATCGCGATGAGGTCTACTTCGATGGACGGTTCCACGCGCTGCTAGGCTATACCCCGGGGGAGCTCCCAACCACAATTCAGGAATGGAAACTCTACCACCACCCTGAAGATTTACCGGTAATGACGGCGAAGGTCGAAGGATATCTACGTGGGGATAGCCCTATTTACGAGAGCGAACATCGTATTCGTACCAAAGCAGGGACCTGGAACTGGGTCTTCACCAGAGGCAAGATTCTAGATGTCACCGGCAAGGGGTCCCCGGAGCGATTCATCGGCATCGCAATGAACGTCACCGAACGCAAGCGGGTGGAGGAAACGCTGAAGAATAGCATCGCTCTGCTCAACGAAATGGGGCGGATCGCGGCGGTTGGCGGCTGGGAATTTCCTCTGATGGCTCCGAATCAGGCGATGACAGAACTGAAACAAGTATGGACCGACGAGGTATACCGAATCCACGAAGTGGACAGAGACTATAGTCCTACAGTCAGCAAGGGGATCGAGTTCTATCCCCCGGCGTCCCGGCCAATCATCGAGCGCGCTGTTCAAGACGTAATCGCGGAGGGCAAGCCGTTCGACTTCGAATCGGAATTCATCACTGCCAAAGGGAATCAACGATGGGTTCACGCCGTTGGCAGGGTGGATCGGGAGCGCGGTAAGGTTTTTGGCATTTTCCAGGACATCACCGAGCGCAAACACATCGAGGAGGCGCTGCGCAAAAGCGAAGAGCAGCTGCGGAAGGCGCTGGCGGAACGGGAACGTCTGTCGCGGGATTTGCACGACGGCGTCGTGCAAAGCATATATGCCATTGGCCTGGGCCTGGAAGAAATCAAGCGCCTGGTCACCGTGGACGCACACGGGGCGAAGAAGAAACTGCTCGAATCAATCGCGGGCCTGAACGCGGTGATTCGGAATTTGCGGGAACACATCACAGGGCAGGCACCCGATGGGCTGGATCGCAGGGGGTTGCGCAGCGAACTTGGAGCCCTCGTAGCAATGGCAAACTCCACACCTGGAATGCAATTCGATCTCGAAGCCGACCCGGTTGCGATGTCCCGATTGCCGCCGACTGCAGCGTACGACCTGATCAACATTGTGCGTGAGGCAGTGAGCAACAGTCTGCGTCATTCCGGCGGGAGACACGGCGTGGTGTCCCTGACGCTTCGCGATGGTGCGGTGCGATTGGCGATAACCGACGATGGGGTGGGTTTCGACATGCTTCACCTGGACGGACGCGGACGGGGACTGCCAAACATCGCGGCGCGCGCGGATGATCTCGCCGCGCAACTCGATATCCGTTCCAGCCGCGGGCAGGGCACGTGTATCATTGTGGATATACCGATGGAGCGTCTGCAAGGTGACGGCTGAGACTGCACCGATCACGCTGCTGATCGTGGACGATCATGCAATCGTGCGCGCGGGACTGCGAGCGCTGTTTGGCCATGTGCCCGGCATTGCAGTGATCGGCGAGGCCGACGGCGTGGCCAGCGCCGTCGCCGAGGCAGCGCGGTTGCAGCCCGCGGTTGTGCTGATCGATATGCGGCTTCCGGATGGCAGCGGCATCGACGCATGCCGGGAAATTCTTGCCGCGCGTCCCGGGACACGGGTTCTTTTTCTGACATCCTATGATGACCAGGAGGCCATGTTAGCCGCTGTGTTCTCCGGGGCGCACGGATTTCTGCTCAAGGAAATTGGCGAAGACGCACTGGTACTGGCAGTGAAATCGGTAGCCGCCGGCCGGTCAATTCTGGATCCGGCGGCAGCGCGGGCGGTCAGGGAGCGGCTGCAATCGATGTCGCACGTCGAACGTCCTGCCACCGAAGTCGGGGCACTATCGGCGCAGGAACTGCGGGTACTTGCATTGGTTGCGCAAGGCAATACCAACAAGGAGATTGCCGCCGCCCTGGATTTGAGCGACAAGACCGTCAAGAATTACCTCAGCCACATCTTCCAAAAACTCCGCATTGGCCGCCGCTCGCAAGCTGCGGCAATATTTTCCCGAAATTCATCGCGGTAGGCCCCCGTAGTCCTGTTATTTGGGAGACGCATAGGGCCAATCGGTCCTATGCCCTCTAGGGCCGATTGGTACCTGTTGATTCATGTCAGTTTCGCACAGGTATCTGCCGCGAACAATCGACTGATGACCCTGCGCGCAATCATTCGGTATGACCTATTGCGCCAGGCCTTGCTCGGCTTTCCAGGCTTGCGGGATCGCGCGCTGTTGCCAGCCGCTTTCCTGTTTCTTACCAGACTGAGCGTCGCAGTATTTGACGTCAACTTCGGGGCATGCGCGCGACGATCATGACACGCGGTTCACCGGCGCTCGCAGTATCGACCATTTGCGTGCTTGCCGTCGCATTTCTACTCATCTGGCTGCTGCCTACGCCGTACGCCTTCCGCGGTATTGCCAATTACCTGCCGATACACATGGCGCTGGAAGGTTTTTCCATCGTTGTCGCCATGCTGGTATTCGCAGTCACCTGGAACGCCTACAGCAGCGAGCGCCCCGGCAATGTAATCATTATCGCCTGCGCTATGCTGGCGGCCGGGATGATTGATTTCGTGCACATGCTGTCGTTCAAAGGGATGCCGGAATTCATCACCCCCTCCGGAGCGGAAAAGGCGATCAACTTCTGGCTCGCCGCCCGTTTTCTCGCGGCGTTCGCGCTGCTCGTCGTTGCCGTGCGGCCA
>JGI1356J14229_10003029_pt1 | contig 13004 bp, 8 predicted proteins | sample Subgrocontami58m_FD_14229 | JGI IMG/M metagenome (IMG submission 14229) | reverse complement strand
TTCGGTAAACTTCATGTTTCCAAGCGGACGTCCGGTCCTTTCATGCCTGCGCAGCTCTTTGTACTCTTCTTCCCGCAGGCCACCGGTGAGAAAACTCTTCCAATCTTCCACTAATTTAAGCAACGGCTCTGCCGACACTAAACCATCGTCAGTACCCCTAATGTGTGCCCTCGCACTGCTCCAAGGATATGAAGCCGGATCTGCCACGAGCCTTGCCCTCAACGGATCAAGTTCCACATACCGCGCCGCTGCCAGCAAATACTTCTCATCCATCACAAAAGAAGAAAACCGCCCCTGCCACAAATGCCCACGCCAGTTTTCTCTAAAGTTAATATGGCGAGTATAACGCCGATGGGCCTCTCCTATCGCCAACCGCAGACCATCCTCTGTTTCAGGAACCACTATCAGGTGGACATGATTCGGCATAAGACAGTACGCCCACACGGCAATCCTATGGATAGAGCACCATTCCCCCATAAGTCTCATATACAGCCGGTAATCCTCATCGCAGAAAAACGTCTCTTGCCGCCGATTGCCCCGTTGAGTTATATGGTGAGGATATCCAGATGCTACCACTCGCGCGATTCTTGACATGGGATTACCCTGACACTGTGAACTATGCTTGTCAACATAAAACTAGTATGGTGTCCCCAGATTTCCAGGGAAATGATATTTTAAGGATTTCGGGTTGAAAGAAAGGAAAAGCAAAGTAATGCTTGTGATGGTAGGGCCGCCAACCGAAACCCGGCTAAATCCCCAGCCACTTCCGGAAGGCGCCGTCATTCGGTGCACGGCCCAAAAAATCTTTCAGCAAATCAGAGGGATCGCGAATCGCCCCGCGCTCCAGAATAGCTCGTCGGTATTTTGCCCCGATTTCGGCGCTCCCGAAGTTCGTTTTCTGGAACTCTGCGAGCACATCCCAGGCATACACCTCGGACCAGATATAACTGTAATACCCTGCGTCGTAGCCGCCCATGAGGTGGCCGAAACCGGCCATAAATAAGTCCCCCGCGGGCAGCTCCATTCCCAGGGTATCTTTGAACATGGTATTGCACGTGGCGGTGGGATCGAGGGGGATGGCCGAAGTATGCAGCGTCATATCGACAAGGCTTTGCCATATTTTCTCATAATACCGATAACTGAGATTAAACGTATTGACGGCAGCGAGTTGATTCAGCATTTCCTCGGAGACTTTTTTACTTCTCTCTTGGTAATGCCCGGAGACGCGGCTGAGGATCTTCCTGTCTCGTGCAAAGAATTCCAGCATCTGGGAAGGCAGCTCTCCGTAATCCCAGGGGACGTTGTATCCGCTCAGGGATGAATAGGGCACCCGGGAGAGAATCACGTGGAGCACATGACCGAATTCGTGAAAAACGGTTTCCACCTCCCACTGTTCGAGGAGGGGAGGCTGGTCGCCGACGCGGCGAACGAAATTCCCGAGAAATATCGCCACTGGTTTTTGATAGGTTCCGTCGCTGAGCAGGCGCGCGTTCAGCAGCGCGCTCATGAAGAACCGATTGTCTTTACCCTCCCGGTGATACAAATCGAGATAGAAGTACCCCAGAATCCTCAGGCTAGCCAGATCGCGCGTTGCGTACAGTTTGATCGCCCTATCCCACACCGCCGCATCTTTGACCTCCTCGATTTGAATCCCGAACAGCTCTCCGCAGATGCCGAACAGCCCGTCGAGGACCCCATCCAGGGGAAAATATTCCTTGAGCGCTTCGGTATCGTAGCTGTAATCTTTCTTTTTTATTTTCTTGGCATAGTAAGGCGTGTCCCACAAATCCAGGGTAGCGGCACCGCCGAAGTCGGCCCCTTTCGCCTCCCGCATCTTTTGCATATCCGTGTCGAAGCGGGGCTTTATCTCAGTCTTGAGGCCGTTGAGCATGTCCACGGCAGTCTTCGCCGTCCCGGCCATGCGGCCGTCGGTCTGGTAATCGCCCCAACTGGCATAGCCTGCAAGACTGGCGATCTTGCGCCGGGCGTCGATGGCCTCGCTCAGGAGAGTAATATTGGCTGGCCCGCCGACCTGATGATAGGCAAGCATCATCTTCTGACGCGTCGCGGCGCTGTGGGCATAGGTAACTACGCACACGTAATTTTGATACTCCGGTCTGACAATGTATTTGGTCCCGTCCGACGTTTTGGCGAAGCTATCGAGGTAATTCTGCGGGACGCCGGTCAACTCTGCGGCGGTGAATTCGACAGTGGTTTGATCGTCGGCGATATTTTTACTGAACTGCCGTTCCTTGTCGCTGACCGCGGAGAGCGCCGCGGTGAGTTCGTTTCGTTTGGCGTCATCCAAGGCGAGCCCGCTTTTTTCAAACCGCTTCCGATGGTATTTCAATAGCTGTTTTTCATCGTCATCCCTGGGGATGGCGTCTCTCACGGCCTGATAGATATCGCTTCTCGTATAAAGGATTTTGATGAAGCTGCTATATTCTGCAGCACAGGCAAAACTTTCCTCGCGCACAACGGCGTTGGTGCCGAAATAGCAAAGCGAAGTCACCGCAAGCACGCGGTCGTCCAGGTCTCCCAGTATCTGCTCGAAGCGCAGCAAGGATTTCTCCATCGAGGTGCGGTCGGGGGCCGGCAGTTGGGCCAGCGTCGCCAGTTCGTCTTCCGCTTTCCGGATCGCCGCATCATAAGCGGATACTACCTCGCCCGCCTGGTAGAGGAGCCGCACTGGTTCCCTACTTGGCACTTCCGGCGGCAAGGGGCTGCTGCAAGCGGCGATCAGGACCGTGAGAAATAAAACCGCCAATAATCTCTTTTTCATGCCATACTCATTCATCATTCTATCATGGTCTGGTAACCAAAAAATGCCCCTGCATGGCCCCAGATTTCCGTTACTCACTTTTCATCAGTTCACGCAAATGCCTGATGATTTCCGGTGATGCCCAATCCAGCGGTCCGATGGCCACTTTTTCCACGATCCCTTTCTTGTCGATGATGAAGCTCTCCGGCACGCCGGTTATGCCGTATAACTCCTGGCACTTCTCCGCGGCGGCGAGCAGGGCCGGAAACGTGAGGCCGTTATTGCGCATGAATGGGGCCACGGCCTTCGCACCTCTCTTGTCAATGCTGACCGCCAGGATCTCAAAGGGTTCGCCTTTGAGCTCCTGATAGAGCTTCTGCAGCGAAGGCATCTCTTCCACACAGGAGGGACACCAGGTGGCCCAGATATTCAGGAGCACCACCTTGCCCCTGTAATCGGCCAGGGTGACTAACTTTCCATCCAAGGCGGGGAAGGTAAAATTCGGCGCTGCCTCTCCGGGCTGGGGGCGGGGGTGGGGTGGGGACGGCTTCGGAGACAGCAGATCCTTTCTGTGGAGTACCAGGACGACCAGGATGACGATAATAATAAACGCCAGAAAAACGATGAACTTGGGATGAGAGCGTTTTGTCTCGGATGTATCTTCTTTAGGAGTCATAGGTCTTTAGCGGCGTCAAGTAGCGCGCGGACAGGGTCGAAGAGCAACGGGTCTCTGAAATCGAGATCAGCAGCCCCACACAACAAACGCCTGGCGGGCGCTGAACCCGTAGCCGGAAACTTTGCTTCGAGCCACGGCTCCATCACAAATTTAAAAGGCGCTCCGCATTGCCGTGTGCGATGCGTTCACGATCGGCATCACTTACAGGCAGCAGTTCGAGAAAGCCCCGTGCTTCCTCCATTGAGCCATAGGGGTGGTCGGCTGAGAACATGATCCTGTTTACACCAACCTGGAGCAAAAGATTCAAAAACACCGGCATAAAATTAAAACCGCTGAACGAATAATGGATATTCTCCTGAAGGTAGGCGCTAACCGGACGTTCGAGCTTGGTCTTTGCGATAGACAGGCTCCTATCGAACCGCTGAAACATAAAGGGGAGTACCTCACCAAGATGGCCTATTAGAATCTGTAGTTTCGGATATCGATCAAACGCTCCTCCGAGGATAATACGGATGATATGAACCGCTGTCTCAATATGCCATCCCCATCCCGAGCCGGCGAATATATTCGATACCTCTGGACTGAAGCCCGTATACGATGCATCGATAACTGGTTGGGGTGGCTTGGCTGGGTGGATGTAGATGGGGACATTAAGTGCCTCGGCCCGCTCAAGGATCGGCCAAAAAAAAGCATCGTCAAGATAGCGCCCGCGAATGTGACCGTTAATGTTGGCGCCTTTGAAGCCATAGTGGCGAATCGTCCGCTCCAATTCATCAGCCGCTTTGTCAGGGGCTGAGGTTGGTAACGTCGCAAATCCAGCGAAGCGATCGGGATGGTTTTTCACCGCTTCAAACAGGAAATCGTTCGTTTCCCGTGCGACAGCGATGGCTTCGGGGCCCTCAAGCTGTTCCACTCCAGGCGAAGTGAGTGAAAGCACCTGCACATCGATGCCCGCCTTATCCATAGCAGCGATTCTCTGATCGCCAAGATCCGTCGCCTGTTCAAAAGCCCGAGACAAGGGATTTTCTGGACTTTTTTTTGCCTGTTCTCTCATCTCCTTGCCGGGTCCTGCGAGGAATGCCGGGCTGAGGAAATGTTCTTCAATCGTGATGGTACGCATAATGTTCCCCCCTATCAAGCGTTTCAGTCCTAACTATCAAAACTTGTTTTAATCGTCAACATTATGTTATCGCCGCAAAATTTTACCTTGTCTCAGCAACCTTCTGCAGGATGTAAATTACCTCCTCCATGCCGATCTTGTTGTCGTTATTTGCATCAGCCGCCATGGGTAAAGTTCTTCCTGTTCCTCCGGCGGTGGTTAAAACCTGGAGGGTTACTATTGCGTCTGTGAGATCTACCTTGTCATCCTCGTTCACGTCGCCCCGGGGATTGGCAAACAATGCCGTGATTTGCCTATTGCTATTCATGAGCAGGGAGCAGGCGCCGGTCCCCGTGCATCCCCCGCCCGACCAGCCGGTGAACGTGGAACCCAAGGTGGGGATTGCGGCAAGAGTGACCAGCGGTTCCGTGCCTACGGCATAAGCCGCCGCGCAGGCATTGCCGCAGTTGATCTCGCCGGGCACACCGGTCACGATGCCGGAACCGGTGCCCGCCTTTCTTACGGAAAGAGTGAAGGTGTCGATGGCAAAGGCGGCGCTGATTGTGTGGCTGGCTGTGACGTTCTGGAAGGTATAACTTGCCACAGCGCCTACCGATACACCGTCCACCAGAACGTCGGCAACATGGTAGTTCGCATTCGGGGTAATGGCAAAGGTGGCGCTGGAGCCGTGATTGACCGTGGCCGAAGGCGCTATGCCGCCATTCGCTCCGGCCGCCGCGGCAATGGTGTAGGTGTTGATTGCAAAAGTGGCACTGAGCGTATGGTTGGACGAAACATAGTAAAGCTTATAGCTTGCATCAACCATGGCCATGGTTACATCTGCTCCGTTGTCGGTAAGCGCGACCAAATGGTAGCCGGTATTCGGTGTGATTGTGCAGGTCGTACTTGAACCAGAGGTGACCGTCGCGGGATCGCAGGAAATTGTCCCATTGGCCGGGGGCGGCGTGGCGATGGAGTAGATATTGAGGACAAATGTGGCCGTCACGCTCTTTGGCCCATCCATGGTTACCGTACATTGTCCTGTCCCTGAACAACCATCCGACCAGCCGGTAAATGTCGAGCCGGAAAGCGGCGTCGCCGTGAGGGTAACAGATGTTCCCGTGTAATAAGAACTTGTGCAGGTATTCCAACAACTCGTGTAGACGGAATCAAAGACCGTACCAGAGCCGGTGCCGGCCATGGAGATTGACAAAGGATAAGAAATCCGATCGAAAAGAGCAGATACACTCTTATAACCATCCACGGTTACGGTACATGGTCCTGTCCCCGGACAAGCAGCCCCTTCCCACCCAGCAAAAATGAACCCTGGGTTGGCGGTTGCCGTCAGGGTGACGTTTGTTCCGGAAGGATAAGAGGCTGAGCAGGAATTACCGCAATTGATTCCGCCGGGAGCGCTGGAAATCGTTCCCGAACCGGGAAAGGGAGTTATAATGGATATTGATAGCGTGTAGGTAAGCAGGCGCAGCCGTCCCCACCCGCACAGATTGTCCTTGCCGGTATCTCCCATGTCCACTGCCCAGTTTTCCAGGGTGGACTGCACTTCGCCGGGGGGCATTTCCGGGTGCACCGACCAGAGCAGGGCGGCCGCCCCCGCCACATGGGGCGCGGCCGCCGAAGTTCCAAAGAAGCCGGGGTAGGATGTGCCGTAGGTATTCGAGCCTACCCCGTCGGGCCCGCAGATGTCCGGCTTGATGCGGGCCGCGCTTCCAGCCCAGTCGTTGGTCGGGCCTTGGGAACTGTAATTTTCCTGGGGCCCCCCGTACCATTGTGTGGAATTGATTGCGCCGACGGCGAAAACACTGGCCGCATCGGCGGGTTCCATAATCGAGCCTGCGGAAGTGGCAAGGGGCGGTGCATATCGCGTGGCGCTAAGAAAAACAGAATTGCCCCCCAGGGCGATTTCCAGCTTCTTTCCGGCCGGTGAGTCCTGCTTCCTCACCACTTCCAGCTCATAGAATTGATAGGATTGATAGGGCAGATTGTCCGGAAGATCGATGATGATCGCTTCGACGGGTTGCTGCGATCCGCTTTGCGTCCCCTCGGAGGAACCGGCCAAAACGCCGCGCGTGCCCGTGTTATAGTCATAGGTATAGAGATGGAGGTCGTAATCGGTGACAGCATTGGGCCAGTCATCCCACCGCATGACGACCGTGACCTCGTCGTGCTCGGGATTGCCATCATCGTCATGGGCCGGGCGGGCGAGCAGAATGTTCCCCTGAACTCCGGGGGCAAACTCGTGGATGGTATCCTGGTCGGCATCCGTAAAAGTTCCCTCCCAGTGGGTGCCAATCGGGACGCCGTCGCTGGAGGAATAATTGGCGGCGTTGCCGGCCGCGGCAACGACCAAAATGCCATGGGCCCGAGCGTCGTTACAGATATCCTGGAGGGGACCCGTTCCATTGCCGGGACCGGTTCCGAAGGTGCCGATGGAAAGACTGATGATCTTGATCCCCTGCTGCAAGCAGTAATCGTAGGCAGCGTAAAAGTGGTCCTCGTCCGCAACCTTCAGCAAATGCAATTCGGCATCCGGGGCCATGTCATGGATGATTTCCGCACATGCTGTTCCGTGTTTGTGCTCAGTTTCGAGACCGTTGCCGGTAAAATCATTCGTCATGACATTCATGGGCAGGTCGCCGCTGCTTTGCGCCTGGGCCAAGCCCTTGAATCCCCCATCGATCACCGCCACCTTGAGGCCGACCCCCCTGTATCCACTGTCATGGAAATTACCCGCACCCGTCAGGCCGACCCCTTCGCTGGTGACGGCGAGAGGGCGAAAGCGATGGGGCAGGCGGGCAAAGGCAATCCCTTGTTCCGCCTCCATGACACTCTCAATCTGCTCCGGGGGAATCTCCGCCGTGACCAGATTCGCTCGGTGTCGCAGGACCCTGCCGCCCCGGGATGTGATCACGCCCGGGTCGAAGGTCCTTCCCGCGTCGAGCTGGAGCATGATCTTGATTTTTGCCGGAGCGGCCGTTTGGGGGATTCGCCCGGCGCGCGCTTGGGCGCTTTTGGCGATGACTTGCTGCAGCAACGGCGCTATCCGCCCCTTCACGCTCTGCGGCCCGGTCTCCGCCCCGGACGCTCCGTTGAACGTCGTAATAGATTTTCCCTGGGAATCCGCGAAAGTAGCGGATGCGATGTCAGGGGCCTGTGCGGCCAGAAGCGACCCTAAAGGACTAAGCGAGATCAGGACCGTCACCCCCGAGACAATCAGGATCAACAGATTAGTTCGATGCCGCCACGCCTTGCCGCCGCCTGTTTGAAACACTTTAATTCCCGGGCACAGCCTCTTTCCGAAACAATTCATAAAGGAAGCTCTGTGGTCACTGATGGTGGGGTAGGCCCCGGTACAGAGGCCTTAATTGTTTGTAAATATTCTAGGACGAGGGATGCTTTATTTTGTCAATATTCATTAACTGCTTATCTCTTATGAGAATATGCTGGGAAAACCAGTCCCAGACCAAATTGCAAATATTAATTGAAATCACCCGGCCATATTTGAATTGTTCTTTCTGAGCTTCAAATAGACTATCGATAAACCGGTTGTGCTCATTCCTATGGCTTTCATAACCTGAATAGTCGTGTTTCAGCATGTATTCTTCTTCTGTCTTGAAATGCTCCTTAATATAATCCTGCAAATAATTTAATATTTCTTCAATTTCTTTTTCATTTTGTTTGGAGAATTGCATCCCAAAAACTTGATTCACAATCTTGAGAATTCTTTTATGCTGATTATCCAACTTAGTTACGCCGATAGAATATTCGTTCTTCCATTTAATCAGGTCCATAAATTCCTCCTGCACAAAGTGGCGTAATATTATAATAGGGCAGCTTCAACCGAGGTTTGCCAAGAACAAGGCGGATGCGTGCTGTTTCTCAAATCGGATTTCCAAGGCCAATATTGCATAATTATTGAGTATTGTCAATGTTCAGTTGCAGCGGTAGCGCCGTAGTTTTCCTTGACGTCTATAACGGATGTTATATATTTGCTGCCATTGCTATGGGCAAATATCACTCAACTTCCAAAGCACAGGGGAAAAAAGAGGTTTCTTATTATTTTTTATGCAATTCCAAACAAGAGGGTAATCTTGGCCTTGGTCTCGGGGGCGCTGCTTTTTCTTTCTTTTCCACCCTACGGCGCCGGCATCGTGGCCTGGGTTGCCTTGGTTCCCTTGTTATTCGCCCTGCCTCAAGGGTCGATCAAGACCGCCATGGCCACGGGTTTTCTTTCGGGCCTGGTGTGCAATGTGGGGCTACTCTATTGGCTGGCACCTGTAATCGTAAATTACGGACAGCAGCCCTGGGTGCTGGGCCTGGCCGTCCTGCTATCTCTAGCCGCCTACCTCAGCATCTATTTCGCCCTTTTTGCCGGCGGCGTTTACTATTTGCAGAAAAGAGGCCTTTCGCAACTTATTGGCGCGCCGCTCTTATGGACTTGCCTTGAATATCTGAAGTCCCATCTCCTGACGGGTTTCCCCTGGGAAAACCTGGCTTATTCCCAGTTTCTTTATACGCCCTTAATTCAAAGTGCCGATATAACCGGGATCTACGGCATCAGTTTCCTGATCATTTTTATCAATGCCCTGATTTGCGATATCGTGAACGGTTTTGTGCAAACTTTTCCTGATGACGGCAGTCTTCTCCGGGAAGTTACGGGCGCCTTGCTGATGTTTGCCGCCCTTTTGATCTATGGCCAGCTGCGCATCCACGAGATGCAGGCGAAAATGGAAAGCGCGCCGGCGATCGATGTTACCCTTATCCAAGGCAATATCGATCAGGGAGTCAAGTGGGAACCCCGGTATCAAGAGGAAGCTTTGGCCGCTTATAATGCGCTCTCCCGCCGCGCATCGCCCGGCCGCGGCGGACTTATCGTCTGGCCGGAAACGGCGGCCCCTTTTTATTTTCAGGACAGCGATTCCAAATCCAGGGAAGTTTGCCGGATGGCCAGGGAAACGGGTGATTGGCTGCTCTTCGGCAGCCCTGGCTACAGAAACGTGAAAAGCGGGGTTAATTTTTTAAACAGCGCTTTTCTCCTGTCCCCACTGGGGAGTATCGCCGGACGTTATGACAAAGTGCATCTTGTGCCCTACGGTGAATATGTTCCCCTGCGCGGTTTGTTCCCTTTCGCCGGCAAGCTGGTAGCGGGGACAGGCGATATCCATCCGGGGAAAGGATATGCTCCGCTCTTCCTCCTTGGACACAAGATTGGGGTGCTCATCTGCTATGAAGGGATCTTTCCGGAAGCAGGCCGTACTTATAAGAAGGAAGGGGCGGAATTGCTGGTAAATATTACCAACGATGCCTGGTTTGGGACTTCGTCGGCGCCGTACCAACACCTGTCCATGACGGTGTTCAGGGCGGTGGAAAATCGTCTTTACGTGCTTCGCGCCGCCAATACAGGCATTAGTGCCATTATTGATCCGACGGGGAAGATAATTTCGCAGACGGCCTTGTTTGTCGAGACGGCCCTGCCCGGCCAGGCAAGATTTATTGACAATAAAACATTTTATGTGGCATATGGGGACCTCTTCGTCTATTTGTGCTTTATTTCGTTATTATTGATTTATATGAATTATCGGAGGAAAAAAGATGAATGAAGATTTAAGCATCGTTATTAAAGAATTGGATAACAGGATTTCACTGCTCAAGGATTGTCTTTGACATCGTCAATAGAGAATATACGATAAAAGAGCTGGAAAAAGCGTCCTCGAAGGATGGTTTTTGGAATGAACCGGAAAAAGCCAGAGAGGCGTTAATAGAAAAAAATAAACTTCTTGTGACCGTCGCTGGTTGGCATGAAATGCAGAAAACGCTCACCGATCTGACGCAACTCCTGGCGCTGGCGATGGAAGAGAAGGATAGTCATATCCTGGAGGTTGTGAGGGAAGAACTCAGCGATCTCGACAGGGCTGTCCGGCAGATGGAACTGAAAAGGATGCTGGGTAGCGAACTGGATCCTTTGAATGCGATCATTTCCATACATGCCGGCGCCGGCGGTACGGAAGCCCAGGACTGGGCGGAAATGCTGTTTCGCATGTATCTCAAGTGGATGGACAGGCGGGGATTTAAGGCGACGGTTATCGACTATCAGCCGGGTGATGAAGCTGGCATCAAGAGCGTTTCTCTGACCGTGGAAGGAGAATACGCCTATGGTTACTGCAAGGCGGAAGTGGGTATCCACCGTCTCGTCCGCATTTCTCCCTTTGATGCCGGGGCGCGTCGCCACACCTCTTTTGCCTCCGTTTTTGTTTATCCCCAGATAGATGAAAGCATCGAGGTGGAAATAGATGAAAAAGATTTACGCATCGACACCTTCCGTTCGAGTGGCGCGGGGGGGCAGCATGTCAATAAAACCGATTCGGCCGTGCGGATTACCCATTTTCCCACGGGGATCGTTGTACAATGTCAGAATGAACGTTCGCAGCATAAGAACAAATCCATGGCCATGAAGTATTTAAGATCACGTATTTATGAGCTAAAACTCGAGGAAAAGAAGGGGAAGCAGCAGGAGATCAATAAAACAAAAAAGGATATCGCCTGGGGCAGCCAGATCCGGTCGTATATCCTCCATCCCTATCGGATGGTGAAAGATCACCGTACCGATCTGGAAGTAGGCAACGCGAACCGGGTCCTGGATGGGGATATAGACGATTTCATTGAAGCTTATCTTTTACAGGGACAGAAAGGGAGTTGTTGATTTAGAGCTAAAATGCGGCCACGTGAGAAGTCAAAAAATCCCGCCGCCGTCAAAAATTGTGGGTAAAATGGGAAAGATATGGTATGGTGGCCGAAAATTGTGATCTTTTGGCGGATCAAGGCGGCGCCAGCTAAATATCCGGTAGTTTGTAAAGTCAACGAAAAAGGAGACTTATAATGTCGAGACAGAGAAGGATTCTTTGGTTGCTACCCACCATGATTTCGCTTTTTTTATTCACTCTATTTATCCCCGGTCAAGCTGACGCCGTAATCGGGAAGGAAAATTTAACGGGCCCTGTTGCCGTGATCACCGAAAAAAATCCGCCTGTCCCTTCTTCCGTCCCGGCAGTGGAAGAAGCAATTAAGCAATCAATCCCAAATAAAGCGGCACAGAAAACGGATAAGAAACGTGAGGCCGCTCAAAATGCCCCTCCCAAGGAAAAAAACAAGAAAGAGCTGCACGTCGAACAGGAGATGATGGAAAATGCCCTTGAATTGTTGAACTATTCTCAGGAGAGTTGGGTGGAGGGTGACATCGAAAACGCCCTTGAGGCCCTAGATCAGGCTTATGCCCTCATTTTAGATACCAACGGCGATCCGGACATCGCACGGCAAAAAGACGACCTGCGCCTCTTGATAGCAAAAAAGATTTTTGCCGTCTATAATTCCAAACAGCCGGTTATCAAAGGCAGAAAAAGCGAAGTGCCCTTGGTCATGAATGCCGAGGTGGAAAGGGAAATCCGCAGTTTTCAAACCGTGGAGAGGGATTATTTTATTAATTCCTATCAGCGGTCTGCCATCTTCCGGCCCACTGTCCTGGCCGCTCTGAAGAAAGCCGGTTTACCGGAGGAACTCTCCTGGCTCCCGCTTGTGGAGAGCGGCTTTAAGGTTCGTGCCCTTTCCACTGCCCGGGCCCTGGGATTATGGCAATTCATCCCCTCGACAGGTTATAAATACGGTTTGAGCCGCGATGCGTGGATAGATGAGCGGATGGACGTGGAAAAAGCCACCCAGGCTGCGATCGCTTACCTGAAAGATCTGCACGACATGTTTGGTGACTGGTTGACCGTTTTGGCTGCTTACAATTGTGGTGAGGGCAGGGTGATGCGGGTTATCGCGGGACAGCATATCGAGTATCTGGATCACTTCTGGGATTTGTACAAAAAGTTGCCTAATGAGACAGCCCGTTATGTGCCTCGTTTTTTAGCCACCCTGCAGATCATCAAGGATCCTCAGAAATATGGTTTTAACCTCGAAACGCCGCCGGAGAACCAGTTTGCCTATGCTTATGACAGCGTAACAACTGACAAGATGATGAATTTGCGCGATATTGCTTCCTGCTTGGGGATGTCGGAAGACCAGTTGTGTCTTCTCAATGCGGAGTTGAAGCTCAATAAAACACCGGACAAGGAGTACGGCTTAAAAGTGCCTCCTGCTTTCCTTGAAAAGTTTGCCCAAATCAAGGACGAAATTCCCATCGCAGAGAAGCCGCGCCAGAGCGAGACACGCCGAGTTGCCACTATTCGGCATAAGGTCAGGCGCGGTGAATCCTTATCCGGCATTGCCAAAAGATATGGAACCACCCCCGGTGCGATCAGAACTCAAAACAAATCTCTGGCCAAGAGGAACCTGCGTGTTGGTCAGCAATTGCTGATTGCCGTACGGGGTAACCAGCCGGCGAAGGTTGCGGAAAAAGAGGAACGCAAAGCCGACAAATCGGGGCAGGCAAATGTCCGGTTTAGCTATAAGGT
>JGI1356J14229_10003027_pt1 | contig 13012 bp, 14 predicted proteins | sample Subgrocontami58m_FD_14229 | JGI IMG/M metagenome (IMG submission 14229) | reverse complement strand
CTCTCGCTGGTTGCATACGTGGAAATCCCCGTTAAAATGCCCACCTTTCGGCATCGTTCAGCGCCTTCAAACGCCTTTTGATAACAGCCGGGTACTGCCCGAAATTCGTTGTGCAGTTCAGGTTCACTACTATCTATGGAAATATTTAATGAAAACATACCTGCATTAGCAAGTTTCCGGACATTTTCTTCCGTCAGGAGCAAGCCGTTGGTAAATATCATCGGAATTGCCTTGGTTTTATCAACATACCGAATGAGTTCGTAGATATCTTCCCTGAGCAACGGTTCTCCACCCACATAAATAACCAGGCTTGCGCCAAGATCCAGCGCTCCATCTACCACAGTTTTTATTTCCTCTACCGTGAGTTCTTTTTTGGTAGGATCGATAAATGGGTCTGCACTGCAATGGATACATTGACACTGACACTTATGCGTTATTGCCAGATTGGCCGTAACTGGAAATGCCGTCTTATACAACATCATTCTCAACTTTCTCTCAAGGAACCGCATCCCTGCCTGGCTTGGGAAAGGAGGATTATATAGATTATACACGTGCATACCGTTAACCCTGGCAATCACCTTCAGGGAATTAATCTTCTCAAAAAACTGATCTACGTAAGGCTGCAACATCTTGCCCAATACCCCTCCAGCCTTCCCGACGACCTTATTTCCAATAATCTCGGCTTCGATATGTAAAAAATCAAATGACGTCATTTTTTATCCTCTATACCTGGTATGCGAGAGAGTTTGAGATTTTTCCCTATCTCGCACAAAATATCATTTGCGACCTCAATAGCCTTTAAACCCTCCTCACCCGAAACGACGGGTTCTTTGTGCTTCACGACACAATCCACAAATGATTCAAGCTCCTTTTTTAGCGGTTCATAATCGTCCATCTTGATATGCTCGATTTTTAACAGGTCGCCAAATACATAACTTCTCAAATCGGCAATGGTCGAAATATCCATTTCCGAGATATTTAACGACTTTAATGTCAGTTCTGGCGACTTTTTATATATTAATGCTTCCTTCTTCTGATAATCAATAGAAATATACGAATCCTCTGAAAATAACCTCATTTTGCGCATGGGGGTGAGAGACACACGGCTAGCCGTTATATTTGCCACGCACCCATTTTCAAACTGAATACGCACATTAGCAATATCCTCCTTATCTGAAATGACATTCACCCCCACAGCATCAAATTTCTTTACCTTAGAGCCGGTTATATGCAGAATAATATCAATATCATGTATCATTAAATCCAGCACAACACCGATATCTGCAGAGCGAAAAGTAAATGGACTTAACCGATGACACTCGATAAATCTTGGATTAATGGAAAGTTTTTTTATAGCGACTATTGTAGGATTAAATCGTTCAATGTATCCTGCCTGAAGAACTATTTTCTTTGCTTTGCTAATGCCTATTAATTCTCTCGCTTCAGACACCGTTCCTGTCATCGGCTTTTCGATCATAACATGAACTCCCTGCTGAAGGAATTCTTTTGCGATGGCGTAATGAGACTTTGTGGGTACTGCTATGCTTACCGCTGCAACCTTATCAATTACCTCTTTATAATTTGTGAAATAACGGGTATTGTATTGTTGAGCAATTTTCTCCGCCTGTTTACTTTGTATATCAACCACTCCATATAACTCTACTCCAGGCAATTCGGCATAAACCCTTGCATGCTCCTTCCCCAGATGTCCAACACCAACCACGGCAACTTTTAATCTCTGCATGTTAATTCGTTGTTATTGCTGAATATCGAAAAGACTCCCGATGCCTTCCGAACTTTCCCTTGTCCATATTCCTTAAAAAAGTGACAAGATATCTGATTTCCGGAGAAACATCATTTTGTCTTTCTATCTCTTCTAAGGCCTTGCTCCTGTTCGATTCGTCAGAACGAAATAATGCCAGAAATGCCTTTTTGATTTCGTCAATTTGATTTTTTGAAAAGCCCTCTCTCTCCAATCCAACAACATTCACCTGACGTATCTTTGCAGGATGGCCTTCTATAATTACATAAGGCGGGACATCTTGAACAATCCGTGTATGACCTCCCACATAAGCATATCGTCCAATGGTCACAAAAGGCTGTATACCAACAAGCCCCATCAACTTGGCGCCCCTCTCGATCATAATATGTCCACCCAACAACACCCCATTCGCCAAAAGGACATTATCTTCTATGATGCAATCATGTGCAACGTGTGCACATGCCATAAAGAAGTTGTTATCCCCGACAACCGTTTTCCCTCCACCACCTGCCGTACCGGCATTAATCGTTACACCTTCCCGAACAACATTATTGTCACCCATTTCAAGAAATGTACACTCACCTTGATATTTAAGGTCTTGCGGTTCTGCACCCAAAACGGCATTAGGATGGATAATATTATTTTTCCCTATGGAGGTATTTCCCGTGATTGTAACATGGTTTTTTATAATCGTGCCCTCTCCAATCGTTACATTCGCACCTATTATCGAAAAAGGGCCAATTTCAACTTCTTCCCCTAAAACGGCAGCAGGGTGTACGATTGCTGATTTATGAATTTTCATCCCATGCCCCTTTTCTTTGCATGTTTCTATCATTCTTCACAATGCCGGTATTAAGGTTATATTTCTCTAAAGTTATGCAACACTTGCAATCTTTTCTGCTAATTGAACGTTCAGGGAATGCCCGGACCTGTTTGCAACGATGCGTCCCTGAATTACCACATTAGCCAGATAAAGGTCGCCTACAAGGTCCAAAATTTTGTGCCTAACAAACTCATCAGGAAATCGCAATTTTGCAGGTTTCATAGAAATTGGCCTGGACATCTTTCCGTCTTCATGCACAATGATACTGTTGTCATCCGTAACCCCTTTCCCTAAACCAAGTCTTTTGAACTCTTCAATATAGGTACTCAACCCAAACGTCCTTGCAGGCGCAATATCTCTGCAAAAATTCTCCTCAGTAATCTCGATATCGTACGTTTGCCGCTTTATAAAAGAACCATTAAAATCCAGGGTGTAAGAAAATACTAATCCTTTTTCATAAGGAACTGCCATAACACTTGCATTTCCACTACTGACCAGAATGGGGGTCTTTACAATAAATATTTTCTTTTTCCCCCCGAGTTCAACAATGCCAGCTTTTTTAAAAACTTCTAAAAAATGTTTTGCACTCCCGTCTCCTGCGGGAACTTCACTACCGTTTATTTCTATTTCGATATTGTCGATCCCTAACCCTGCCAAAGCTGCCATCAGATGTTCTATGCTTTCCACCTCGGCTTCTTCGTTCTTCAGAAAAATGCGCTTATAATTACTTGATAGGAAACGTACATGAGCACGTACCCTCGGCCGATTAGGCAAATCTACACGGACAAAAGTTATACCAGAGTTCAATGGTGACGGTTTAAAATGGAGACTTGTTGACTCCCCTCTAAACATACCGATTCCGGAGCATTCGGCTTCTCTCCCAATTGTCTTTTGTGCGCTGTCCACGAACTACTTTCCCTTGCCCGTTTCGGAATATTTTTTGTTTAAGTTATCAATTACCTGATTTGTGATATCGATTGATTCAGAATGATACAAAACGGTTTTTATCCCCACTTTAAACTGTAATTCAGAGATTCCGCCGCTCTGTAACTCCGGCTCTTCCTTTTTAATAATCAAATCATATTGTTCACGCTTACCGATGTCTTCCACTTCTTTACAGACTTCTGTATAGAGACTTCCAAAATAGTCCTTATACTTTTTCATGATGCTCTTCTCAGCAAATTTCGCGTAGGATTCCAACTCCATATTCTTTTTTTCAAAGGTTTCTTCGTCCCTTTTTCTGGCTTCACTCCCCAAATCCAACAACTGTATCTTTTCACTCAGGCCGACCAATTCTTTCTTCTTGTCGTTGATAATTTTTTGATACTGCTTTTCCTGTTCTTTCAACTGCGCATCAGATGCTTTCCGCTTTTCATATTTCTCAAATACCGCGTTTAAATCAACCACCCCTATCTTTAAACCCCTTGAAGATGAACTAGCCGCACCTGGTTCTTTTGCCTGTATACCACTCAACGAAAATAGGTACAGACACGTAAGACTCGCTATAACTCCAAAAACAACCTTAATCTTTCCCCTATTTTTCTTAAATGATTTTTCTAATTTCATAATTAAAAGCTGCTACCCCCTCCGAAATTAAATGAAAATGCCTGAATCTCATCCCCTTCCTCTTTTATAACAGGAATGCCGTAATCAATAGCTATCGTAGAACGACCAAGAAAAGGAATATTCAGTCTTAATCCAACTCCCGTTGACAACCTGAAGTGATTTAAATTAATATCACGGACTGTTTCATCCGCCTTTCCAGCGTCAATGAAAACTGCGGCACGAATAATATCCTTATATATGGGAATAAGGTATTCCGTATTCATTACAACCAATATGTCGCCACCAATTTGATCCTCTGTTTTCTCATCAACAGGCGCTATACCTCTATACTCAAACCCTCGAAGAGAGCCGTAACCACCAGCAAAAAACCTTTCAAATATAGGAACTTTATTTCCAGACGTTGACTCTACAATACCAAAAGTACCTCCATAGGCAAGAACGTGTTTACCCCATTTAGGTATTTCAAAGAGCGTGTTGTATCTTGTCGTCTGGAATTTATACTTTGCTATATCCACATCTAACCCCGCAAATTCAAGAGAAGATTCTCCTTCATATCCCTTTGACGGCATGTATATATTATCAGTTTTAATTATATTCGCTGACAGCGTAATACCAGCCTTCAGATGACTTCCCTCCACATCCAGTACGTCTTGTGGGGTGTCTTCCTCGTCGTCCCATCTTTCCATATCAATGATCTCAAATGCCGGGCTTAACCTTACAAAAAAATCTCTCTTAATTTCTCTTCCTACAGAAACCCTTGAACCTATGCTTTGTTGCTGATATTCTTCATACCATCTAAGATAATCATACAAACTCACGCCGGCGCTATAAGGAGAATCGAATACTGAGGGGTTGGTTAATGATAACATGATTTCTGTCCTATAAAAACCAGGACTAAACCGTAAAGTTAATATCTCTCCCGCTCCACGGAATGCATTACCCTGCAGAAAATCATTCCAGCTTTTCGGCACATCAAAGACGTCAAAATTCCTGTCGGTATAAGAAATATCACCAAATGCTCCAATGTTTGCACCGTAACCACCGCCGAACCGCAGCATCCCGGTTCTTCCCTCTTTCACATCTATTAATATGTTTTGTTTGTTGGCTTCAGAGCCAGGTTCAAAATTAATCCCAGCAGGCGCACCCGATTCCATATCAAAATATCCGGTATTGGTAAGACGCCTCTGACTGTCGCGTATTTTTTCTGTATCCAGCCTTTCGCCGGGATTAAATGTTACCTGTCGCCGAATGACGTTATCTCTCGTCTTATCATTTCCTGATATTTTAATCTTTTCGATATAATATCTGTCCTTCTCGTCTAGGGTGAAAGAGACATCCACCTTTGTACCTTCAGAACTAAAGACGTGTTTTTCCTTGACAGAAGCAGCAATATATCCCTGTTCTCCGTAAGTCAAACGGAGTTGGTATGCGTCTTTTTCAACCGCATCCAAAAAGAAAGGGCCGCCTTCTTTCAACTTTAATTTCTCCTTTAATTCTTCCTCGGTAAAAAGCGCTTCCCCCTGAATGTGTAAGTTTTCAACATAATACCTTTCACCTTCTTTTACGTGAATATTGACGAACATCCTGGTATTGTCTTCGTTATAGGTTATTTCCCATCCGATGTCGGCATCCAACCATCCGTTATTCATGTAAAACTCCTTTACCTTGACGATATCGGATTCAAATTTCTTTTGCTCAAACCGACCAGGAAATATAAATGCAGGGAAATGCTTCTGTCGGCTTTCCATCTGCTTCAGGAGTTTTCTACGCTTAAAATTTTTATTACCGGCAAACGTTATCTTCGCAATGCGAATTTTAGGACCTTCTTCAATATTAAAGACAACAACCGTTTTACCATCTGCCACTTTACTTTCAGCATGCACCTGTATTCGCTGGAAGCATTTTTTAATGTATAGCTCTTTAATCTTGTCTTCGTCGAGTTTCAGAAGATAGGGCTTTACGTAATCCCCCTCCTTTATCTCGATTTGCTTCTTGAGTTTTTTGGCCTTAATCTTTTTATTGCCTTGAAACTGTATCTCGTCAATTACCGCGCGTTCGGTAACAAGAAACACAACCTTCAACCCATCTGTCATCTCTTCAAGTGCTACTTCTATATTGTCAAAGAACCCTAACGACCAAATCGCATCCACATCCTGACTCACCACCTGAGGATCGTAAGGATCGCCTTCTTTCATGCGAAAGCTGCTTCTTATTGCAGTTGTACTTATTCGTTGATTGCCCTTGATTTCAATTTTTTTAATACTATGGACTCTCTTTTCCTGAGTTTCAGCACAAACTACCTTTGCATAGCTGAAATATAAGGTTATAACAAGCGCTACGATAATACTCGTTGCCTGCAATAAAACCCTGTTCGATTTCATTTGTTACCCATGGATGCTAAACTTTCAAAACGCATAAAATGCGACCGAAACGTCAATTTTATCACTCCTGTCGGTCCATTGCGCTGTTTTGCAATAATCAGCTCTGCTGTATTATCCTTATCAGGATCGTAATAATTATCTCTGTGCAAAAGGGCAATAACATCTGCATCCTGTTCGAGAGATCCCGATTCACGCAAGTCTGACATCCTGGGCCTGTGCCCCTCTCTTGATTCCACCGACCTATTTAATTGAGACACAGCAATTACCGGTATCTTCAATTCTCTGGCAAGTGATTTTAAACCTCTTGAAATTACTGAAATTTCCTGCTGACGATTCTCTGCTCGCGAAGACTCCATTAACTGTAAATAATCCACTGCAACCAGTTGAATATCATATTGTGCCTTCAGCCTGCGTGCCTTTGCGCGTACTTCCAGCACAGTAAGACCGGGCGTGTCGTCTATAAAGATGGGTGCCTCTGAAAGTGACCCAAGTCCATAAGAAAGGTCACTCCACTGTTTATCATCTAAAAAACCCATGCGCAATTTGTGTGCATCTATCCGCGCATGAGAGCAAAGCATATTCTGCGCCACCTGCTGTGCTGACATTTCTAAGGAAAATATCACAACCGGTTTCTTCTCTACCACCCCAACATGTTCAACAATATTCAGCACAATGCTCGTCTTTCCCATACTCGGCCTTGCCGCGACGATAATAAGCTCTGAGGGTTGCAATCCACAGGTAATATCGTCCAAATCATAAAATCCGGCAGACAATCCAGTCAGTCTGCTTTGTCTGTCATGTAAATTTTCAATGCGGCTGAAGGTTTCTTTGAGGATTTCGTTTAACTTTGTAGATGCGGTATTAAATTTCTTTTGGGTGATATCAAAGATAGCCCGTTCCGAGGCATCCAACAATTGCTCGGTATCTGTGGACTCTTCGAAGGATTGTTTTTGTATGGTAGCTGCAACCTCGATCAGATTTCTTTTTATAGCTTTTTCACGTACTATAGTCGCATAATATTCTACATTTCCTATTGTGGGGACGGCCTCCTCCAATTCCATCAAGTATTCCACCCCACCGGTTTTTTCCAGCAACGAACGCTTTTTCAGTTCTTCCCGGAGAACAACTAAATCAACGGGCTGTCCCTTATCATAGACATCAACTATTACCTGATATAGTTCCTGGTGCGCCGTTTTGTAAAAACTCAGCTTATTCAATATCGGTATAACCAGGCTAATAACCTCGTTATCCAGTATCATTGCACCCAGGACACTCATCTCGGCCTCAACACTTTGAGGCATCGTGCGTTCAAGTATGGATTCAACAACCATCAGTCGCTACCTTAAAAAGGAACTAGGCTTTCTCTGGCTGAACAATATCCTCATTCACCACGGTCACCTTACACTTCGTTTGCATCTCTATATTCAGGGCAATCGTGGCTTCAAACTCACCGCAGACTTTTATTGGACTGTCCAATTTTACCATCTCCTGATCCACTGGATATCCTGCCTTTGCCAGCGCCTCTGCGATATGAACGGACGTGATAGAGCCGAAGAGTCTACCTTCTTCGTTTGCCTTTGCAGGAATCGTGCAGGAAGCTGTAGAAAGTTTTTCTAATATCCCCGTCAACCGATGCCTATCTTCCTTCAATAGCAACTCCATCTTTGTCTTTTCTTTTTCTATCTGCTTTAAATTGGCAGGAGAAACATTCGTTGCTAACCCTTTGGGCAGCAAATAATTTCTGGCATATCCCTTCTTTACTTTCACAACGTCGCCAATTCTGCCAAGCTTATCTACATTTTTCTTCAACAACAATTCCATGATTATATCCTCCTAGGCCACATACGGAAGTAGTGCCATAAACCTCGCCCTTTTAATAGAAACCTTTACCGAATGCTGGTGATGGGCACAGTTTCCAGAACGCTTTCTGGAAAAAAGCTTTCCTTGAGAAGTTGCAAGCTTCGGTAAATATATCGAATCTTTGTAATCCACTTCATCGACACCCATCCTGCAAAACCTACACTTACTCGTTTTATTAAACTCTTTTTTACTCATACATTGTTTATCCTTCTATAAAAATTCTACGAAACTATACTAAAAAGGAATTTCTTCATTGTTAATATCAAGATTGATATCTTCGGGTATCATGTCGGTTGATTTACCCTCTTTGGATGATGAGCCAGTTTCTCCTCCAGGGCGTTTTGCAGAGACTCCAATGAATTGGAAATTATCAGCAACAACACGAAGTGTACTTCGTTTTTGTCCATCTTTAGTTTCCCACTGACTAAATTGCAAACGTCCCTCAATAAAAATCGGACTCCCTTTACTTAAATATTCGCCTACAACCTCCGCCCTGCGCCCAAAGATATTGATTTCAACATAACACACATCTTCCTTCTGTTCCCCAGTTTTAGCGGTCCAAGCCCTATTGATCGCGATGCCAAAGCTTGCAACCGCCAATCCTGCCGGGGTGTATCTCAACTCCGGGTCTCGGGTGAGATTCCCCATAAGAAACACTTTATTAAGACTTGCCATACCTCGACTCCTACGAAAAAACCTATTTAATAAGTACTTTACAAATTCATTTTTATATTGAATCTCTATCAGGTTTTGTGAACCACAAAGTACGGCATGTGTCTTAAAATCCTATGCTTCTTCTGCAAGTTTAACAGACACATCGCTTTCAACCAATAGATCCACGACGGGTACCTCAGGTATTTTATCAATAACCTTTTCTGCTATTGGTGCAACTGTCCCTATCTGAGACAAATCCTCAATCTTGTCATCTTTTATAATCAAAAAACGCACAATATAATCAGAAAGTTGGAAATCCCTTCTCAGCGTTGTGATGGCTGAATTATTAGCATTAAAATGTATCAACAGGTATGTCCCGCGTTTATGACCTTTAATCTTATATGCTAATTTTTTTTCACCCCACTTTTCGATTTTTAGTATCTCCGTACCATTCTTTTGCAGAATATCCTGAATGCGTTTGACCACATTATCCCACTCTGTGTTGGCATGTGCATTATCAATTAAAAACAACCCTTCGTACATCCTCAAATTCTATCCCTCCTACTTTTGATATTTATACTCTATAAAATACAAAACTCTTTTATACCTTTATATACACAACAAAAGGTCAATTAAATTTATTCATACAAACCTCTATGCCTTCGAACATCCATGTTTTCAATGCCTCACAAGCCTCTTCGATAGCCTCCGTTGTCACGAGATATTCTTCTTTAGAAAATGCAGAGAGGACATAATCACTTGAATCTCCGTCTGTAGGTCGCCCTATCCCAATTTTTAACCGAGAAAAATTCTTAGAACCCAAGCGGTCTGAGATGGATTCTAGTCCACGATGGCCCCCGCACCCACCACTGCGTCTAATACGTATTTTCCCCACCGGAATATCCAGATCATCGCATATGACCATGAGATCATGCAAGGGGCATTTATACATATCTACGACTTCTTTCACAGCACCCCCGCTCAAATTCATAAATGTCTGCGGTTTTAACAGGACAACCTCTTCCCGATCCACAGACTTCTTACAAAAAAGGGACTGGAATTTTTTTTGAATACACTCCATTTTAAGTTGCTGTGCAAGCCGGTCTATTACTATAAAACCCAAATTGTGCCTCGTCTTTAAATACTTTTCCCCAGGATTGCCCAGACCAACAATAATCTTCATGAGCACTTACCACGTTAAGTCTTTTTTGCAGACTCCGCAGCAGCTTCTTCTTCTCCCTCTTTTGGCTTCTTGGTAATGACCTCTGGTTCGGCCAGTAATTCCTCTTCTGGTAAAGCCTTTGCTTCCACAATCTGGTGCACAGATGCAACGACTGATTCAGGGTCTGATATATATTGAATACCTTCCAGCAGGGGCAATTCCTTAACGTGAATTGCCTTACCCACTCCCAGTTCAGATATGTTTACTTTTATTTTCTCAGGGATAGCCGTTGGAAGGCATTCTATTTCTACGTCCTTCATGACATGGGTTAACACACCGCCTTCCTTCACTCCTGCAGACTCTCCATGTAACTCAAGCTGCACTCGCAGTTTTACCCTTTCCGTCAAATCAATCCGCGAGAAATCTACATGAAGTACACAGTCGAAAAGAGTATCATATTGAACATCCTTTATAAGCGCAGATTCTTTATTATTATCAACGGTTAAATTAATCATCCTTGTCCCCGTATGAAGGATGCGTGTAAAATCGTGTTCATTCAGACACAGCATAACATTATCCTGTTTATGCCCATATAATATCGCCGGGATTTGTCCGGACTCTCTAAGCTTTTTAACAGCCTTGCTACCCTTTGTCGTTCTTTTTTCAGCCTTTAATTCTAAAATTTTCATCTCTTTTTACTCCCGAAAACAAAAATTATTAAACAAACAGAGAACTCACCGATTCATGCCGGTGAATTCTCATTATCGCATCTCCTAAAAGTTCAGAAATAGACAATACCTTTATTTTATCTTTCAATCCTTTTGCCTTTTCTGAAAGAGGTATTGTATCGGTTACTACGATTTCTTTAATTGGTGCAGCTGACAGTTTTTCTACTGCAGACCCACAGAACACAGGATGTGTAGCACCCACATAAATATCTTTTGCACCCCTTTCTTTGAGCACATTCGCTGCCTGAGCAATCGAACCTCCCGTAGCAATTAAATCATCAATCATTACCACATTTTTATTCGCTACGTCACCTATTACAAATCCAATTTCCGTTTCTTCAGGCCCTACCCTTCGCTTATCCACAATGGCCATCTTTATTCCCAATTTTTTAGAATAATTTCTGGCCAGTTTTATACCCCCAACATCAGGAGTCACTACCACCAGGTCTGACAAAGCTAACCGCTCGAAATATTTTGATATTACAGGAAAGGCTAGTAAATGATCTACCGGGATATCAAAAAAACCCTGGATTTGAGCTGCATGCAAATCGACCGTAAGCACACGATCGGCGCCTGCCTCCGTTATAATGTTCGCAACTAATTTTGCCGTTATGGGTACTCGCCCCTCGTCTTTTCTGTCTTTCCTTGCATACCCATAATACGGTAATACTGCCGTGATGCGCGCAGCCGATGCTCTTTTCAGACAATCTATAAATATAAGCAGTTCCGCCAAATTCTCATTAACAGGCGAGCATGTCGGTTGCACCAAAAACACGTCCGCACCACGAACATCCTCATTTACCTTCAGGTCAATTTCACCATCGGGAAAACGGCCCACATAAGCATTTCCCAGTTGAATCGACAGGTGTTCGCAAATTTTCTTTGCCAGAGCAGGATTTGCATTTCCTGAAAAAATCTTTAAATGATTTATTTCATCCAGCCTTCTTTTCATATCCATATTTATTCTTCTATCCTAGAAAAAAGACCTGTTTTATCCATCATACCAGAAACCTCAACATCGTCCTCTATCTTTGCATCTGCCTTTATATATGCGAAAGGGCCGATACGACATCGTTGGCCAATAACTACATTTTTACAAATATAAGTAAAAGGATACACCTTTGTTCCCCCACCGATCTCGACGTGACTTTCAATAAACGTACTTGCAGGGTCAACAATGGTTATACCTTTATCCATAAAATAACATATAATTTCATCGCGTCTTATTTGGCTAACAGCCGATAACTCCCGCTGGGTATTTATCCCTAACACCTCAGTAGTATTTATACTCTCAAGCCCCTCAATTTTCTTTCCCTTACGGTAAAAGATCGAAATAATGTCAGTCAAATAAAACTCACCTTTTTTATTACGAGGCGCAATTTCGCTTAAACCCTCCAAAAGGGACTTTATCTTAAAAACATACATACCTACGTTGATTTCTTTTATTTGCAATTCGGCTGCATTCGCCTCGCTCTCTTCTATAATTCCTTTTATAGACCCACGAGAATCCCTAAAAATCCGGCCGTATCCGTTAGGTCTGTCTAAGAAGGCCGTTAATAATGTCATGTCCGCCTTATTCTCAGCATTTGCAGCAATCAGTTTTTTCAGCGTCTGCGGCTTAATTAGAGGGGCATCACCATTTAATACCATGACGACGTCTGTAAGACCTGAAAGAAGATGCATGGCAGACAGAACAGCATGTGCAGTTCCCAACTGCTCCTGTTGTTCTACGATTTTGACAGCTACTCCTTTAAGAATATCTTTTACTTCTTCTTTTTTATCTCCTACAACTACAATTATCTGCGAAATTTCTGCATTTTGTACCGCCTCAATCACACATTCCAAAAGGGTTATCCCACACACCTCGTGGAGCACCTTGGGCCTGGCAGACCGCATACGCGTCCCTTTTCCTGCAGCAAGAATGACTGCCGTGGCTTTTCCCATCATTCATGACATTCAATAAAAAATGCAAAATTAAATAAACTTCTCCACTGTCTATAAAATACAATGGCTACCCGGGGAGGACTCGAACCTCCAATGAGAGAACCAAAATCTCTAGTGTTACCATTACACCAC
>JGI1356J14229_10003020_pt1 | contig 13025 bp, 15 predicted proteins | sample Subgrocontami58m_FD_14229 | JGI IMG/M metagenome (IMG submission 14229) | reverse complement strand
GGGGTTACGGACTCTCGTAAGCCCGAACCCCCTCACCCCGACCCTCTCCCCCACGGGGAGAGGGAGACACAAGCGGCGTTGCAGGTGGATGTGTGAGGGTAATCCATGGCGCGGTCAGTTGAACTTCATCTCCACGCGCGAGAGCGGGCGGCGGAAAGAGGCGCAACCGAGCAGGAAATCATTGCCACCGTGACGGAAGGCGAGAGTTTCGCCGCAAAATATGGCCGGCAAGGATTCCGCCGGAATTTTGCCTATAACGGTATGTGGCGTGGCCGCTTCTATGCTACAAAGCAGGTCGAAGCCTATGCGGTTGACGAAGCCGGAAGCTGGCTCGTCATTACGGTGCTCGTGAGATATTTTTGACGGTGGCGCGATGAAGCTGACTTACGACCCCAAGCACAACGTGGCCTATCTTCGCCTGCGGCCAAAGGGCGCGGAAGTGGAGACGATTCGCGTGAGTGACGAGCTGAACGTCGATATCGCGCCGGACGGCTCGGTATACGGCTTCGAACTTCTTAACGCCAATGAGCAGTTGCGGGCGGCCGACAACGGGAAGTTCGTGCTTGTCGATGCGGAAGACGGCCGCGAATCCGAGCTGCCGCTTATCCCCAGCTAGGAAAATTCGCTGGCGTACCCTTTATCGGCCTACATCCCGCAGGAAGCTTTCATCGCCGCGCTGAGGGTGGATGTGTGAGCGCATGGTCATGCCTGGCTGGGGTCTATCATTTGTCATCCCGGCCGAGCGTAACGAGAGCCGGGACCCATTATCTTCGAGTATCCGTGGGTCCCGGATCGGCTCGCACTCAGGTCGGCTATAGCCGACCTGAGCACTCAATATTGCTGATCTCGGGTAAACCCGAGATCAGTGCTCGCCGTCCGGGATGACAACTTTTGTCATCATGGCCGGGCTTGATGAAAAGCGTCCGCAACTCTTGCATCGGTCAGCTTTTTAGCGTAACATGTTACGCTGATAACGAGGCCGCCGATGCCGACAAATCCGAAGGCCAGGAAGACCAAGCCGCCGAAGACCCCGCAGGAGCGCATGCGCGCCCGCCGCAAGCGTTTGCAGGCGCAGGGGTTGCGTCCGGTGCAGCACTGGGTTCCCGATCTGCGCGATCCGCGCGTACGCGCCGACATCCGGCGGGAAGGGGCTCTGCTGGCAAAGCATCCCGGGAATGCCGCGATCGACCAGTGGATTGAGGACATCTACGACTGGAGCGAATGGCGGTGAAGCGCGGCAACGTGGTGCTTATGGTGGCACCCGGCGATCTCGGCAAACCGCGTCCCGGCGTCGTCGTTCAAGGCGACGAGCTCGGAGCCAATACGACGACAGTGCTGATCTGTCCGATGTCATCGGATGTACAAGAGAGTCCTCGCCTCCGGCCCATCGTCGAACCCGATCCCGGCAACGGACTGCGGATCAGATCGCAGGTCATGACCGAGAAAGTTACGCCCGTCCGCCGGGAACGCGTGAGGCGAGTGCTCGGATCGCTCGATCCATCCACGCTGGAACGTATCGACCGCGCGCTTCTCATCGTCCTCGGCCTGGCCGGCAGAAAATAAACTTATCCCCGCCCTCCAAACCTCCCTTATCTTTCTCGCACCCGGTTCGCTGAGGGGCGCCATCAGGGGATACCGCCGGGCCGGCCGTTGCCCTCCTTCCTCGCCTGTCGGATAGTGCGGCAATAGGGGAGGGCCTCATGCGCAACATATTATTGCTGGCAGTTTTTGTGACGGGCTTAGCCATTCCTGTTGCAAAGGCAGAGGACCTTTCGGCGGAACTCGCGCTCTCACCCAAGGATCGGAAATACAACTCGCGGGCCTGCCGCAGCATGCGCGAGCAGGCGAGGAACTATAACGATGGTCTCTTCCAGCAAAGCCCGGGGGCCTATGTTATTGCTGCCGTCGCGCCGGGCGGATCAGTGGGCCTTCTGGCCTACGTGATGCACAAGCGCGAATTGTTCAAAACGAAAGTCGTGCAGGCTTGCATGACCCATCCGCCGGACCGGGCCCCCGCGAGGTCTAGGGAAAAGGATTGACCCGCAGCTTCGGCGCCGGGAATAGCCCGTCGTCATTTCCGGGGCGCGTTGATCTTTTCCCTCTCCCAGTTGAAGTCGGATTTATCCGACTTCAACCACTCGATAGCGCCGAACTCGGGTAAACCCGAGTTCGGCTGGGAGAGGGTGGCGAGCGTAGCGAGCCGGGTGAGGGCGTACAACTTATCGATAGGCCGCAACCCCTCACCCGCCGCGCTTTGCGCGTCGACCTCTCCCAATGGGAGAGGTGCAGCAGTTGTCATCGCTCCCGCGCGGGCATAAAAAAATAAACTTATCCCCGCCTACAAAATCGCACTTATCTTTATCGCGCTCGGTTCGCTGAGGGGCGTCATCTAGAGGCGTCTATTTGGCGGAGCCGGGTGCGGCGCCCGCGGGCGTGGCTCGTAACCACGCGCTCGGGCGGCGTCGGGGCTCCGCCTGGGGTTACTAAGGACCCCCGCCAGGAGCTGGCTGACGGACGAGGCGCTATTGCCTCGACGAAAAGCGCGGCCCGACGCCGGAGTAAGAACGCCGCGGTGGAGCGCCGAAAGGCGCGCGCCCAGCCAAAGGGCGCGCCGCGTCTTAGCGGACGCGGACTTTAAGTTGGTGCGCCTTCTCGGCGCTCCGCTCCCCTCATTTTTTGGGGGGCGACTCCCCCGTGCCCCCTGTTCGGGGAGCATGGAGAACGAGACGACGGCGCGCCCGCGCCGCAAAAAACAGGGCTGGCGGAACTATGCGCCTCCGCCCTCATCCTGAGGAGGGCGCGTTAGCGCCCGTCTCGAAGGATGGGGCGGCCTCGTCCTTCGAGACGCCGCGCTTTGCGCGGCTCCTCAGGATGAGGCCGAGAGAGTCTGTTGGCTGTTTGAAAATCGAATAGGTCGTTATTCCGGGGGCGCAAAGCGCCGATCCGGGTGCCCCCCCCCATTAACCACGTGAATGGCTGCCCCGCCTAGGAAGACCTGGTCCGCATTTTTCACGCGCGGGGACCGGCAGCCTCAGGAACCGCAACGGCGCGCTGCGTTGCATTTCTCCGGCCACCGGTGGCAATCTCCACCCGCATTCTCCCGCGGGAGGCACGATAAAGTGACGCACGCGCTTATCCGCTATTTATTGGTCCTGGGGCTTTGCGCGCCGGGCAGCGCTTGGGCGCAAGACAAAGGCACGCTCAATCCGCAGCCGCTGCCGCCGCTGGCCAAGCCGGCCGATCCGAACCTGCCGGCGAAGGAATTATTCGGCCGCCAGCCGGCGCCGGCTTCGCTTGCCGCGCGGGCGCTCGGCTTCTATGCCAAGGGATGCCTCGCCGGGGCCAAGGCCTTGCCGGTGAACGGCGCCACCTGGCAGGTCATGCGGCTGTCGCGCAATCGAAACTGGGGCCACCCCAACCTAGTACGGCTCATCGAACGTCTTGCTGAAAAAGCTCCGAAGCTCGGCTGGAACGGCCTGCTCGTCGGCGACATGTCGCAGCCGCGCGGCGGACCCATGCTCACCGGACATACCAGCCATCAGGTCGGCCTCGACGCCGATATCTGGCTCACCCCCATGCCGGATCGTGAACTGACCCGTCAGGAGCGGGAGGAGATGTCCGCGATCAACATGGTCCGCGAAGACCGCAAGGACATTGACCCAAAGGTTTGGACGCCCAAGCACGCCACGCTCATCAAGACCGCGGCGGAGCAGCCGGAGGTCGATCGCATGTTCGTCAACGCCGCGATCAAGAAAGCGCTATGCCGCGAAGCGGGGAAGAACCGCGGCTGGCTGTCGAAGGTGCGGCCCTATTATGGGCACGACTTCCATTTCCACGTTCGCATCCATTGCCCCGCCGGTGATCCGTGCGAACCGCAGCTGCCCGTGCCTGCCGACGACGGCTGCGGCAAAGAGCTCGATTTGTGGTTCTCGGACGCCGTGTTGAACCCGAAGCCGCCCAAGGCGGAGCCCAAGCCGAAACCGCCGATCAAGCTCGCCGACCTGCCCGCGGCCTGCCGGCAGGTCCTGGTGGCGCCGTGACGCTCACACCAATTTGAAGGTGCGCGCGAGCTGCCAGAGCGCCAGCGTCACCACCAGCACGCCTACCAGGACCATCAGCACACGGGCGGGAAGATGCTTCACGGCCCAGCCTCCGAACGGAGCGGCGATCACGCCGCCGACAATAAGCGCGATCAGGTTCTGCCAGGGCGCGATGCCCAGTTCGATGAAGAAGGTGGTGGCGGCGGCGACCGTCACGAAGAATTCCGTGGTGTTCACCGAACCCACCGCGCGGCGCGGCGCATGCCCCGAACCGACCAAGGTCGAGGCGACCATCGGGCCCCAACCGCCGCCGCCGCTGGCGTCGAGAAAGCCGCCGACCAGCCCAAGCGGCGGCGCCAGCTTGAACGGCGCATCGCGCTTCGGCAGCCGCCGCGCAGCCTTGAACAGGATAAAAATGCCGAGCGCGAGCAGGTAGGCGGAAACATAGGGCCTGGCCGCGGCGGAATCCACATTCGAAAGTACCCATGCGCCGATTACCGCCCCGAGCACGCCGCCGATGCCGAGGCGCGCGACCAGCCCCCAATCCACGTTGCGATGGTAGACATGCGAGGTGGCCGATGCGGCGGTGGTAAAGATTTCCGCGGTATGGACGATGGCGCTCGCCTGCGCCACCGGAATCCCCATCGTCAGCATGGCCGACGTGGAAATGACGCCGAAGGCCATGCCGAGCGCACCATCGATGAGCTGAGCGACGAAACCAATCGCGCCCAGCAGCAAATAGTCCGAAAACATTATTGATTTCCTATCAGCCGTATCGCGAAGGCCAATTTGACTGCGTTATGCGTGCGCGGGAGATTGCCGCTTGCATTGCCCGGTGTACGGGGGGAAGACGACTACACAACAACCGCATCTGCGGCAAGATGAAGCGCGCAATAAGTATAAAAGCGGCCAGCAACGCGCAGCTGCCTGCTGAATTGCACTACCAATTTCGGCGCGCTTGGAAGATTTTTCTGTCCGCCCACGGAGAGTTCTCGACCCTGCGCGGCTATGCTCGCGCCGGCAGGCTTGCTAATATGCTTTAGTGACATGCGGCGCGCCGTGCGCGCGGCGCAGGCATCCCGGAACGGCGGTTCGCGGGCGGCCCTTTCCGATTTGATGCAAACGAAGTTTGCGTGGCCGAGTTGCCAATGCTCGCCGTGCAAGGGATTTGCGATGAAATGTTACCGCATCGTTCTGGCCATCCTGCTTGCGCTCGTCTTGCCCGGACACAGCGCATTCGCCCAGAATAAAACCATTCTCGTCTTCGCCGCCGCATCACTGAAGGATACGCTGGACGAGGTGAACGCCGCTTTCACCCAGGCCGCGGGCATCAAGGTCACGGCAAGCTATGCCGCAAGCTCGCAGCTCATCAAACAGATCGAGCAGGGAGCGCCCGCGGACGTTTTCATTTCCGCGGACCTCGATTGGATGGACTACGGCGCGCAGAGGCAGCTCGTGAAGAGCGCAACACGGATCAATATTCTCGGCAACCGGCTGGTGCTGATCGCGCTCAGCGGCGCCAAGGTTGAGCGGGTGACGATCGGTCCAGACTTCTCTCTCGCCGCCCGCGCCGGAGAAGGGCGCATCGTCACCGGAGACGTGCGCGCAGTTCCGGTTGGGCGCTATGCGAAAGCCGCGCTGGAGAAGCTGGGCCTGTGGGCATCCGTGCAGCACAAAATTGCCATGGTGGAAAATGTCCGGGCGGCCTTGGCATTGGTTGCCCGCGGGGAAGCGCCGCTCGGTATAGTCTATGAGACAGATGCAAAAGCGGAGCCGAAGGTAAAGGTGTTCGGCGTATTCCCCGCGGACTCGCATCCGCCGATCGTCTATCCGGCCGCGCTGACGACGGAAGCCAAATCCGGGTCGGCTGATTATCTCGCCTTTCTCCAATCGGCCGCGGCGAAGCGGATATTTGAAGGCCACGGCTTCATCTTTCTCGCCAAAACCAGTTGATCCAAGGTGACTTGTGTTTGATCTCACTCCGGACGAATGGATCGCAGTCCAGCTCTCCCTGCGCATCGCCATCGTGGCGACCATTGTTGCTCTGCCCTTCGGCATCGCGATCGCCTGGCTGCTCGCGCGCAAGGATTTCTGGGGCAAGGCGCTGCTCGACGGCCTGGTGCATCTGCCGCTCGTCTTGCCGCCCGTCGTGACGGGCTACCTGCTGCTGCTCTCCTTCGGGCGCAAAGGCCCGATCGGCAGCTTTCTGGCCGACACCTTCGGCATCGTCTTCTCGTTCCGCTGGACCGGCGCGGCGCTGGCCTGCGGTGTCATGGGTTTTCCGCTGCTGGTGCGCGCCATCCGGCTGTCGTTCGAGGCGATCGACCGGCGGCTGGAGGACGCAGCCGCGACGCTCGGCGCCAACCGCATCTGGGCCTTTCTCACGGTTACCTTACCGCTCGCTCTGCCGGGCATCATCGCGGGGATGGTGCTGTGCTTCGCCAAGGCGCTGGGCGAGTTCGGCGCCACCATCACTTTTGTTTCCAATATCCCCGGCGAGACGCAAACCATCTCCGCGGCGATCTACACCTTCATGCAAGTGCCCGGCGGCGACGCGGCGGCGGGCCGACTCGTCGTCGTCGCCATCATCATCGCGCTCGGCGCGCTGGTCGCCTCCGAATGGCTGGCGCGCCGCGCCGGCACGCGCTTCCACGGAGACTGACATGCTCTCGGTCGACGTAGAAAAACGCCTCGGCGACTTCTCGCTTTCCGCCAAGTTCGAAACGGGAAGCGGCGCGACAGCGTTGTTCGGCCCCTCCGGCGCGGGCAAGACCACGCTGGTGAACATGATCGCCGGCCTGGTGACGCCCGACCGTGGACGCATCGCGGTCGATGACACGGTGCTGTTCGATTCGGCAGCGCGCGTGAATGTGCCGGCGCACCGGCGCCGCATCGGCTATGTGTTCCAGGAAGACCGCCTGTTTCCCCATCTCACGGTCGCGCGCAACCTGGATTACGGGCGGCGGATGAGTGGATTGTCCGCCGACCCGGCGGAAAGGGACCGCGTCATCGACTTGCTGGACATCCGGCCGCTGCTGGACCGCCGCCCCGGCAAACTCTCCGGCGGCGAGCGCCAGCGCGTCGCCGTCGGCCGCGCGCTGCTCATGCGCCCGCGCCTGCTTTTGCTCGACGAGCCGCTCGCCTCGCTCGATGCGCGCCGCAAGGCGGACATTCTGCCGTACCTCGAACGTTTGCGCGACGAGGCTGGAGTGCCGATGGTCTATGTCAGCCACCAAGCCGCCGAGGTCAGGCGCATCGCCACGTCGGTGGTATGGCTCGAGGACGGGCGCGTCAAAGCGATCCGCGGAGTTGAATTTCTCGATGCCATGCGCGCGATAGGCAGTTGAGCGCACATGTTCCCGCCTGCACGCATCGTCTGCCTGACCGAAGAGACCGTGGAGACGCTCTATCTCCTCGGCGAGGACCGCCGCATCGTTGGCGTGTCCGGCTATGCGGTGCGGCCGCCGCAGGTGCGGCGGGAGAAACCGCGTGTTTCGGCGTTCATTTCGGCGGACGTGCCAAAGATACTGGCGCTTGAGCCCGATCTCATCCTCACCTTCTCCGACCTCCAGGCCGACATCGTCGCGGAGCTGATCCGGCACAATGTCGCCGTTCATGCCTTCAACCAGCGCGATGTCGCCGGCATCCTCGACATGATCCGCACGCTCGGCGCCCTGGTCGGCGCGGCGGAAAAGGCGGAGGCGCTCGCCGCCTCCTTCGTGCAACGCTTGGAGGCGACGCGCGCCCGCGCCGCGCGTCTGTCCCGGCGCCCGCGCGTGTATTTCGAGGAATGGGACGACCCGATGATCTCCGGCATCGGCTGGGTGTCGGAACTGGTGCAGGCCGCGGGCGGCATCGAAACTTTTCCGGCGCTCGCCGCGCGCAAGAACGCCAAGGATCGTATCGTTTCACCGGCGGAAGTGATCGCGGCGAAGCCAGACATCATCATCGGCTCCTGGTGCGGCAAGAAATTCGTGCCGGAGAAAGTCAAAGCACGGCCTGGCTTCGACGCCGTTCCCGCCGTCCGCGGCGGCTGGCTGCGCGAGATCAAGTCNACCTTGATCCTGCAGCCGGGGCCCGCGGCGCTTACCGACGGCCTCGACACGCTCGCCGGCATCATCGAGGAATGGTCGGCGGCGTAGACTGCGTAATCGTTATCCGCGCCGGCGCCAGCTTTCGCTGCCGGGCAGCGGACGGCTCTCGAACGGCCTGGGAGTGGGCGAAAGCACATTGGCCAGATAGTCGAGCGCTTGGACCAAAGCCGGCCCGCCGCACAAACTGTATCTGGTCGGCAAGGCGATGCGCTGCTCCGCCGGGTAAAGCGTTCTGATGGCCGGGTGAGTGAAAAACAGCGCGCCCTGATCCTTCGCCTGCGGCGGCGGGTCCTTGAGCACCAGAAGATCGGGCCGGATCATCAAAAGCGTTTCCAGGGAGATGTAGCCGCCAAGGCCACTGGGCGCGCCCGGGGGCGGCCGCAATCCGGCTTCCGCCAGCAGGGTCGCCGCCAGGCTTGCCGGCCCTTCCACATAGCCGCCGCGTTCGACCACCAGGGCCGTTTTCGATATGCCGCGCGCCACCGCAGCAAGGCGTGCCCGCGCCTCGTCGAGAGCGCGCACCATGGCCTCGCCTCGATCCGGATGACCGAGCTGCGCAGCCACCGTGCGGATTTGCGTTCGCGCCGCCGCAATGTCGGTGACAAGGCCGACTTCGAAAACGGGGACGCCATGCGCGGTCAACATGCGGCGCGTTTCGCGCCGGTCGCTAGGGCCGACCAGCACCAGATCGGGCTCAAGCGCGATGGTGCCCTCCGCGCTCCAATCCAGCGTGCGGAAGCGGCCCGCCTGTTCAGCAACGATCGACAGATTGGGGTCCTTGGCATAGGGCGAGAGCGCGGCGATCTGATCGCTGTCGGCCAGCGCCACCACCAGCTGGTCGGCGCAGAGATTGAACGAAACGATCCGGCGCGGGGTCTCGGCATGGGCCGGCGCGGCCACCAATAAGAACATCGCGGCTATGAGCTTTCGCATTCAAATCCCCAGATTCCTTCCTTAGCACAGCCGCGCAATCCCATTGGAGCCCACGCCGGGACCCTGTAGGAGATCATCGCCCCTCACCCTGAGGAGCGGCCGAAGGCCGCGTCTCGAAGGGTGAGGGCCGCCCATCCTTCGAGACGGCCCTTCGGGCCTCCTCAGGATGAGGGCGGATGACGCCGGACGAACCGATGACGGGGTTAGATCGCGGAGACCTGAGGCTCAACGCGGCACTTGTGGTACTGGTGGCGGCGCTCGCCTTCCTGTCCTTGCTGGTGGGCCCGGCGGCCTTGTCGCCGCGGACCGTGCTGGCGGCGCTTATGGATGGCGAGGGCATCCCCGGCATTATCGTGCGCGACATCCGCCTGCCGCGCACTGTGCTGGCTATCTTGATCGGGGCGACTTTCGGCCTCTCCGGAGCGGCCCTGCAAGGGCTGCTGCGCAATCCGCTGGCCGAGCCCGCCTTGTTCGGGGCGCCGCAGGCGGCGGCAGCCGGCGCCGCCCTAGTCATCGCCTTCGGGCTGGCGGGCGCGNCCTCCTTCGCCGTGCCGCTGGCCGGCATTGCCGGGACCATGCTGGCGATTGGCAGCCTGCTTGCCATCGCCGGCCGCCGTGCGAGCCTCACGGTGACCATGCTCGCCGGACTGGCGCTGGCAAGTTTCGGCGGAGCCGCGATCGCGCTCATCCTCAATCTCGCCCCCAATCCCCATGTCGCGCTGGAGATCGCCTTCTGGCTGCTCGGCTCGCTGCAAGACCGCAGCTACGAGCATGTTTTGATCGTCGTGCCCTTCCTGATCGGAAGCTGGGTCGTGCTCGGCATGACGGCGGGCGCATTTCGCGCCTTGACGCTGGGGGAGGACGCCGCCGCCTCGCTTGGGGTCAACATCGACCACACGCGTCAAGCAGTGGTGGTGGGCGTCGCGCTCGGCGTCGGCGCCGCGGTGGCCGTTGCGGGTGCGATCAGCTTCGTCGGCCTGGTGGCGCCGCATCTCGTGCGCCGCGCCGTGGGCTCGGACCCGGCGCGGGTGATGCTGCCCGCGGCGCTCACGGGGGCGGCGCTGCTGACGGCCGCCGACATCGCCGTGCGGCTCGTGCCCGGCCCGGTCGAGATCAAGCTCGGCGTCGTCACCGCCTTGATCGGCGTGCCGTTCTTTCTGGCCATGATCTTTTCCGAGCGGCGGTTGCTGGAAGGAAATTCCGCGCCATGACGGCCGCGGCTGCACCCCTGCTCCTGCGCGCCGATGCGGTCACGGTGCAGCTCGGCGGTGCTGTCGTCGTGGACCGCGCGAGTCTTACTCTGCGCGCGGGCGAGCTCGTCGCCCTGGTCGGCCCCAACGGCGCCGGCAAGACCACGCTGATGCGGGCGCTTGCCGGGCTGCTGCCCGCCTCCGGCAATATCGAAATCAATGGACGGCAGCTTGAAACCCTTGGCCAGCGGGAGCGGGCGCGCGCCATCGCCTATCTGCCGCAGGGACATGTGTTTCATTGGCCGATGCATGTCGCGGCCGTGGTGACGCTCGGCCGCCATCCGCATGCCGATCCGTTCTCGCGGACGTCGCCGGCGGACCGAGACGCGGTGACCCGCGCGCTTCAGGCAACCGCCACGGAAGTATTCGCCGGCCGCCGGGTCACTACCCTCTCCGGCGGCGAACGGGCGCGGGTGGCGCTGGCGCGCGCGCTGGCAACCGAGGCGCCCATGCTGTTTGCCGACGAGCCGACCGCCTCGCTCGACCCGCGTCATCAATTGGTGGTGATGGACCTGCTGCGCCGGGCGGTGCGCGCCGGCGGCGCGGTGCTGGCCATCCTGCACGACCTGACGCTGGCCGCGCGCTTTGCCGACCGGGTGATGGTGATGGATGGCGGCCGCATCGTCGCCGACGGCCGGCCGGAAGATGCGCTCAGTCCCGCGCAGATCGCCAAGGTGTTCGGGGTCGACGCGATCAACGTGGATACCGGCGAGGGCTTCATCCCAATCGCGCGGCATCCGCTGTGAAAACGCCAAACAATGACCGTCATCCTGAGGTGCTTGGCGCATCGCGCCGAGCCTCGAAGGATGCACGGTCTCGGCCGTCGCCCTTCGAGGCTCGCTCCGCTCGCTCCTCAGGGTGACGGATCATTCCATCTCACAATCGGCTGATCCAGCCCTTGACCCGCTCGACGAGCGCAGCCGTCGGCCCGCGTGTCTCTGAGTCCGCGAGCCGCAGCCCGACATTGGTAACGCGGCCGTCGTCCACCGTATGCGCGACCAGCACAATCGAACCGAGCGGTACCGTGTCGCCATTTTCCGGCGGCCGCCCGAGATGCTCGGCAAAGTCGTCGGCCAAGGACATCGCCGCATCCTCGGCGGCGATCTGCAGCCCGTAGATTTCGGCCAGCGCGCCCAGCGTCACGTCACCGGAGACGAAGAAATCGCCGAGCAGCCGCGGGTCGGGCTTGGCAGGCGGCGGCATGTTGATGAAAAAACGGTCAAGAGCCTCCGCTTTTTCCGGCGGAGCCAGCAGATAGACATAGTCGCCCTCTTTCACGGTCTCGCCTTCGGCGGCGGTCAGGACACGTTCATCGCGAATGACCAGCGTCGGCTTCGCCCAGGAGGGGATGAGCCGGCGGCGCAAATAGGGACTGTTGGCGGCGACGGGATAGCCGACGAGTTCCTGCGACAGCTGACCCGGCAAGTCGAGTTCGATGCGGCGCGGCAGCTGGCTGATGCTCGGCAAGGCGAGGCGTAAGCGCCGCGCGGCCGGCGCAATGGTCCAACCCTGAACCAGCAGCGATACCAGCACGACGACAAAGGCGACGTCGAAATAGATCTGCGCTTTCGGCAAGCCGACCAGGAGCGGGATCGACGCGAGGAAAATGCCGACCGCGCCGCGCAAGCCGACCCACGAGATGAATAGTTTCTCGCGCAAGGAAAAACGGAACGGCGCGAGGCAAAGGAAGACCGCGGCCGGCCGCGCGATCAGCATCAGCGCCAACGCAACCATTAACGCCGGTAAGGCGCGCTGCACCAGAAGGGCCGGCCAGGCGAGCAGCCCCAGCAGCATGAACATGGCGATCTGCGCGAGCCAGGTTACCGCGTCGAGAAAAGAGACAAGCGTGTTGTGGGCGCGCGTCGAGCTGTTTCCGACGACCAGTCCGGCGAGATAGACCGCGAGGAACCCCGAGCCCTGCAGGACGCCGGCCAGACCGAAAACCACCAGCGCGCCGGTGGCGGCGAATGGCGCATGCAGCCCTTGCGGCAGTTGCAGCCGATTGAGCACCGCCACCATGGCGTAGCCGCCGAGCACGCCGATAACCCCGCCGATGGTCATCTGCTTTACGAGCAGGAAGATGACCGCGTGCCAGGGTTTTTCGCCAACCAGCAGGATTTCGACCAGCAGGATGGTGAGGAAGATCGCCAGGGGATCGTTGGTCGCCGATTCCACCTCCAGCGTCGCGCTGACCCGCGGCCGCAACCGAAGGCCCTTCGCATGCAGCAGGAAAAACACGGCAGCGGCGTCGGTCGAGGCGACAACCGAGCCGACCAGAAGCCCTTCGGTCCAGTTCAGCCCGAGCGCCCAGACCGCGACCGGCGCGGTGAGTGCTGCGGTCATGAACACGCCGATGGTCGCCAGCAATCCGGCCGGCGCGAGCACAAGGCGGAAGGTGGCCAGCCGCGTCCGCAGGCCGCCATCGAACAGGATCAATGCCAGCGCAACCGAACCGACGATATAGACCAGCCGCACGTCGTCGAACTTGATCCCGCCGGGTCCAGCCTCCCCTGCCAGCATGCCGACCAGCAGGAACACCAGCAGCAACGGGGCCCCGAAGCGCAATGCGATCAGGCTCGACATGATGCCCGCCAGCACCAGCAGCGCGCTCAGGAGGATAGCGATGCTGACGGTATCGAGGGAGGCCATCTTTGGTGCGAATCCTTTTACGCATTGGAGGGCCGCGCCGGCCGCCCAGCAAGTGGCTT
>JGI1356J14229_10002998_pt1 | contig 13070 bp, 18 predicted proteins | sample Subgrocontami58m_FD_14229 | JGI IMG/M metagenome (IMG submission 14229) | reverse complement strand
ATCAAACCACATATCATTTAGCTAACAGTGACCTCCAAAAATTCAACTAAAACATACGTTCTCAATTCTTACTACCATATCTATAATCGGGGAGTTGAGAAGAGAAAAATTTTCCTTGATAAACAAGATTACTCTGTATTCTTTTCTTACTTAAAAACCTATCTTACTCCAAAAGACGAAAAATCACTCCGGGCAATCCTTAGTTCCGATGAGTCATCTCCAAAAGATAAAGACCGGTCTCTCAAACTATTAAGATTAAAAAATTATTCCAGCGACCTGGAATTACTTTGTTACGCCTTATTACCTAACCACTTCCATCTTCTCGTCAAACAGCAAGATATTGTAATAGACAGCTTTACAAATTCTCTGGGTACAAGATACGCCATGTATTTTAATCGTAAATACAAACGCCAGGGAGTTTTGTTCCAAGACGTTTACAAGGCCGTTCTGGTGGAATCAGACGAACAATTGCTCCACCTCTCGCGCTACATCCATCTCAATCCTACTAAGGCCCTCAAATCCTCACTTCCTTCTTCTCTTCCCGAATATCTGGGAAACAGGAATACAAACTGGATAAAAAAGGATTATATTCTTAACTATTTTTCAAAAAATAATCCCCGAAATTCTTACCTTAATTTTCTGGGAATGTCTTTGGATGCCCAATTTATCTATGAAGCTGCAATCGACATGAATGACGAGTAAGAGCAAAAAACACCAATACTACGCCATTTGCAAGAGGACCTCTTGCAAAACCTCTCTCTATGATAAAATCGCTTGGTTATGACCAAGAAATTAACAGTTGATATTACAAAATTTTTCTACGAGATGGGAACCTTAAGAAAGGTCATCAGGGCTCATAGACAAACACTTCTAACAGATGATCTTTCTGATAATATAGCTTCTCATACTTTCAGAGTTTGTATCATCGGAATGACTTTGGCACAACTAGAGAAGGCCGATGTTTCAAAAGTCATTCTAATGTGCCTGCTGCACGACGTTAGCGAGTCTCGAAGTGGTGATCAAAACTGGATACACAAAAGATACGTAAAGGTATTCGAAAATGAAATTATCCAGGCACAAATAAAACCACTACCAAACTCAAAAAAACTATTAAACGTTATTAATGAATATAACGAACGCAAGACAAAAGAAGCACAAATTGCCAAAGATGCTGATAGGTTAGACCAAACACTTCTCGAAAATGAATATGTGTGGATGGGAAATCAGGAAGCAAAAACGTGGGGTAGAACAAATAGAACCAGCTTGTCTTCAAAATCTGCTAAATCATTACTTCGGGAAATTTGTAAGCAAAAACCGAGCGACTGGTGGACAAAAGGTGGGTGGTCAGACGAGAGAAGATAAAACTTTTCACGAATAGGGGATTAGGGGAGGGGAGTAACCGAAAATCCTAAATTTGAAATATTAAATCTCAAATAATTTCGAAGACTAAAGTTTAAAATTTTAAACGTTTTGAATTTAGAATTTATTTGAAGCTTAGAATTTCGGATTTAGAGTTTATTTCACCGGGTGATATTTGTGATGAGTTTCCTCGGCAAANTTNTCNGANGCGTGCACNTANCGCGTGGTGGTATCTAATGATTCGTGGCCTAAAAGAACTTGAATCGCCGCCGGATTAGCTCCGTTTTCAGCCAAGTAAGTAGCAAATCCGTGCCGCAAAGAATGCGCGGACGTGGGCACATTAATCCGCAATTTTTCCCTATATTCCTTGATTTTTTCTTGCAAATAATTTGTGGAGATGCGTCTGGTTAATTTACCGGCATTCATCCCGCGTAGCGGGGCAAACATAGCTGGTGCACTATCTTTTCTCTTACTTAAATATAGCTCCAGCCGCCTGGTAGCCCGGTCTGTTAAATAAGCGAAACGCTCTTTTTTCCCTTTTCCCCGGATGAAAAGCCGGCCCGTCCCGTCCAGCTGGGATTTATTTAAACTCACCAATTCCGAAATGCGCATTCCGGTTGCCAGCAAAACCTCCAGCATGGCCCGGTTACGCAGTCCTGCCAACTCATCTTTTTCAAATTTCTCCGGCGACTCGATCAGTCTAATCAGATCCGCCAGTTCCGCAACTTGCGGATGTTTCTTATCCGTCTTCACCATTTTAATGGCGTCCGGCGGTACCGGCACCGGCCGGTCCAAATCAATCAGGTAGCGCAAATAAGTCCTCAATGACGACAGGTTGCGGTTTACGGATCTGGCCTCAAGTTTGCGCAGCGCTGTAAGCCCCGTAAACGGCTGTTTTCGCTCCCGGCTGACTAAGTATGCCTTATACTGATTAATCATTTGTTTAGATAAACCCTTAAAATCGGAGCTTTCACTGGCCAAGAAATTTTCCAGTTGCCGCAGGTCCCGGTGATAACTTTCAATAGTTTCTTCGGAATAATTTTGGGTCGTCAAAAAAAGCAGGAAATCGTCCAAATAGGGTAACCTGGCTTTTTGAGAAGTAGCAGCTTCATCCATAACTAGAAGTTTAGGTTAACCAAGATAACAAAACTAGCGTCCCTCCTCTGGTTTAAATAAGCGAGCATAATATCAGTTACCCTCGATTATACATATTGCCCAATATTCTTGTCAACCCCATTGTTAGGAGACAGCCCCCTCCCCAATTTTTAATTTTAAATTTTCAATATCGACTTCGTCGCGCTTCGCGAATAATCAAATTCATCCCCAATTAAGCCTGTAGCCTATAGTCTATATCAAACTATATCACCCTGTGAAAACTCCCCCACTCTCCCCGTGAAACTTATCCACCACATTCCCCTACTCTTTCTCCCCGGCTGCCCGCATCTTTCCTCCAAGTATTTCATCATAATTTGTTACTCTCGGAACAGGGAGTGTAGGTCCCGCTTCCAATTCCGCAGGCCACAATTCAGGACCTTCTTCCCCCACTTTGGCCACTTTTATTTTTTTCCTTCTTTTAAATCTTACCTTGTCCGGATCAACTACTTTAAACCATTCAAGCATATGCGGAAGTTATCAACATGGTAATCAAAACCACCACCCCGATTGTAACATATTCCCACACCGTCCGGCTATATAATCTCTGGGAAAAGTGGTGTTGGGAGATGCCTAAATAAATGTATAGCATAGTGGTCAGAAAAAGGGAAGCCACAGTTAGCGACACCGGCCAGAAAGAGATAGCCACCGCCATCAGTCCCTGCAATACCGCCAGCCAGATTGTATATTTAATCACTTTCAAACTTATCTTATCCTCAACCTCTACCGACCACAGTGCCGGAAGCAAGAGTAACGCGGACACAATCGCCACCAGCGGCGCCGACCACCACCAGGCCTCCCGGAAAGACAAAATGGAGTCATACAACAGAAACCCGGTCAGCATAGTCATTACAAATCCCACCGCCCCCGCCGCCCGGAACAAGGCGATGGTCCGGATAGCCGCCACCGAAAAAATGTTCGCTGTCAGCAACAGAGCGTATTGGCCGATGCCAAACAAGCCCACTACCGCCAGCCTGGCCAGCCAAGGCGTCGGCAGCAGGATATAAAACAATCCCACCCCGGCCGTAAACAGTGTGGGGGGGAGTACTACTGTCAACCACTCCACCCCCGTTAGCCCTTCACGTAACGCCCACCCTGATCCTACCGCCGCTACCCCCACCAGAAGCGTTATCAGCCAATAGCGCCACTCCAGTGCAATCGGCACCGCGTGAATCGCCCACAACCCCGCCGCCAAAGCCAAGGCCGTTAATACAAATTTTTGGCGTTTACGCATAATTCGTCCACACTTTCTGCACGCCGTCCAAATCACTTAATTTTTTTAAGACCGCTTCTATCTTAGCCCTGGCCGCCGCGTCCTCCACCTTCATGTTTGTGGAAAACAAATAAGTCACTGACCCTTTTTTTAACAACTTCCAAATCTCTTGTGCGGTGCGCAGTTTATTATCCGTGGCTACGGATACCATTACCGCTATCCCCTCGGGCCCAAAGCCTTCAAATACCACTTCTTCACCCTGAACCAAGCGTTGGGCCCGTTGGATGTTTTCTTTGGGCATATTAAATTGTTTGGCTTTCTCCAGCGCCAATTGCAAGCCGCGGCCTTGTTTAACCGCGGTCGTTATCGCCTTGGCCAGCTTAGTAAACACTGCTCCCTTCTTGGCATCATTAACCTCTTTTTGCCTATGAACCGTAGCCCACTTACTGTGTCCGCTCATTGACAATATTCTACCACCATCTATACTTTTTGCGATGCACCCCCCACTCCAAGCCAAACAGGCCATTGACGCCGCCCTGACAGGAAATTGGAAAGAAGCCGTCAAAATTAACCTCCTGATATTAAAACACCAACCCCATGATATTGAGTCCCTCAACCGCCTGGGCCGGGCCTTCATGGAAACCGGACACAAGTCCAAAGCTGAAAACGCCTACAAAAAAGTCCTGCGCCTGGACAAATTCAACCCTATCGCCACCCGCAACCTGGTCCATCTCAAAACCTCCCGTTTCAATCGCCTGGCCACCGGCGCATCCAGCCACCCCTTACCCATGTTTCTCGAAGAGCCGGGAGTGACCAAAACCGTCCAGCCCATCCGCCCCGGCGATGCCAAAGTCATTTCCCGCCTCCACCCCGGAGACCCCGTCCGCGTCGTCGTCCGCCAGCACAACGTGGTAGCCATAACCACCGCTAATGAATACTTGGCCCGCTTTCCGGATGATCTAGCCTCCCGCCTGCGCACTTTTATCCAAGCCGGCAATACTTATTCTGCCTTTATCCGCTCCGTTGATCCCTTAAAAATATTCGTCCGGGAAACCAGCCGGGCCGCCAAATATCAATCTACTCCGTCTTTCCCCTTAACCGAAAAATTGACCTATGCCGCTTTTACTCCTCCGGAGCTAATTCATGAAGAAAAGCCCGATGTCTCCGCCACCGAAGAACAGGAAGAAGAGACTTTTTTACCTCTGGCCGAGGAATAGTTCCACTTCACTTTCCCCCACACCAGCCTCCCGCCACTCACATCCCAGCNATCTCACCAGTAATTTTACTCCCGTCTTAGATTTAGACTGTTTACTGCTTCTCACTTCACACCCCCGCCTGGCCTCTTCCCGCGTCTCCACCGCCACCACTCTCATGCCGGCACTCTCCACTATCCGGGCCATCCGTGCCGCCAACCCCGGTTCACCTGTGGTATTCACCACCGTCACCATTAATCTTTCTGCCAGCACCGCACTGCTGGCCAACATCTGCCTGGCCGCCGCGTTCCACGTCTCATCCAATTTCGCCACTTCCACTCCATCCACCGTGCGTTCTTTTTTCATCCACCGCGTCGCGTCTATCTCCCGCCATTTAACTTTTCTCCCCCCCCACCACCACAGCAGCCGGTCTCCCCAGCTCATATCCGACTGGCTGGTGGTATACAAAATTCCTAAATTTTCCGCTACCAAATCCGCCCTGGCCGCCTTATCTGCCAGCCACTCCCCTCTTCCGTCAGACCCCGCTATCATCCAGTTGGGCGGAAAAATTAACTTAATTCCTTCTGCCGTCCCGGGATCAAAGCTAGCCACTTGTACTCCATCATTCACAGATATCACTGTAAACCGGCTCTGCCCGTCCCACCTCCCCCCAAATATGGACAACCCCATCGCCAATATTGCAAGTATTTTCATAAGCCACTATACTAAGTATAGATTATGCCAGACAATCTACCCGCATACCTCAAAAATCGCAGAGTTCCGGAAGACGTCAATCTCAAGCACAAAAGCCGCCTTAAACTGCACGACAAAGTAGCCGTCACCGTCACCGCCGCCATCGGTTCCATGTACGCCGTCTATTTCTTCATGTTATTTGTCTTTGGCTGGATGCTCTTTCAGGCTATCACCGACCGCCCCTTTGACCCCTTTCCCTTCGTCTTTTTAATCTTTATCACCAACGTCGTCCAGCTTTTCCTCCTGCCTCTGATCATGGTGGCCCAAAATATCCAATCCCGCCACGCCGAACTGCGGGCCGAAGAGGAATATCAAACCACCAAAACTATCCACCAGGACATCGAAACCATCCTCACCACCCTTTCTTCACTCAAAAAATAACCCCCATTCCACGATTTTTACAGCAGTTGGTGTATAATGCAACATCATGTCAAAAGAAGTAGACTATGGGGTAGTAGTAGCTGATGATGAGAAATGGTGGGCTGAAAGGACGGCTGGAGCATGGAAGGAGGCTTTAACGAAGGAAGGGGTTAATTCAGGTATAAAGGTAGTTTCGGGATATCAAGAACTTCTAAAATCTATAAAGATGACACCGGCCCTGATAGTACTTGACCATAAATATGAGGAAAATTACCGTTTGTGGCGTCCGGAAGAAGTTGAGTTGGAAAATTTAGCCAGGGAGATGGGGGTTGATTTTAACCCGATTAAAAAACCAGATCGCGGAGGATGGATTGTGTCGGACATGCCTGATGGCTTATACCACCCCAATTCAGTAAACTTTGGTTTACTACTGAGATATTTTGGTTTTACAGGTAAAATCGTAGTTGTTTCTAGTGATCCTCCTGAACCTGACTATATTACTCGTGAGTTGACTGACCTTAATACTCATTTGGGTAGTTTTGATCTGGAGGTATCGGATCCTATTGATGCGGTAGTATGTAAGCCATCTAGATATCACCCAAATCAATTTCAATATGCTACCCAACGACGTGCCAGTACTCAAGGAGAAATATGGTGGGATTATCAACAAATTGAGGGGGAAGATTTCTCGGTAGCGATTGGTCAGCTATTAAGGACACTCCTTTAAGGACTAACCTTTCGAGGCTAATAATTTCTCCCTCTGGATCCGGCCGTGGCCGCGGATAAAATCCAAGTAGTTCTCTTGGTTAACCAGCTGCACTTTTGTTCCATATTCACTGGTAAAAGAGCTGGCGCCTCTACTTAAAGGCCCTGTGCCATATTTAAATTCAAAACCTTTTAGCTCCTCGTTGGTAGTTTTTTCTATATAATCCACTTCTGCCCCTGAATAGCTTCGCCAAAAGTTAGATGTAACAATCGCAGCTTGATTGGCAAACAGCTTTTTTCTCTCAATAAAAAGGAAGTTTTCCCATAAAAATCCAGCGTCAGCTCTTAAATCAAGTGAGTTAAAATCGCCAATTAAGGCATTTCTGATGCCTAAATCTACAAAGTAGATTTTATAATGACTACCAATCTCTCTTCTGGGATTTTTTGAATAGGGATGAACTGAAACAATCACATAGGATTTTTCTAAAATATCCAGGTAACTAACTACTGTCTTTCTGTCTATCTTTAATCTGTTTGAAAGCTCGTTCTCATTGACCTCTGAACCAATTTGGTAAGCCAGGGCTTTGGTTAAATCTTTAATAGCCTGGGAATTTTTAACTTTTTGGAAGGTTAATATATCCTTAAATAAATAGCTGTCAACAATCCGTTCTAGTAAAGCCTGTTTCTGCTCTGGGGTGTTGGATAAGTAAACCTCTGGGTATAAACCATAGAGCATAACTTGCGGCAAAAGTGCATCTGCTTGATTTTTCAGTAAGGCCTCATTGTCGCTACCTGCTTGTAAAACTTCGGTAAAGGAAAAAGGATACAAAGTAAAATCCAGATAGCGTCCGGTTAAAGGGTCGCTGAGTTTATTTTTTAAATCAAAGCTGGAAGAACCAGTAGCTAATACTCTTACATCTGGGAAGTTATCATAAATGATCTTTAAAGTGAGTCCTGGGTTATCCAATCTTTGAGCCTCATCAATCAATAAAACATCGACTTCCGAGAGCAGTCTTTCCAAAACTGCTTTTGAGTTGGTGTTTACTGCTCCATTATCTTCTGCTAGGTCACAGTTTAGATATAATACTTTCTTCCCTTCCCCTTCCAGTTTTTTATCAATATCTTTAATCAGGGTGGTTTTACCAACCTGCCTAGCTCCTAACACCAAAATAATCTTACCAGAGGACTTTAGGCTTGAAAGTATCAAATCTTCACTTAATCTTGGTACCATAATCCCAATATTAGTACTAATTCTGGGATTTGTCAAGGGTTAAATCGATTTGAGGCCAACAATTTCTCTCTCTGGATCCGGCCGTGCTCGCGGATGAAGTCCCGGTCCAGGCCGTGAGTAGATAAGAGATGCGCCAGGTATTCCCCACCCACGGTATGGGGAACCAGCACATAATCCGCCCCGGCTGTATATAATCTGATCGCGTCGGCTGCGTCGGCAGCTAAGATAATGGAAATCGGCCCCTTTTTCTTCAAGGCAGACAGCAACTGCAGATTATCCTCCACGTCCGAAACGGTCGATAGCGCCATTATCGCCCGGTCCAAATTTAGCTCCTCGTATAACTCGTAATCAGCAATATCCCCATATACCCCGCCGATTTCTTCGACCACTTTAGGATCAAAATCCACTATTACTACCTCCCTGCCTAGTTTCTCCAAAGCCGGCCGGACTACCCTCCCCGTCCGGTTATGTCCAAACAAAATTACATGCCCAGTCAGATTTCTCTTCTCTGTTTCCTGNTTTCTCTTGCCTCGAAACTCAAATATCACCAGCCATTTACCAACTAATTTATATATTTTCTCCGCGTGCATAATCAAATATGTCGATCCCGTCATAGTTATCATGGCCACTAATCCCACCAGCCCCAGCACGTTTTTGTCCACATGTCCCACGCGCATTGCCATTGCCACTACTATTAAAGAAAATTCCGACACTTGAGCCACCGCCGTGCTGGCCAGGAAAGCCACCCGCCGGCTATACCCTTGCAGCCCCAAAATTATCATCACAATCAGGGGATTGCCTATCAATACAAACGCCGCCAAAATTACGGCCGGCAGCCACACTCCCTTCAAGCCTACCAGGCCAATGTTGGCTCCTAGCCCCACAAAAAACAGGGTTAAAAAAAAATCCCGTAATGGCCGCACCCGGGACACGATCTGTAAATTTTGGGCCGCGTTGGCCAAAGCCAGTCCCGCCAAGAAACCCCCGATTTCCGGCCCGAATCCCACCCACTTGGAAGAGACTGCCGCCGCCACTACCAAGCACCAACCCACACTGACTACAAACAGCACCTCGGTGGACCGGCCCAGCCAATCCAGTATTTTTGGCAGCATCCGGTCCGACAGCCAAATAGCCACCCCCACCATTACTGCCCCCTTAACTATCACCATTCCCAAACTTAACCAATTCACCTCTCCCCCGCCGGCCAATCCGGACAAGACCGTCAAAATGCCAATGGCCACAAAATCCTGGACCAGCAAGTATCCAGTGGCAATTTTTCCATACAAACTTTGCAAATCCCGCTTTTCAGATAATAACTTGACCACCATCACCGTACTCCCGAAGGTCAAAGCCACTCCCAAATACACCGCCGGCACCGCCCCAAACCCCAAAATCCTGGCCAAAAAATATCCCACCGTGCTGGTAATCACTATCTGGGCCAGGCCGGTAATCACCGACGTCCGCCCGGTTTTCTTTAGCTCCGCCAAAGGTAACTCCAATCCCACCAAAAACAACAACAGCGTCACTCCCACCTGGCCCATGGCTGCCACCATGTCCAGATTTTTCCCCACTGCCGCCAAGACTATCCCGGCCAGGATATACCCCAAAATTACCGGCTGGCGCAGTAATTTAGCCGCCACCCCCGCAATACCCGCCAAACCCACCACACCCGCTAAGGCCAACACCCATTGGTTCATGCTTTAGTGTAACACTTTTTCCAATTCTTCCGGAAGCCGGGACTCAAAGGTCATTTTTTCTCCGGTCACCGGGTGAGATATTTCCAAAGACTTGGCGTGCAAAAATAGCCTCGGGCAAATTTGCAAATCATTCATCCAAGTCTTTCTATCTCCATAAATGGGATCACTTACAATCGGATGCCCCAAGTGCCGCATGTGCACCCGCAACTGATGCGTCCTCCCGGTGTGGGGTGTGAGTTCAACCAGTGTATTTTCTCCGACTGTCTTTATTGCTTTCCATTCAGTAATTGCGGTTCTTGATAAATCTTTTCCTACATAAAATTTCTTGCCAATTCTTTCTACCGGAGTATTTATTATTCCTTCATTCTCTTTAAATTCCCCGTGCACCAAAGCCACATATTTTTTCACCGTCTGGCGCTGCAAAAATTGCTGTTTTAATTTCTCGTAAGCCTGCGGCGTCTTAGCCAGGACCATTACCCCGCTGGTATCCTTATCTAACCTGTGCACTACCCCTCCTTTACTCCAAAACTCTAAATCCAAAGTACTAAGTTCCAAATTTTTAGTATTTAGATTTTGAGATTTATTTGGGTTTTCGGATTTAGGATTTAGAATTTTATCAGAAAACCAATCCTGAATGGTCTTATCTTTTACGGACTGGGCTCGGTTAACCACCCAGCCAGCCGGTTTATCGATCACGCAAATCCATTCATCCTCGTAAATCACTTTAATGTCATTCATGGGCATACGATTGGCATACGATAGTCATTCATTGTAATAAAAATTCGGGTTTATAGTTTTTATCTTTTCCATATTGAATATCTAATATCTTTTGTATTATTAACCGAACGTCTTTCTCATATTTTTCTATATCAATTGCTAATGTTTTCATGAATAACAGTTTATTCAAATGTATTACTCTTACTTCTTCGTTTTCAATTGCTCCCTGTGAAAAAAATTCGTAATGAAATTTATGGATACATTTCCAGATCTCAAAATTATATATAGTGACACCCAAATCACTTCCTAAATCTCTTTTGTAACTCGAGTATCTTTTTGCCAAACCTAAATAATCTTCGGTGGTTACAATTAAATCTATATCTTTCCCTGATTTTCTTAGATTATAGAATTCCATCGCCATGCCACCAACCAATAAAGGTTTAGTTAAAAATTTATAATCTAGTTTGCTTAAATCAACCTGTATTTTACTTATCATACTCAACCATTGTATGCCAACGGTATGCCCATTGCATGACTATTGTATGACTTGATCATTATTATTATTGTTTACCAATTGAACTAATAAAGTTGTTTAATTTTACCGACAGATTATTGAGTTTTGTAAAAAGATCGTTTTTCTCTTCTTCGGTAATATATCCCATTCTAAACGATATTTCCAAGAAATGTTTGACCTCAAATAATGATCCCCGGGAATGATAAAAGAAAACCAATTTATCTTTAAAATAAAATCTCCCAAAACCCTCGGCAATGTTAGCCCCAATAGAAGTTACAGCTCTTTTTAATTGATCCGTTATTCCGTAGGTTTCTTCTTTGGGAAACTTTTTGGTTAATTTATAAGCCTCAATCGCAACTTCGACTGAGATTTTATATATTTCTAAATCCTCATATCTCGCTACCATCGTATGCCCATTGTATGCCAACCGTATGCCAATTGCATGCCTATCTCTCCCGTTTTTTTTCGCAATCGACGCACAACGTAGTTTCCGGAAGTACCATCAGCCTGTCCGTATCAATAAATTTGCCGCATCTCTCACACACCCCGTACTTGCCGATTTTTATTCTGGACAAAGCTTTCCTGATCTGAATAATCGTCATATCATAGGCCTTTTTCACCGCAGATACGCGCATATGTCCAATCTGTTCCGCCGCATCCGTATCCACCGCCGCGTTGTCATCCAATCTGGATTTATCTAAAAACGGATCTTCGCCGTGCAACTCCTTCTTCTTTTTCTCCAGTGCCGTCAACTTTTCTTCCAGGTGTTTAGTCACCGGTTCTACCACCTCTTTAGGATAACTTATTGTTTTTTTGGCCATATTTCTGAAAATTTGTGACCTGAACGTAAATAAATGGCTACCGCCAATCCGACCAGAATCCAACCGGCCAAGTATACCTTGTAGATCTGCCACGGCGCAAGTCCCATCCACACCCCCATCCACCACATCCCGCCCACCATTCCCACCAACCCAGATTTTCCGCTTTTATACCATCTAATTTTCCTGTAAACCTTAGCCAGTCCCCACAATGCCAACGCTCCCGCGCCCATCACACTACCCACTACCCACCACCCTCTCCCCAAAGCTGCCGCGGCCCCTATCGCCAAACTGGCTCTGGCCATCACATCACTCCACTCCCAGGCATTCCATTTTTTAAACCTACACCACAAAATCAGTGCTGCAACTACTCCCATCAGCACCCCTGCCAGCCCCCACCACTTCCAGCCCCACCCCAAACCCCAAGCCGTCCCCGCTAAGATCAAACTCAAGGTCAAAATATCTTCTTCGTTATACTCGGCCCGCACGGTTTTCCACACCCAAAAGCTGACAATTAGAAATGCAATTCCACTCAATACTCCATTCATGCTAAAATCATAACACATGCTTGAACTTCCCCATGTTCTGGTCGGCGCCGCCATCGCCACCGCCATCCCCGATCCCCGCATTTCCCTGCCCCTGGCTCTCCTGTCTCACTTTGTGACCGACTATATTCCCCACTGGAATCCCCATCTCAATACCGAACTCAAAACCGCCGGCCAAATCTCCACCCGGTCTAAAATTATCATTCTCGCCGACGCCGGAGCCGCCCTCACGCTGGGTACCTACATTGCCGCCACCAGCGGTAATTTTCTGGTTGTCATGGCCGCCTGCTTTCTGGCCGTTCTGCCTGATGTGGCCGAAATCCCCTATTATTTCTTAGGCATGAAAGTGGGCTGGATCGAAAAATTAATAGCCTGGCAAGGAACTCACCAATGGAACGTGAGGCCAGTATTTGGAATATTATTCCAAATACTTGTCATTCTATTGTCATTAATGGTCATTCGTAGTCATTCATAGACGACAAATGCCAATTGCATGCCAATTGTATGACCATCGAATGACGGTTATTTAACTCTTTCCGCGTAGGATCCATCTCTGGTATCAACCAGTACTTTGTCCCCTTCATTAATAAACAGCGGCACCCGGGTTTTAATCCCGTTATCCAAAACCGCGTCCTTATACAAATTAGACACGCTATTGCCCTTCACCCCCGGATCCGTTTCTCTCACCGTAAACTCCATCTTAGGAGGCAATTCAATCCATAAGGGCCGCTCATCCCAAAACAAAATATTTACCGTCGCCCCCTCCTTCAAATACGGCGCCTCACCACTCACCACTTCACTACTTACTCCAAC
>JGI1356J14229_10002975_pt1 | contig 13122 bp, 7 predicted proteins | sample Subgrocontami58m_FD_14229 | JGI IMG/M metagenome (IMG submission 14229) | reverse complement strand
CGTGGCATTCCTCTTCTCCCACTGTATGAGGAAAGTTTTATGCGGCGGTTTGCTACAATCCTTCTGTTGTTTTTCTGCCTTCCGTCGGTTCAGTATGCCCAATGGCCCACCTCGACGAGAACAGACAGTGCTTTGGTCATAAACTTTGGCTTCCAAGCTGAAGTTTTGACCTTTGAGGACGGGAGTTCAATTTTTTCCCACGGGGTTTCTAATTCAGTGTATCTTACGAAGCTCGACTCACGCGGGTTTAGAGTCTGGCCACAGTACGTGGTGGCACACCGCAACGATTCGTCGAGATTCTCTGGTGGTGCTTTGATAATAAGTGATGGGGCAAAAGGAGCAATCGTTGGCTGGGCTGATTATCGCGGCGCGCTGATAAACCCGAACAACGGGCAGTTTTATAATAATGCCTTCTATATGCAAAAGGTAGATAGCACAGGTGTGGTAAGATGGAGAAATGGAGGGGTTGTCGCAATTCCAGCGATATCAGGAAGTAAGGGGGGCATGATTGTTACGGATGGCGCTGGAGGAGCGATCTATGCGACAAGCGAAAAAGGATTTGACTACCCGGGTGCGCCCAATCGCGAGCGCTTGGTTGCTGTTCGAATTAATAGGAATGGACAGAAGCTCTGGGAAACCACAACGGACACATCTTTACTCCCGAACAAGATTCTATTTTCTGGTGTTGTTCGTGCAGGACGATATGTTTACATACGCTTCTTGGACTATCGCGTGAATACACTAGGAGAATATTTTACTCGCATCGTTGACACTTCAGGCATAGTGTCATCTATTAGTTGGGCGGGGTATCATTTTGTATTATCTTGGCGTGACAGTGTCCTGTTCGATCTTCCGTATAATACAACTCGACAGCGGATTCTAACAAAATTGAGTTCTTCCGGAGATACTCTTTGGTCAACTGTTTTCTTGCTCCCAAGCAATTGCCAAGCCCCTTCACCATTCATCAATGCTGCTCTCATCACCGACAGGAGAGGAGGAATGTTTCTGCTTTCAGGCTGTCGTGACACCGTTCTTCGCTTTCGAGGCACCAGTGGATATGTTGAACGCTTGGTGTTCATTGGTATGGATAGTCTTGGTGGATATGCATTTCCAGATGGAGCTGATGGGATCGTATTGGCACATTGGACTGGCAAGGCTCAGCGTTATGACTCACTAGGTGTTCCGCGATGGGGTACTAGACCAATTATCTTTCAATCCGACCCCGAGAATTCGTACTTCGATGATTTTTGGGGTGACAATAATGGAGGTGTGATAACAACTTTTTGGACTACAAGTCGTGGATTGTCTGGTCAACATACTGGGAGGTACGGCGTACCAGGTGTAACGCCTGTGCTAGAAGCTTCTTACCCAATCCCAGAGAGTTTTTCGCTCAGCCAAAACTATCCCAATCCTTTCAATTCCTCAACCAACATACAGTACGCCGTTGCAAGGAGTCGACTTGTTACGATAGAAGTGTTTGATGTGTTGGGGCGACACGTGAGAACTATTGTCGATCAGATTCATGAGCCGGGTAAATATAGAGTTGCTCTCGATGCGAGTGATCTTAGCAGCGGAATATATTTCTACGGACTAAGGGTGGAGGGCAAAAGCTTGTTGACAAAAAAAATGGTTTTGATTCGTTGAGCATTCTTTGCTCGGATAAACTCCAATGTGAAAGGATACACCAACTCTCACCTATAACAACCAAAACGTGGAGGCTATATGAACACGCGTCTTCTTGTTGTTGCGGTTTCTCTTTTTCTTACAACATATCCCCTAACTGCCCAGTTGACTTCTTGGCAGTGTGCGGACTCAAATGCGGTCTCTCAAGACGTTCAATTGATAAACGTATTGCAAAATCTTGCTGTTGTGTATGTTGATTTTCATGACGGAAGAGTGGGCGGCATAAATCCACCGACAGATACAACGCAACTGTCTGGTCTCAATCTGAACGCCGTAGGTAGCTTCGGGTGGAATAGAGAAAACCCGTTTTCTCCTTTCTACAAAGTAGTTCGGAAGTACACATATGAAGACTACTGGGACCAATTCTTCTCTGTTCCATCACCGACAGATCCTGGTTGGACCGGGACTCGCCATCCTGATTACACCAGTCACAATGGATACACTAATCCGAACCTTCCCCCTAATTTAGCATCAAGCGTGTACAGGCTCACGCTCTATGGCAGTGTGCGCGATTATTGGTCAGAAGTAAGCTACGGCAATATGCAAATCCTACCCGCGCCAATCCCTGGCAGATCGGGAGGATACAAGTACTCCACTGGAATTGTGAATCGCATAGATGCCGCGAACGGCAAAAACTATATTCGGTGGATTCATTTGCCCCTAGATAAGGTCAATTATGGGAATGAAAACACGTTGTACCCGGCAGTGAGAAATAAATTGATTGAGTTACATAGCCTGCCAGAAAACCATGAGGATTACATCTCTTTTAGCATTACGGATTATGAAACCTCCTCTGGGAAACTCGCGATCATTGGTGCAGGAAGTGCTTTCGGAGGATATGCGGTCGACGACAAGTGGTTTGCAATGTGTGAGAAGATGTGGGGCAACTATGATCAGGGAAGCACCTTCGCGTCGATTCATGCACTTGCACACGAGCTTGGTCACACGATTGGATTCGGTCACTATCAAGGTGTCGGATATGAATTAATGCATTGGGGAGGCCTAAACGGAATCTCGTACAATTGTCCTCCCCACGTTAACCCCTGGGAAAAAATTAAAAACCGTTGGATACACCCATCCAATATCATTCACGTTTCATCGACCTCAACGTCTCCGATTTCTTTACCGCCAATTCACAATAACCAAACTGTCGCGGTAGTTACACTGTATGGAGAGCCCGGCAGGAACGGTGAATGGGAGAAGCACAGCGAGTACCTTATCGTTGAGAACAGGCAACGCCTCGGGTTCAATCGGTTCACTGGTGGTGAGACTGTCCCATTAGATTTTTCCGGTGGTGCGCTCATTTGGCATTACTCGAGCCTAGGGACATTTCCTATTTCAGGCCAAGTAGAATTGCGTTTGGGTTTGAAGATTCAGAATTATGGCGGGTACTACGGCGAACCACCAGGCGACCCAACGCATTTTTACCCCTATCATGGTGAGCCACTGAACATGACGAGCAATCCAAATTCGAATTCAATTCTAGCCCTACCCACCGGAATCTCGCTTGACTTTGAACCACAACTTACTGGTGGCTGGGTAACCTTCGTTGCTGGATATCAGTTCGGCGGCGTTCCCTACTACAATATCTTTCTGCATGACGGTGTTGCTGAAGTGAATGACTGGCATGACAATGTGTATGTTCAAAGATCATCAATCAATTTGGTTCATAATGTTGCGGCAAAAACTGTCGTAGATATTGCACCGAATAGTTTGATTCAGCCATATACTTCATTCAACGCTATTGGTACAACAAACGAGCCGATAACATTTCGAGGTATCGGCTTCGGTTCATATCGAGCGAAATGGCATTCGCTGCAGTTGATTGAGCAACAATTCAGTTCTGTCCCTCAAATGTGGTATTGTATTTTCAACAATGCAGGAATAGGTGTTGATATTATTTGGGGCTTTGAGGTAATATCTTCCTCACCAACTATTCGGCAGTGCACTTTTAGTAATTGCAATAAAGATATCTCTATTATAGGTCCTGACGACAATAGATACTTTGAGCTTGCAGGTCTTGATGACAATAATTTTCAATCAATTGTTATTCGACGGAATGCAAAGCTGAGCGGAGCAGACTTTACCATACCGGGTAATGCACTACTAACGCTCGGCGTTGACAACGTTTCTCAAGGGTGGGCAAACCTAAAGATCGTCGGTAATCAAAACTTCAACATCATTGGGAATTTGATCCTCGATAACGATGCTGTGGTTGAAGGAAAGACTTTCAACTTCCACAATGTGGTCAACGTTCCAATCAACAGAACATTAACAATCAATTCAAACACAACTCTCTCATTTTCGAACTCAGCAAACATTTTTGTTGATGGTACGCTGCTTGCAAACGGTACGTCTTCGAACCCTGTCCTGTTCACTGGAATTTCAGGTCAGTGGGGCAGTATCACCAACGGCTTAGTTCCATCGACCATCACGCTCAACTACTGCAACATCTCCAACGCAAGTACAGCAATCAACGTCGGCAGTTGGACAACGCTCACGGTTAGTCATTGCAACTTTAGTTTTTCAGACATCGGCATCAATATTTTTTCAGCACCATGGGCGCCAAATCCCACAATGCAAATTACCAACAACACGTTCAGTAGTTTTCCGCTCTACAGCACGGGCATTTCCATCAGCGGTCACTCGAATATTTTGATTACCAACAATGCGTTATCGGGACCAATCGTGAAAGGGACCGGGATTTATCTCAGCGCCTCCTCCCCGCAGATGTTGAGCAACAGTATTGAGTTCTGGAAATACGGCTTGGCGTGCGTGAACGGCAGCTCGCCGCTATTGGAGGAGGGTCACAACATTATCTCAAACAATATCACCGGCGTTCTTTGCGAGCAGGCAAACCCCATCCTCGGAAATGAAGTAGGAGAGAATACGCTGTGCTTGAATAGTTACGTCGACGTGAGTCTGAGGTCATCAAAAAAAGTCTATGCGATAAACGACCACTGGAGTTCGAATGAAAACCCGCCGGGCATATTCGAGATTGATGGCGCAAGCGAGCTTATATACGACCCGTGGCTTGAGCCAATCCTCAACTGCGGAGGCTTGAAGGGAATACTTGTCGAAGGCGGCAAAGGTGAAAAGGGTGAAGGCGGCGAATCTATGACTCCTGTCTCACCGATTGTCCGACAGATTCTGCGCGAGCGAAAACGGGGCAACTTTGTTCAAGCCGATGGTCTGATTCGAGCGGCAATCGTCAACAATACTGTTCCGGACGATGTAAAACTCTGGGCGTTGGGTCAAGCGCTTGCGGTGGGACAAAGACTGAGGGGCAATAATCTCGCAGCGTTCTTCAATTCGCTTACAACGCAACCACCTCTTGCCCGTGAGGCAAGGGCTTTGTTGCCCATGAGTTTCGCATATGAAGGTTTATTTACACAAGCAATGGCGGCGTATGATGCAAACATCTTGCAATATCCAAACAGCAATTTAGCTCGATCGGGGTTGTACGGGAAGTTCTCATATCAACTGTACAACCGGCATGATACAACACAGGCACGGTCATTGCTCAATCAATTGAAAACAAGTTTTCCGCAAAGCTCTGAAGCAGAGATGGCGGAGTTGCAGATGAAGAGTTTTCGCAGTCCGTCTGCGCCGAATAGGATGAATGGCGGCTCTGGAAAAGTGGCAAGTATATCATCCTCCTCATCGGCAATCCAGCTCCCCAAACAGTTTGAGTTAGCGCAGAATTATCCCAATCCGTTCAACCCATCAACAACAATCAGCTTTGCTCTTCCCAAAGATTCACACGTAAGCTTGAAGCTTTATGATTTGCTTGGCAGGGAAGTGCAGTCGTTGGTGGATGAATCGTTGACTGCCGGTTATCATCAGGTGACATTCGATGGAAGCTCGCTTGCAACTGGCGTTTACCTGTACAGAATGACATCCGGCAGTTTTACTGCCTCGAAAAAATTGCTGTTGGTGAAGTAATCCTATTTGTAGGGACGTTCATTTGAACGTCCCTACACAGTAGTTCTCTCATTGCATTCCTCTTCATCCTCTCCTTGAAACTCCGAGCGAATTTCCTTACCTTAATTCTAAATTTCATACAACTCTTGTGGGTTCTTTCTCATAATCCCTTCCATCTAAAGGTAAATCAAAATGTCGAGCGAGCCTCAAGCTCCGTATGTCGAGCCTGCACCAATTGTTGACAGGGAAAACCCGCTCGAATCAATGATGAAACGATTCGATGTTGCGGCGGAAATTTTGTCGCTGGAGCCGGGGGTATATCAGTATTTGAAAACGCCTGTTCGTCAACATATCGTGTCCATCCCGATTCAGATGGACGATGGGAAGGTTCAATTGTTTGAAGGCTTCCGGGTGATTCATAACGATGTGATGGGACCATCAAAAGGTGGTATCCGCTACGCGCCAGACGTGACACTCGATGAAGTAAAGGCTCTTGCCGCATGGATGACTTGGAAGTGCGCAGTTGTTGGTATTCCCTTTGGCGGAGCGAAGGGGGGTGTTCGCTGTGATCCTTCAAAGCTTACGCGTGTTGAGATCGAAAAGATCACTCGCCGTTATACAGCAAACTTGATGGATGTGTTCGGTCCTAATAAAGATGTTCCAGCGCCGGACATGAACACAAACGAACAGACGATGGCGTGGATTATGGATACGTACAGCATGCACCATCGCCAAACTGAAAATGCAGTTGTCACAGGAAAGCCGTTGATTCTCGGCGGCTCGCTTGGGCGGCGCGAGGCAACCGGACGCGGAGTTATGGTGAATACACTGTGTGCTCTCGAGACGCGTAAGATGAGCCCACAGAATGCGACTGTTGTAGTGCAGGGCTTTGGCAACGTTGGCTCGATCTCTGCACAACTGCTTGAAGAGCAGGGTTGCAAAGTTGTCGCCATTAGTGATATTTCGGGTGCGTATTACAACAAAAAGGGAATCGATGTACACGATGCGATTGCCTACGCACAGAAACACAAATCACTATCGGGCTGGAAGGGGGGAGAAAAGATCACGCAAGTAGAATTACTCACACTTGAATGCGATGTTTTAGTTCCCGCAGCCAAAGAAGATCAAATCACTGCTTCTGTGGCGAAGAAAGTCCGAGCGAAGATTATTGTCGAGGGTGCGAACGGTCCCACGACTGCCGCTGCCGACCCGATTCTTCAGGAGAAAGGCATTCTCGTCATTCCTGATATTCTTGCTAACTCCGGCGGCGTGACGGTTTCGTATTTCGAATGGGTGCAAGATCGGATGGGATATTTCTGGGACTTAGCGCGCGTCAATCGCCGTCTCGATCGCATGATGAAATCTGCATTCGACGCGGTGTATGAAACTGCCCGGAAGCATAATGTCACAATGCGCATCGGCGCGTACGTGCTTGCGATTGATAAAGTCGCGAACACGCTAAAGGTTCGAGGTATTTACGCATAACTCAAATGGGAGAACGTTCCTGCGCCAACTTGTGTTGATTGTGTTAGTGTCAATTGTGCTCGTTGCTTATGGGCTTTCGCAAGAATCAGGAGAACTGAAAACGCCGGCAACGAATCTTGATGTCATGCGTTCGCTGGCGCGCATGATTGCGGATCGAACACTCAAAGAGGCTGGTGTCAAAGATACACCAAAGATTCAAATCACGGTTCTGCCAAAAGAATCTGCGTGGTACATCGAAAGTGGGATCATTGATGCAATGAGGACTGCGAATCTGTCGCTCAGTGACGATGGCACAGCACCATTTCTCATTGAGTTTGGTTTGAGCGATGCTCGTGTTCAGTATTCTAATATTAGAAAGGACGGATTCTTCGGCGCCAAACTTGTTGACAGAAAAGTCAATCTTCGATTGACGAGTAAAGTGGTAAATCGGCAAACAGGAATTCTTGCTTTCTCATCAGACTTAGAAGAATCAATAACTGACACGATTGAGTTATCGGAAGTGTCGACAGTTGAAAATCCGGCAATCGCAATCACGAAAGGAACGCTGCCCGGCGAAGGCTTTTTCTCCAATCTCGCAGAGCCATTGATTCTCATCGGGTCTATTGCGGTAGCTGTAATTTTGTTGTTCAATGTGCGGAGTTAATTGTGAAGCTGGAATCTCTGAGAAAGGAACATATTATCAAATATCTCTTCGCTGTATCTCTTCTCGCAACCGTGCTCATCATTGGTTGCAGCTCAAAAGACGTTGTTCAAAATATGACGCCGGAAGAACGTTTCCAGCACGCCAAGGCGTTGTTCGATAACGGTGATTATCTTGAAGCGATTAACGAGTTCACGGTAATTACACTTCAGTATCAAGGAAGCGCTGTTGCGGGTGATGCACAATTCTATCTTGCAGAATGCCGTTTCAAACGCGGTGAGTTCTTGCTTGCATCATACGAATATCAGACCCTAAAGCGGAACATGGCGGCGAGTCCACGAGTGCCTGATGCGCAGTACAAGCTCGGACTTTGCTTTTATATGTTGTCTCCAAAATCCCGACTCGACCAGCAATACACAAAACGAGCGATTGACGAGTTGCAGGCATTTGTCGAGTACTATCCAAAGAGTGAGTTCGTCCCCGACGCAACTGAAAAGATTCAGGAGCTCACGTCGCGTCTTGCAAAGAAAGAGTACGACACTGCACAGCTTTATGCGACGATGGAGTATAATAAAGCCGCAATCTTCTATTACGACAACGTCATCGAGAAATATCACGACACGGAATATGCGCCTCTCGCGTACCTGGGGAAGACTGAGCTGTTAATTGCTCGCAAGAAATTCCGCGACGCTAAAACTGTCATCACAAAATTTCTTGAAAGGTTTCCGAACAGTGTGTTGCGCTCGCGTGCGGATAAGCTGAACGAGCAGATTGACTCCGAATTGAAGAGCGCTCCGGCTGCGAGTGGTAAAGAGTCGGGCAATACAAACAATGCTTCGTCGGAGGCAAATCTTCTTCGTCCACATTGATGGAACAACGTTACGTTAAAGACTCTCAAGTCTATACTACCGAGCTTGTATTGCCCAACGATACGAACCAGTTGGGCAATTTACTAGGTGGTCGTCTGATGCATTGGATTGATATTACGGCAGCGATTGCGGCTGCACGACATTCAGGAAGAGTGTGTGTGACTGCCTCGCTTGACGAGCTAAACTTTCATGATCCGATCAGGCTTGGCGAGATTGTCATCCTGCAGGCGTCGGTTAACAGGGCATTCAACACATCGATGGAAGTTGGTGTGTTGGTAACGGCGGAGAACCTGCGCGAAGGCTCTCCGCGTCGAGCGAACAACGCGTATCTGACGTTCGTTGCCATTGATGAGAAGGGTAAGCCTGTAACTGTTCCGCCCATCGTGGCGCAAACTGCCGATGAAATGCGGCGTTTTGATGAGGCGCTTGAACGCAGGCAGCTTCGTTTAGCTCGCAGGCATAACGGGTAACTATTAGGAAACTCTTGCTAAACATTTTCAAAGTAGATTTTCCATATCAAGTTCTTCACGTTACGCGGCGCCGGTTTGCGCTGAGCTTGTTTTACTGCCAACTTCTCTGCGCTCCGGCAACTTTTTCGCAACGTTCGTTCACTTCCTTCGGTACTCTTTCCGATTTCAACCTCGGCTACCGCCCCTCCGGTTTAGCTGTCGGGTCGGCTGAACCTTCACGTGTAGAAATTGCGCTGCTTGCACCCGAACAGCCGTCGGTCAATCTCTATGAGGTAAGTTCCAGCGGACGCATTTCTCAAACTGCTAGCCTCAAGACACAAAAGACATTTCGCTACATTGTTGCCAGCGACCTGGACGGCGACGGCATTTCAGAATATGTAGCGCTTTCTTCGGGCGGCAATTCCGTTTCTATCCTCAAGAGGTCATCGAACAATCGTTTTGAAGAATATGAAGTCTCGCTTCCGGCTTCCGTGCAGAAGTGCGTGGTTGCAGACTTGAATAATGATAAACGTAAGGATATTCTGCTCTTTGGTAAAAACACTGCAGGAGTTGAGACGCTGCTGGGCCAACCGAACGGTACATTTAAATTGGGCACGACATTGTTTTCTGATATCTCTGTGAGCGACTTATGTACTACGGATATCAATGCGGATGGAATTACCGACATCTTAGCACTGAACTGGCTGTCAAATCAACTTACAGTCTTCTATGGCATCAGCCGGTTTGTGTACACGGAACAAGTAGCGGTGCAGCTTCCTTCGCAGCCGGCGGAGATTGCGATAACGAATGTCACGAACTTACGGGGCTTTCGTGTAGCCGTAACACTGCCGGAGGCGAGCCAGGTGCAGGTATATTCCGGCAATTCGTTGGGTGATTATAGATTGATGAACACGATTGCATTTGACAGAAAACCTGCCGGAGTTCAATTTGCTCACGTAAATGGCGATGAACTTCTCGATCTTGTGTCCAGCACAAACCAGGGAATCGTTGTTGTGCTCGGGGCTTCTCCGACGACATTTACGCAGCCCGTGGTATTTGGCGCTGCGCACTCGATCGCTTCTTGGTCAGTGGCTGATGTTGACGGCGACGGAAGAAACGATTGCGTCCTTGCTGATCAAAACACAAAGCGTCTGATAACGCTCGCGAATGCAGACCACACGGGAAAAGTCGAAACCATCGAATATTGTGTCGGTGCGTCTCCGCAAGGATTGGTCATTGGCGACTTCAACGGCAACGGAAGGGAAGACATCGGTGTTGTGAATGCGGCGTCCTCAAACTTATCGATCCTTCTTAACAGGGGGAGAGCAAAATTTTCCGGACAATTGTCGCTCCAACTTCCCGAAACGCCAACCTATGTAAGACTCGTGTCATCTGCACCAAGAAAAGAAAAGACGTTGATTACTTCACATTCGGAGGAAGACAAAGTCACGGTTGTGAGCTTCGGGGAAGACATTCTACGTTCAAGGATATTTTCTGTACCGACCGGTGCCGACCCATTTGTGGTGTCAGCGAAACAGGATACAACGACTCTACAATTCCTCGTTCGTTATCGCAGTACCAAGGACAAATCATTCCGTCTGTCATCATTCGAACAAATCAACCAGCGGCAGTTCGTGGAGCGAAGCTTGCGTGCTACACTTCCGACAAAAATCATCGCTCTTACTGTGGATGAAGGAGTAAGTGCCGGAACATACGAGCTTCTCTTTGCAACAAACGACATGACCACGAAGCACACGACAGTGTCGCTTGGAGTATCTGAATCGGGACTGGAGTTTAAGACAACAAAGCCCTTGTTCTCCTTTGCTGATTCAACTGCGAGCACGAAGTTCATTATCGGCCGTTTTGTGAACAACGACCCGTTTAAGGATGTAGTCGTTTCCTTAGGCGCTCCTCGCAACGAGCTTGGTATATGGTATGGAAAAGCGCCGACGGTAACACGCGATTCAATCCAATGGATCCGCAACGTGCAGCCAACGAGTGATGATGCAATTATCGTAAAGGATGTAAACGGTGATAATGTATCGGACATTACCTTGCTTGATGCGTTGCGCCGCGCTGTTGTTGTCATGTACGGGACGGAACGAAGAGGATTTAAGCAACCGACAGTTATTGTCCCTGCAGAAGGTGTGCATTCAATTCGGATTGCTGTGTTGCGGGAAAGCGGTGTCTATGATTTGGTAATGTCAAACCCTGAACGCGGTACGGTTTCAATCATTATGAATCCATTTAATCGGTAGGGGGATGAAGGGTGGGAAGGTCTGCAATGATTCTGTTTGTCTTGCCTTTTATGTTTGAACAATCTAGTGCTCAACAGAACGCCTTTGCGGGGGAACATCATGCTATTGTGAACTACTGGCTTGGCAACGAGACGCCGGATGTTCCAAACAAGTGTGGGTTGCCTGCAATCAACTATGCATTACGGCATCGAAATGAATTGGACGCTTCACTTCAATCAGCACTTACGCAAGTTCTGATGAGACCAACAACGCAGAAGAGTATTCTCGTTGGCAATTTTCGCATTCATTACGACACGACCGGCGAGCATGAGCCGGCAATTCTGGATGCTCAGCACAATCGAATTCCCGGGACAGCAAATCGGTATGCCGACTCGGTCGGAGCAATTGTGAATTACGCGCTGCGATTCGAGAGGGACTCGCTTGGCTTTCTACCGCCACCTCTGGACGACGGAACTGGCGGCGGGCCTGAATATGATATCTACATTCAGGAACTTGGCGGTTCGTTTTATGGAAACACAACGCCTGAGATACCAATCAACAACAAACCAGAAGGTGGCACGTTCACTAGCTTCATCATTATTGATAATGATTTCAATTTTGTTTTCCCTGATAGTAACAAGGGTCTTCCGGCGCTGCGTGTAACTCTTGCACATGAACTCCATCATGCAATTCAGCTTGGCAACTACGGCTATTGGTCGAACGATATTTATTTTTATGAGATGACTTCTGTGTGGATGGAAGATGCGGTTTATACTGGCGTGAATGATTATTACCAGTATCTGCGGTCTTCGCAGGGGCACTTCCGCAACCCGGAGGTATCGTTTACGTCAAATGCGTTCATCATGTACAGCCGGGGGATCTGGTGTCACTACGTAGCGAAACGCTTTGGAAGAGAAGTGGTTCGAAAGTTTTGGGAGGAAGCTCGGAATGCACGACCGCTGCTTGCGATGGATGCTGCCTTACAACAACAACCATACTCGACAAGTTTGCGGAACGCGTTTATCGAGTGGGCAATCTGGAATTACTTTACGGGACCGCAACGCTACGATTCAGTTGCTTACTATACAGAAGGAAGGAACTATCCTGAAATTACAAAAAGCGGTGTGGGGTTCACTCCTCCTTCGCGCACAATTAGCGGCACGACATTTCCGTTTTCATCCCGTTACTACGACATCATGTCCCAACAACAAAGCTTGACGCTGTTGCTTTCCAATGTGAACACAAGTGCTGCTCAGGCGGAGCCTTCGCGGTCTCAATCGTACTCGCTGTTGTTGAGCCAAAACAAAGTGGATGAGACGTTCTCTGCGACAAGCGCGGGGATTTTTGTGAAGGCGGATGTCGGTGACCCGACCAATTGGTACCTCAAGGATCTCTTTGGTGTTGCAGGCGCGGAAAGCGCCTTCCCGAATCCGTTTATTGTTGATGGGAGGCGCTCAGTTTACTTTCCCATAACGTCACAAAACACTGTGAACGGTACGGTTTCAGTTTTCTCCAGCAGTATGGATGTGGTGTACTCAGCAGAACAGACTTCGACCTTTCTTCCTCAACTTGGCAGGCAAGTATTTCGTTGGGATGGAAGAAATGAGAACAATGACGTGGCCGGCTCGGGCATTTATTTTTATGTCATTGAATCGCCGACGCAATCGCTTAAAGGAAAAATCGCCGTTATCAGGAAATGACTCTTCACCTTGACGCGTCCGGCGTGAAGAAAGTGTTTAACCGCCGGGTGATCTTTCAAAACATCTCGTTCTCCGTTCAACATCAGCAAACCCTTCTTATCACCGGACGGAATGGTTCCGGCAAATCCACGCTCG
>JGI1356J14229_10002969_pt1 | contig 13141 bp, 11 predicted proteins | sample Subgrocontami58m_FD_14229 | JGI IMG/M metagenome (IMG submission 14229) | reverse complement strand
AATGTTTCTCGACCTCATCTTCTCATCACAAATAACATTACAGAAGCAATTCATTACACGGTGATAGGTGCGAAAGTCGCTCGCAGCCCAAGCTTATTATACTTGTTCTCTACTGATCAGAACCGCATTTTGCCAAATGTTACGGTTCGAAGCGACTATACAGAATGGCTCAATCGTGGAGAAGATGCAGCGGTAGTTTTTTGGTGGAGAGCAACGTCAACGTCACAGGGGTATCCTCGCATAAATGAAATCAACGAGGTTGAAGTCAGGCTCCGTTAGTCGTTGTGAACACTCAATGAGTTGCGCATTTTTCTAATGTCCGTCCGTCGATTGGAAGTTCACATGATGATCTAGAATCTTCACAGTGGAAGGAAATTAAGAATGAAAACAGGCATTATGCTTTTGTGTATGCTTGCAGCTTTTGTAAGCTGCTCCGACCTAGGGATTGAGTTGCCCAATCCCAGTGGCAGTTGGTATCTGGATTTTGTCACCCCGGTATTGACTTCCTTCTCAAAGTCAACAATAACTTTCTCCGACGACGGCGCTTTCGAGAGGGTCACAACGACACATTTCATGTCAGGACACTTGTTAGGCTATGCATATGTAGGTACCGGAAGATTTCGCGTAGGTTCGAGTAATCAACTTGTCATAATCGTAGATCGGGCTATTACAATTCAAGGAAGCAACGTTCGAGAGAAGCCAGTTCCCTTCCCCATCAACCCGGAAATTGAAACAATAACATTTTCTATTTCGGAAAACCTCCTGAAATTACAGTATCCCCCTTGCCCGCCGAACGCGAATTGTATTGATGAGTTAATATACAAGAGAATGTAAAGCCATTATCTGTAATTACAAATCCACAATTCGCAAGGAGGAGTTGTGCGATACAGTATTGTTCTTATTTCATTAGCCGGTATCATAGCTTCGTGCGCTGATCTCGGGTCAGGCGACCTGCAGATTGTGGACGGTCAATGGTTTCAACAAGAGAGAATTGAAATCTTCCTTTACAAGTATGTTTGGACTTTCAATCCCAACAGGACATTTACTATTGTTAGATCAGTTCACGATCCCTTTACGAACACTCTGTTGGGATACAGATTCAAATCGGAAAGAATTTACAACGTTGTTAGCAGCATTCTGATCATGACTACGAAGCGGGAGGCATCGAATGATGACACGAGAGGACCGTATTCCGTAGAACTTGTTCCTATGCCAGTCAATCGCAAAGCTGTACAGAACGAGTTCAGGATAGAAAGCAACACGCTAACAATTTTCTATGGTCCTTGCCCGCCGAACGCAAACTGCATAGACCGAACAACATTGCAGAGGTTCAGTCGATAATCCGTAACTACCAATCCCCGCCTTGATAGAACAAGAAAGGCGGGCAGGCAGAATCTGAATCAGAAAATGTCCGTCCACCGCCTTTCCAATATCCCTGGTTTCTCCATCGACCGCGTCGCCGCGGCTGCGGGTAGCGACCCCGATGTGTTGCGGATGGAAAATTTAGACACCGACCTTCCTCCTCCGCAAGCCGCAATCGAAGCAACACAAAAATCCGTACTGCTCGATGACGCAAACAGCTACTTGCCATTCACCGGCACAAGAGAACTTCGCACCGCAGTTGTCAACCATCTCTTCAAAACATCAGGTCAAAAATACAATTCCGACACTGAAGCCGTCATCACCTGCGGCGCAACGGAAGGAATGCTTGATGCGCTGCTTGCCACAACCGACCCGGACGATGAGGTGATTCTCACCGACCCGACGTATGCGGGGATGACAAACCGCGTTCGTCTCGCAGGCGCGATTCCGAAACTTGTACCGTTCGTCTTTGTCATTCTGAACCAAAGCCCTGAGCGCAGCGAAGGGGAAGCGAAGTCCCGAAAGGACAAGCGTAGTGAAGAATCCACACGTCGAATGGATTCTTCGTCCCGCTTGGAAAGCAGCGGGACTCAGAATGACAAGATTCAACACGCCGCGAGTTGGCGGCTCGATCTCGACGCGCTTCGCTCGGCAATCACGACGAGAACGCGAGCAATGTTCATTATGAATCCTTCCATGCCTTCGGGAGCCGTACTCAATCAGGACGAGTGGAATGAAATAGCATCGCTCTGCCGAAAACAAAATCTCTGGCTGATCTACAACGCTGCGATGGAAAGAATTCTGTATGACGGTGTTCCGTTCATTCATCCTGCAACGCTGAGGGAGATGCGTGAGCGGACGATTATTCTCGGCTCCGTCTCAAAAGAATTTAGAATGATTGGCTGGCGCATCGGTTGGGCGGTTGGACCTGCGTCAATCATGAGCGACGTAGCAAAAGTTCACATCTACAACGTCGTCACACCGACGGGCATTGCACAAGCCGGCGCAGCCGCGGCACTCGCTTCACCGGAAGATGATTTCAAAAAATGTCTCGACGAATGGCACCGACGACGAGATGAAATGATGAAGCAGCTCGAAGGTCTTCCGTACGTTCCTCCGCACGGCGGCTGGTCGCTGCTGCTCGATGTCGGTAAGATGGGATACGATTCCATGACCGTTTCGCAACGACTCCTGGAGCGCGGAAAAATTGCAGCAACACCAATGAAGCATTGGGGAGAACGGAACGCGGATCAGTTTGTAAGATTTGTGTTCAGCAATGAGCCGGTCGGAAGACTCGCAACTCTGCGCGAACGCGTCACGCTGGCTTTGAGAGGTCAAACTACACGTTAGCGAACTAAAGTTCGCTCTACGGTCCACCCTCAGAAATCGAATAACACATTGGCGCTACACTATTGCGCGTCATTTTACCAAGAGCATCTTACGCGCTGCAACTCTTCCGTTCGATGTTAGCCTGTAAAAATACATTCCCGAAGAAAAAGCTGCGGCATTCCAATCAACTGTATAGCTTCCCGCGGGGAGTGTCTCATTCACAAGGGTTGCGACTTCACGACCAAGTAAATCGAATACCTTCAATGAGACAACACTCAAACCACCGACATCAAACTTGATTGTCGTCGCGAGGTTAAACGGATTGGGATAGTTTTGATGCAATCGAAACTCGGTCGGGGTTAAATTATTTTCTTGAACCGCCGTAATGCCACTTGGGTACTTCACTCTTGGATAATCAACGTAGATAGAACCGGAGTAGGTACTGCCTGCAACGCGGCTGCTGCCGAGCTGCACTTCAATTTTTCTGAGCCGTATCGGAAAATTGAATGTTGCGATTGACGGTATCGGGATGGGATTCCTTAATGCCGTTCGTATCGTATCGAAGCCAGCGAAGTTGTTCACAAATCTGCTGCTGAAGAATTTGAACCCCTCATTGTTGTCGTCATCGACATAATAAATCACACGATGGTTTGCGCTGTCTGCGCGTACGTCCAACAGGAGCGAGTCAGGAACCCCGAAGATGGGAATGTCAGTATCGAGCCGGGCAAAGTTCAGCAGCGCCGGGTCGTACACAAAGCTGTAATTGATCTTGAGTGAATGAGAACCGAATGTGGAGATACCGCTTTGCAGCACAACCGACACGTTCGTATTCACGCCCGAGGCGGTCCAACGCGTGAGCGATTCCATCGAATCCACCAGAGCAACGCCAACTCCGATTTGCACAGCAACATCGGCAGTATCGTTCACGCCAAGGTAGCTGGCAATCACTTGTGTTGTGCCTGCGGTTCTTCCTTTGAATACTCCGATTGTATCAACCACACCAACAGTTGTGTTAGACGATATCCAAGCGTAGTCCCTGTTCGCGACGGACTTCTCTACACCATCACTGTCAAACGCTCTTGCTCGAAACGGAACCGTCCGCAGCGTATCCGTAACGATGTTCTGAGGATCAAGAACGATTCTTCCGATTGATTTGATCACAACAAATGCTGAATCACGGAAATTTCCGTAGCGTGCGTAGACATAGCCGCTGTCAAGCGTAAGCGCGGCAGTGAATCGTCCTGTCGAATCAATTACGCCAAGACGGGATGCAACGGAGAATTGTACGAGTGAAGGCGTGAGAGCAATGGGGTTGCCATATCTATCCGTTCCATAGAGCAAGTATGCGAGCGATTCTCCCCGATACACTCTGTACCGTTTCGGATTGAGATAGATGCGGTTGAGCGTATCGGTCGGCGCGCTGGAAACTACGAGCAACGCGTTCGAGACAGAACGCTCGCCACCACCATCCGACGGCGAGTTTGCGATTGCACTGCGCACGACCATCGTCGTCGATCCACCGCCATCGAAGTTGATGCCGTGATACACTCCAATGCTAATCATGAAGTTAGCAAGCTCGTGCAACGTCATCCCTGCGCTGATCGTCTGCCGTCCATCAACGGTAACCAAGTACAACTTCGAGCCATCGGCAGAAAACCCCGCTCCTGTGCGCGGATGGCGTTCGTATGTATGTGATGGTCCCCCCTCTTCTTGATAACCTTGATCCACATAGTTGGCGCCGTTGTACACAATCTTCGGAAACCCACCAATCATTTCTTTGATGCGCGACCATGCAGGTTGAACTCCTTGCCAAACCTTTAGCGTGTCGCCAACATGAAGATAAGAAATCATGAAGGTCTGCGCTGTGCCATGCCCGGACAACACAGCTTTGCCCGAGGGAATCGCCATGTTCCCAATACCATTCACAAGGCTCTCGACTACACAACGAAGAGTGTCATTCACAAACCATCCGCCGATCGGACTAATGAGAGCCTCAGCACCGAACACATTTGTTCCCGTCGTAGTGCCATAGTATTTGTTGTAAAGAACGAGTTGATCAGTGCCGCGTGTTTGGTTTATGCCTTGCAATACCTGTAAAGCGGTTAGTGTTTTGACAAAACTAAAAAAGTTGACTCTGCCAAGCCACGGGTCTTGCGTAGCAGTAAAACTCAGCGTTGACTTATCTGAAGGCTTCAACAGGATTTCGCCATTGCGCACTTGAATATTGATTGGTGTTGTTCCGTAGAAGTCGCCGTTCACGGCACCAATAACTGTGTGTCCCGCAAAGTTATTGCGCGCAGCCATTGAGCTTGTTCGCTCAAAACCCGTGAGGCGATCCTGCCCTTTGGCAGTTTCCATCGTGATATATGGATTGCGAAGATCAATCTGCAATACATTGATAGTCCAGGGAACGGTGGGCGCAACAAACTTGCGATGTGTGCAGCCTGGTCCTACAGGCATATTCTGCAGAGTATCAATTCTGATTTGCGCGAATGATGTTGCGGCAATCGAGAAAAGAATCGAGAACGTAATTGTCTTTTTCATGGTCGTCATAGCCAATTGATGTCGGTGATATGTACAGAGGTTGCAACGAGAAAGAACCGGAGGAAGCTACAGAGAATCTATGGCAGGAGATAACAAGATGCAAGACCTCGACAACGTGGACATCCCCCAAATCAAAAAGGGAAAAGCTTGCCACTCCCGAAGGTCCGAAGGACTCCTTCGGAGGATGCCCTCGGCAGAAGACCCAAAGACACAAAGGTTTCTCGAAGTTTTTCTATGATAAAGCGAGGTTGTCCAAAAAGGAACTTCGGCGTTTGAAATTCCTTGTTCAATATTCGATATTCGATGGAAATCTCGAATGTCGAACGCCGAATCTCAAATGTCGAAGTGCTTTTTGGTCAGCCTCGTTGGGGTGAGGTCGGTTGAAAGCAACAATTATTGAAGTGGACTTAAACTAAAACGAAAAGCCGGACTCATCATCCGGCCCTTCGTTTTGGGTTGTTGATTTTCATTAGTTCGGCATCAACACAGCCTCAACTACCTGAATTACTCCGTTGGACTGATACACGTCGTAGGTTGAGATGTTGGCAGTATTTCCCTTCTCATCTTTGATGACGATGTTGCGCTCACCGTTCATCATCGCCCACAACATTCCGCCGTTGACTGTTTTGAGAGTCGCTTTGCCGCTGCCAGCCTTGATCTGCTTCAACAGTTCTTTTGAATCAATGCGGCCTGCAATAACGTGATAGGTCAGGATGCCGGTCAATGTCCCTTTGTTCTCCGGCTTCAGAAGTGTTTCGACGGTGCCTGCAGGCAACATTGCAAATGCCGCGTTCGTCGGTGCGAAAACGGTGAATGGACCTTTTCCTTTCAGCGTTTCAACAAGGCCTGCTGCTTTCACTGCTGCAACAAGTGTCGTATGGTCTTTCGACTTCACGGCATTATCAACAATGTCCTTGGTGGTAAACATTGCTTCGCCGCCGACCATTGGATTATCGCCAGCAACTAAAGTTACGGTTCCAAGTGCGAGCGAGAAGATCGCAGTTGCGAGAATGGACGAGAGTTTGTTCATGAGTAACCCTTTGTGATTAACTGATGTTACGTGGATTATTCACAGATGGAAAAATATTGACCGCGAATGACGCGAAAAACACGCTAATTTACGCAGATGCTTTTTCCGCGTTCATCCGCGTGTTTTTCGCGTAATCCACGGTTCCTCTTTCACAACCCTTCTTCCGAAATCAAATAGCACAGCATCGCCTCAACGATTGCGCCCAACTCTAATTCACGCGGATTGACCTTATCAATCGTATCGTTATCGGAATGATGGTAATCGAAGTAGCGATGGTTTTCCGGCAGCAACCCAAATCCCGCAACCCCCGTATCAAGAAGTGGGGAAATATCAACACCGCCGTATCCTATTTGAATATTGCCGGCGTCATACATTCCGAACAATGGCTTCCAGCGTAGAACTTTTTGGAGCAAGGTTGAGTCTCCCTTTACATTAAATCCACGGGGCGCATGTCCGCCTGCATCGGATTCAAACGCTGCGATGTGCGCTTCACCCTTCCGTTCAGGCGCAACGGGATATGCCTTGCCACCGCGATTTCCGTTCTCTTCATTCATAAACATCACCGCACGAATCGTCCGTTTCGGTTTCACGCCAATCTTCTTCAGCAAGTTCAGTGCTTCAATGGCTTGCATACAACCTGCACCGTCATCATGCGCACCTTGTCCTTTATCCCAGCAATCCAAATGTCCACCGACGACGATGACTTCGTTTGGCTTCTCGCTTCCGGTAATCTCGCCGACAACATTTGCCGATTCAACATCTGGCAGCGTTTGTGGCGTGAGTTTGAGATGAACCTTAACCAACTTCTGCTTCTTCAACAATTCACTTAGTTGATTCGCGTGAAGTGTGCTGATTGCCGCGGCAGGAATTTTCTTCACCGTGTCGGCGTAATTCATCTGTCCTGTGTGCGGCTTGTCGTCAATTATTCCGGTCATCGAGCGAACGAGGACGGCAACTGCTCCAACTTTCGCAGCTTCAATCGCACCGCGGCTTCGCTGGTCCACTGCGCCGCCGTATGCCTCGAACGTATTCAATTTCGTCGCATCAAACGGACGATTGTAAAAGACAATCTTCCCTTTCGCCTTCTCGCCTAACGCCTTTGCCTCTTGCAGCGACTTCACCTCAACAACCTCCGCTTGTATGCCATCATCAAGAGTTGCAATGCTTCCACCAAGAGCACAGACCTCTAATCTTTGTAGTCGCATTGTTTGCGGCATTATGCTTGCCTCTGGAATAATCCAACACTCCTCTTCTCCTCTCATCCAATGAGGAACCATGATGCTTTCGAGATGAACCTTGTCGAAGCCTCGTTCCGTCATCATCTTCTTCGTCAGCTCGACTGCTGTCGCCGCTCCTTCGGAGCCGCTGAGACGATGCGGAGCTTTCTCGCAAAGCTCCTTCAACATGCTGAATGCTTCGCAATTGCGCAAGCCTGTCTCCAAGAGTTTTGCTGCGATGTCTTTGTGTTTCAATTCGACAGTTTGTGCTTGAGGGTGCGAAACGATGAGGCAGACAGAAAAGCTGAGGAGAAAGAATCTCGAACAATTCATATTGGTTCCTGAATGAAAGAACGGAATTATTTCAAACTATCCTGTTCATCTCCTACGGGGTCGTAGGCCTGTAAACCTTGTCAAGATCAACTTCGACAGCATAAACTGGATTGACAGGATGACGAATTATGAAGCGTATCGTTTTCTGATCCCGGGAATAAGATACTCGTTGAACGCACGAGCTTCATCGTACTCCGGCGCCCACCCCCAATCGTTGCGCGCCGCAGAATCATCAACATCTTCTGGCCATGAGTCAACGATCGCTTGGCGTTTGTCGTCAGGAGAGAATTTGATTTCTGCTTTGGGGAATTCCCTCTTCACGATGCTCACAATCTGTCCTGCGGATGGACTGAAGCTTCCGATGTTATACACACTGGTGGAGAGTTTTTCCTTGGGCGCATCATGAAGTTTGAGAAGAGCGGTAATTGCATCAGGCATTGCCATGAAGGGAATGCGAACATCTTCTCTCACGAAACACGAATATGATTTTCCCTGTGCAGCCGCGTGCAGCATTTCAGGCGCGTAGTCACTCGTTCCGCCGCTCGGAACAGTAACAGCACTCATCAATCCGGGAAAACGAATCGAGCGGAAATCAACACCGCCACTCTGTGTAGTATCCGAAGCAAGCTGGCGATAGTGCTTTGCATAGTAGCGACCGAGATGCTCACAATACAATTTGTTCACGCCGTACATCGTTGTCGGATAATTCCAATCTTCCTCCTTCACCTTCCCCACTTTCTTCTTCGCTTCCTTGTTCGGCAAACCGTAGACGGCAATAGAACTCGGAAACATAAACTTCACCCGCTGTCCATGCCAGCGCGATTGCTCAATCGCGAGCTTCAACAAATTCAGCGTGCCTTCCACATTCACGCGGTGCGCAGCTTCGGGAGTGAACTCCGCGCGTGTAGAAAGCAACGCAGCAAGATGATACACGCTGTGCACTTCATACTCGCTTTGCATGCGCTCGAGCAACCGCGTTTCCAATATGTCTCCAACGATCACATCGCTGCACTTGGGTTTCAGCAATTCGTCAATCGGTCGGACGTCGAGCGCGATGATGCTGTATTTTCCATTCTTTGCAAGAGCGTCAATGAGGCAATGACCCATTTCTCCGTTAGCGCCCGTTACGAGCACCGCAGTTTTCCGAATTGCTTCACTCATAGGAGAATTCCGTCGAGAAGGTTGAAGATGGAGTTGAGTTCAAGAGGATTTGTCAGAAAGAAGATATCGTGTGCACAAACCACGCCGTGGTTTGTGCTGTTATGTGTTCGTTGCGTTGCGGTGAAGAATGCACCAAAGTCTCTAAACCCGTACGCTCCGGTTGATAACTCAACTCGTTGAGCGGTCGGCTCCAGCCACGTGTTAGCCCGCTCTCCGTGATAAGTTAAAATGCCGACGATAGATTCGACTCCAATATACTCAAGATTCCTCCATCAACGGTTTCGTCGAATTTGCGGGCAAACAAGCCTTGACTTGCCAGCAAGAATTCGGCGTCTTTGGAGGTGAAGTCTCTCGGACGTAACTTTATTGTTCCCAACGGCACCCAATCAATAATCCTTTTATCGTCGCTCACGATAATTCCCTTGTAGCTCGTGTTCATTATTACCGTCTGAAAGAATCCTTCATCAGATATGAAGGTGTGCCGATAGAATCTCTTGAAGCTCTCGACCTCAGGGCTGTAGCATACAAATTCACAGAACTTCCTGCTCAAGATCATCCACTGATTTCCGATATGAGGAATCACGCCTCGAAGATACAGTCGCTTGATAGGAATGTGTAGTATCCTGTTGCCAAGCTCGATAAAGTAGTTCTCGATTCGAGATAGTGTATCAGGACGGAACTCGCTCTGGTTAACCACCCTGATGAAATCGTTTCCTCTATTGCGGCTAAGAAACTCTTGGATGTGCGTCTGCGATTTTAGAGGGAAATCCTGTCCGCTAAGGTTTATGAAGAATTCCCATTCCGAGCTGATCTTCAATAATTCCTCGATGCCTCGCAATTCAGCATCTACCAGGCTGTATCCCCCCCAAAGAATGCTTTGGCTTTTCTGCAAGGATGCGTTGGCAAAGCTTGACAAGAAATCTTGTATCTCCGTCTGTAATCCAACGCCTGATCTCTTATCCACATGTACCAAGTAGTAGTTGGCGGGATGGTAAATTGCCCTAAAGAGTCTTTTGAACTGGCCGGGATACCGATGCACCAAGATGAGGTATGCGATCATGTCCTTAACAATCTCCTATAATCTGTATCTCTCGAATTTCTATCAAGGCAAGTCTTTCATGGTTAGGATATGGCTATGCCAGAATTATATTCCGAATACGACGGCTTGGCCGAAAAACGGGCGACGCCTTTGCATACAACGAGCGGGCTAACGGACTGGCGCTAAGCTGCCTACCGCAAGTTGCCAGTCGTAGTATACCGGGCGGGAGGTTAATGACACATAACAGAAGCAAGAAAGCAAACCCGCCTCATTTGGGAAAGCGGTCGCTAACCATTAACTCATGCGAGCAGGTTGTCGTGGCAGGAGTTTGTCTCGTTTATCCTCCGGTGTGGTGAGATACTTTATCCACTCCTCCAGTTCTTTCGCCGGCCTCCCTTTTCTAAAAAAGCCGTCATAACGCGGGTCACAAACAGACCCCATCGCGTATTCGTCATTGTATGCCGACATGAAGAGAAAAGGCAGTCTTTCGTATCGCGGCATTGCGCGGACTGAGCGATGCAACTTTGTGCCATCCATAATCGGCATGTACACATCCGATATGATGATGTCAGGTTGTACAACGGACAATTTGCGCAACGCCTCATCGCCGTTTTCCGCCGTCAGCACATCGAAGCCGTCCCCCATGAGCAACTCACGAACAAGCGACCTATACGAAGGTTCATCATCAACGACGAGCACCGTCATAATTTGCCACCCCCCGAGGCAATTCTGAATATTACGAGACCCTGCTAAAGATTAAACAACGGCGGACGCCGCTTGAGCGTTCAAGCAGCATCCGCCCTAATAGTTGTCGGAACAAATGCTACTTTACCTCAGCATTGTTGTTCTCAGTCTTCACTTCTGCTTTTGCATCGCTCTTCGTTGATGCTTTCACTCCCTTTGTATCGCAATGTTTCATCTCTTTGTCAGAGCATGCATTGACGCTCTTTGCTTCATCAGCGCAGCAGCTTTTCATTTCTTTCTTTGTGGACGTCGTCTTTGAAGACTTGTCACCCTTCTCCCCGGCAACTGCAATTGAGAGTGCTACTGCAAGTGCAAGAAGGAGGGTTGAGAACAAACGGGTTTTCACGGAGATATTCCTTTCTGGTTGATTTGTCGATTGAACAATCCGATTCCAATATAATGTTTTTAGCTCAAAGTGTCGAGTCGTTCGCTTGTGGACATTCCCCAAATCGAAACCGAGAAAAAGCTTGCCACTTAGTGCTCTATTTCACAATTACGGTGACGTATTTATTGCCAAATCAACACCTGTCATTGCGAGATCATTGACCGCGCCAACAGCGGGCTCGCTAAGCCGAAGGCGTCGGTGAGCAGGCGTGGCTATTTGGGAAGATGAACCACCAGTAAAGTTGTTTTGCTCCTCGCCCTTTCGAAACCGCTGAAGCGGTTCGCGCGGTTCAATCTCACTTGGTTTACCCACGACTGAAGTCGTGGGCTGGGCACATCGGCAATAGCCCACAACTTCAGTTGTGGGACCGATAACCCAACAAAACCTTGCCAACTGTTTCAACGGTTTCGAGGTGGTTCATTAGCAGACACAGCCGAAGCGATCTCTCCTTATGAGATTGCTTCGCTCACTTCGTTCGCTCGCAATGACCCTTGGATTGCATACGCTACCGTATTTATGAAATCATCTACTTAGTGACTTCGTGTCTTTGTGGCTATTTCCTTCTTTTTGTTTTCGGGAATCTCCAAGCTCGCTTCAGAAAATCGGCGTACATGTCCCACCTGCTCGAGACGTGGACGAGAACTTCGATTCTGCGTTGAACAAGTTCGGATTATCGGCATTTCCTTTCAGAAAACGGAAACCACTCGGCTTTTCGTCACGTTTCTAGAAGTGTCAATCGTGAATACATCCAATGCAATGAAGCCAACTCAAACCCCTATTCCTCCGGCTTAGCCAAGCAACGCACAAACGACACTACATACTCTATCTCCTGCCTGTTCAGCCGCCCACCCCATGATGGCATAAAGGAAGACCTGTTGACGCCCCTCCCGCCTTGATTAATGGTTTCAACAAGGCGGACGTCGCTCAATGCATTCATATACTTCGCATCGGTAAAGTTTCTTGGTTTAGGATCTAGATTGAATGCGTTGAAGCCGTCGCCTTTCCCTTCTTTGCCATGGCATATTGCACAGTACTTCGTGTAGAGGTCTCTGCCCTGTCGCTGCTCGTAGGTAAGCGACTTGACAAATTGGAGTGGCGGCACTTGACCGGAAGAGTCAGCAAGTTTGGTGGAATCCTTTGCTGCTCCCTCTACGAGGTCGTAGACCTGATGAGGCGAATCAGAGTGCTTTCCCGTGCAACTGAAAAAAAGGAGAGACAAACAGATTGCCAACAAGACCCTGAGTCTGTAAGAAATAGATGCCATGATGTGGTGCCCCTACTTGAGTGTCATGAGGTAAGCAGTGAGAGCCTCTGCCTCTTCATCAGTCAGATTGTTATTTGGCTCAATGGATTCCGGTTTGAACGCTTGCGGATTTTTCAGCCAAGAGAAAATCCAGCCCTGCTTCAGTCGTGCGCCCACCTTGTCAAGCGCTGGCCCAACGTAGCCACCCTTGAGATTGATTTGATGGCACGCTTGACAGCCGAACTTTCCGTAATAGAAAAATTTTCCCTTCGCAATCTTCGCCTCGTCAACGTTGATTTCTCGTTCCAAGCTGTCAGCAATGAACACTCTTTCCATATAGTCGCCCATCACCTTAATCTCAGAATCCGACACAAAGAGATTTGGCATTCGCTCGGTCAAGATCGGTCGAAGAGAATAAGGAATCTTGAAGTAGCCCTCAATCCAATTCCTTTGAGCCTGACTTGCTTCGAGTGTCAAGTCGGTGGCAACTAAGCGTCCGCGTCCGAACATTGTGTGGCAGCCGAAGCATGCTAAATCATCCACCAGCTTGCCGAATTCACCTTGAGGTGCGAATGTGCTTGCTGGCTTGGGATAGATTTTGAATTGTTCCGGAATCGCTTCACTTGTATTGCCAAGCAGTGCGACAGTGATCGCTTGCGCCTCTTCATCGGTGAATTCATAGTTAGGCATTTTCATTGCAGATGAAAAGGCACGAGGCGTTTTCAGTTTAGCGAAGAGATACGATGGTAGTGTC
>JGI1356J14229_10002947_pt1 | contig 13176 bp, 8 predicted proteins | sample Subgrocontami58m_FD_14229 | JGI IMG/M metagenome (IMG submission 14229) | reverse complement strand
TGGCCATTGTCGATGAGCAGCACCGCTTCGGCGTGCATCAGCGCCTCGCCTTGGCACGCAAAGGCGAAGCCGTGGACGTGCTGGTGCTCACCGCCACGCCGATTCCGCGCACGCTGGTACTTACCTATTTCGGCGACATGGACCTGTCCGAGCTGCGCGAGAAACCGGCCGGCCGCCAGCCTATCGATACACGCACCGTTCCGCTCGACCGGCTGGAGGAAGTTGCGGACGCCGTCGGCCGCGGCCTCGCCGCTGGCCAGCGCGTTTATTGGGTCTGTCCGCTGGTCGATGAGTCCGAAAAAATCGACCTCGCGGCTGCCGAAGAGCGTTTCGCCATGCTCAAGAGCCGCTTCGGCGACACCGTCGATCTCGTCCATGGCCGCATGAAAGGCGCCGACAAGGATCGCGCCATGCAACNCTTCGCCGCCGGCGAGACCCGGCTGCTGGTGGCCACCACCGTCATCGAAGTCGGCGTCGATGTGCCGGAGGCCACCGTCATGGTGGTCGAGCATGCCGAGCGTTTTGGCTTGGCGCAGCTGCATCAATTGCGCGGGCGCATCGGCCGCGGCTCCGAGCATTCCACTTGCCTGCTGCTCTACAAGGCGCCGCTCGGCGAAACCGCCAAGGCGCGGCTCGCGATCCTGCGCGAGACCGAAGACGGCTTCCGCATCGCTGAGGAGGATTTGAAGCTGCGCGGCGAAGGCGACGTATTAGGAACGCGGCAAAGCGGCATGCCGGGCTTTCGCCTCGCCCGCATGGAATTTCACAGCCAGCTTCTCGGTCCCGCCCGCGACGACGCTGCGCTCATCCTCGCGCGTGATCCAAAACTCGCCAGCCCGCGCGGCCAGGCGCTGCGGCATCTGCTCTATCTGTTCGAGAAGGATGAGGCGGTNCGGCTCATTCAGGCGGGATAAACAGAAGCGCACGCGCACCAGGTTCCTCCGTCACCCTGAGGTGCCCGCGCGCAGCGCGGGCCTCGAAGGGCGGCGGTCCTGGCCATTCATCCTTCGAGGCTCGCTCCGCTCGCACCTCAGGATGACGGATAACGTTGTGATCCCTACGCAAGGATCACACCGGCGAAGCCCGCGCTGCCTGCGCGGCCTGCGCCGCAACTGCCATCGCGGCGAGTTTCTTTTGCGCATCGCCATTCGGCTGCACCATGCCGGCGGACATCAACAGGGTCATCGCGCTCTCCACGGTAAAGTCGAGCTCGATGATATCCTTGCGCAGCACATAGAAGAAAAAGCCCGTGGTCGGGTTTGGCGTGCAGGGCATGAAAGCCGACACATAATCGGCGCCCGGCAGCTTCGCCGAGACGTCCGCGCTTGGCGGCTGTGAGAGAAAAACCAGCGACCACATGCCGGGCGAAGGAAACTCAACCAGCGCCACCGTGCGGAAACTCGAACCGGTTTTCGAGAACAAGGTCTCAAAAATCTGCTTCATGGTCTTATAGATCGGCCGCACGATCGGCATGCGGTTGAGAAGGCTTTCGCCGAACTCAACCAGCGTGCGCCCGACCAGGTTGGCGGTCAGGAAGCCTAGGAAAGTCAGCGCAAGGAACGCAATGATCAATCCATAGCCGGGGATATAGAAATGCAGATAGGTTTCCGGCCGGTAGATGACCGGGATGAACGGGCGCACCAGATCGTCCACCCAGGTGACGAAGGACCAGGTCAAATAAACCGTGACAGCCACCGGGCCAACGAGGACGAGGCCGGTCAGGAAATAGGTTCGTATCCGCGCCCACGGATGCCGTTCGTCCACTACCGGGGTCACGGTCAACGCCTCCGGCGCAGAATTGTGCGGGTCGGACTTCATTCGGCTTTCAAGGTTCATCTGCTCGCCGCAACCTTACCACACTCATTCCACCGTCACCGACTTTGCGAGATTGCGCGGCTGGTCAACGTCGGTCCCGATGGTGACGGCGGTGTGATAGGCGATGAGCTGGGCAGGGATCGCATAGACCAGCGGAGTGACCGCCTCCGGGACATCCGGCAGCGTCAGCGTGACCAGCGAGTCGATCGTGGCCTCGCGCGCGCCCTTGGCGTCGGTCATCAGGATGATGCGCCCGCCGCGCGCCGCGACTTCTTGCATATTGGATACCGTTTTCTCGAAGACGTGATCGTAAGGCGCGATCACGATCACCGGCATGGTTTCGTCGATCAGGGCGATCGGCCCATGCTTCAGCTCACCAGCCGCATAGCCTTCCGCGTGGATATAGGAGATTTCCTTCAGCTTCAGCGCGCCTTCCAGCGCCAGCGGATAGCTGGTGCCGCGCCCGAGATAGAGCACGTCGCGGCTTTTCGCCAGATCGCGGGCGATCTGCTCGATTTCCGGCTCCAGCGCCAAAGCCGCTGCCATATGCCTTGGAACCTCGATCAGGCCGCGCACCAGCTTGCGCTCCTCGCTCTCCGACAGCACGCCGCGTGCGCGTCCGGCGGCGATGGCGAGGCACGCCAGCACCGCCAATTGGCAGGTAAAGGCTTTGGTTGAAGCGACGCCGATCTCCGGCCCGGCCAGCGTCGGCAAGACCACGTCGCTTTCCCGCGCAATGGTCGAGCCCGCCACGTTGACGATGGAAACCACATGCTGCTTGCGCGCACGGGCATAGCGCAGCGAAGCAAGGGTGTCCGCAGTCTCCCCTGATTGCGAAACGAACAGCGCAAGTTCGCCCGCCTCGATCGGCGCTTCGCGGTAGCGGAACTCCGACGCGATGTCGATTTCCACCGGCAGCCGCGCGTAGCGCTCGAACCAGTATTTCGCGATCAGCCCTGCGTAGTAAGCGGTGCCGCAGGCGGAGATGGAGAGGCGCCTGAGCTTCTTCCAATCGAAAGGCAGCGCGGGCAGCGCCACGTGTTCCGCCGCCATGTCGATATAATGCGCGAGCGTATGGCCCACGACTTCCGGCTGCTCGTGGATTTCTTTCGCCATGAAATGGCGGTGGTTGCCCTTGTCGATAAGCACCGAGGAGGCGGACGATTTCATGATCGGCCGTTCGACCACGCGGCCTTTGGCGTCGTGGAACTCGACGCCCTTGCGGGTCACCGCCACCCAATCGCCGTCCTCAAGATAGCTGATGGTGTCGGTGAAGGGCGCAAGCGCAATGGCATCGGAGCCGAGATACATCTCACCGTCGCCATAGCCGATGGCGAGCGGAGAGCCCTTGCGCGCGCCGACCAGAAGATCGTCCTTGCCGGCAAAAAGGAAGGCCAGCGCGAAGGCGCCGCGCAGCCGCGGCAAGGCCGCCGCCACCGCCTCGGCGGGCGAGCGGCCCTTTTTCATCTCCCCGGCCACGAGATGCGCTACCACCTCGGTGTCCGTCTGGGTGACGAATTTGGCTCCATCTTTTTCCAGTTGCTCGCGCAACTCGCGGAAATTCTCGATGATGCCATTGTGCACCACCGCCACTTCGTCGGTCGCGTGCGGATGCGCGTTGTTCTCAGTCGGCCGGCCATGCGTCGCCCAGCGGGTATGCCCGATGCCGATGCTGCCGGTGAGCGGCTCGCGGCGTAGCTTCGTTTCAAGATTTTTGAGCTTGCCTTCCGCGCGCCGGCGCGTCAGCCGCCCGGATTCCAGAGTGGCGACGCCCGCGGAATCATAGCCGCGGTATTCGAGGCGCTTGAGCGCATCGACCAATTGCCCGGCGACGGGCTGGCGGCCGAGAATCCCGACAATGCCGCACATTCGATTAGGCTTTGCTCCTACCCTAGCGCGAGGCGCTTTCCGGTCCGGTGATTTGCCGCAGCAGACGCTGCTGCGGAAATCAAAAAGCATTGCGGCTTGTGTCAATGGGCGCCTGGCGCCCCGCCGCGTTAACCCGGCGGCTTCGTCTTCTTCTTGCCTGCCGCGGCCTTCTTGCGCAAGCTCTTGGCCCGATTTTCCTTAACCACTTGCCGCGCCCGGCCGAAGACCAACGCATCGGCGGGCACGTCCTCGGTGATGACGCTGCCGGTCGCCACATAGGCGCCATCGCCGATTTTGACGGGAGAAACCAGCGCGGAATTCGAACCGATGAAAGCCCCCTTGCCGATCTCGGTGTGGTGCTTGGCCACCCCGTCGTAATTACAGACGATGGTGCCGGCGCCGATATTGGCGTCCGCACCGACGCTGGCGTCGCCGATATAGGAAAGGTGGTTGGCCTTGGCGCCTTCGCCGATGGCAGCTTCCTTCACCTCGACAAAATTACCGATGCGCGAGCCCGCGCCGAGCCGTGTGCCCGGCCGCAGCCGCGCGAAGGGCCCGACCGAGGCGCCCTTGCCCACATGCGCGCCTTCCAGATGCGAAAAGGCGTGAATGACCGCTTCGTCTTCGACCACGACGCCGGGGCCGAACACCACATAGGGCTCGATCACCACGTTACGGCCGAGCCTGGTGTCGGCTGAGAGAAAGACCGTATCCGGAGCGGCCATGGTCACGCCGGCGTCGAGCGCCGCCTGGCGCAGACGCTTTTGCAGCACCGCTTCCGCATCCGCCAATTGCGCCTTGGTGTTGATGCCGCGCACCCCCCCCCCCCCCCCCCCCCCCCCCCACGGCGTCGGTAAGATAGAATTCCCGCTTGCTGTTGTCGTCGCCAATCCGTTCCAGAATATCAAGGGCGTGTTTGCCCGCCAGCGCCATCAGCCCGCCGTTGCATAATCCGACGGAACGCTCCGCGGGCGTGGCATCCTTGTCTTCGCGGATCGCCGCGAGTTCTCCTCGCTCCATTATCAGCCGTCCATAGCCCGTAGGATCAGCGGGGCGAAAACCCAGCACCGCCACGGCGGCGCCGTCCGCCAGCGCCCCGCGCAGCCGTTGCAAAGTTTGCGCGCGGATCAGCGGCGTGTCGCCGAAAATGACAACGACATCGTCGGCCCCGCGTCCGATCGCCGCCTTCGCCGTCAGAACGGCGTCGGCGGTGCCGCGTCTTTCCATCTGAACGAAAATTTCCGCATCAGGAATCGCCCGGCGCGCTTCGGCCGCGACCGCGTCGTGACCGGGCCCGGGCCCGACCACGACCGCGGTACCGCTTCCTCCGGCCGCGCGCACCACATCAAGCACATGGGCGAGCAGGGGGCGGCCGGCGATCCGGTGAAGAACCTTCGGTTCCGCCGACCGCATGCGCGTGCCCTCCCCGGCGGCGAGCACGATCGACAGGCAAGTCCTCCCCTTCATCGGCATCTCCACGCGCCCTTAAAGGGGCCAACTCCGTTCTAGCGAATCATACACCGCTAAGTGAAGGCCGAAAGCAGCGGCGGCGGCGCGAATCGGCTAATGGTTTCAAACTGATTCGCCTTTCCACCCGGCGGCAGGGGCCAAGCGACAGACCGGCGATGGCTACGCGCAGAAACAAACGGTTCGACAAACGGGCCCTGGTACGGCTGACGAGCTGGGGCACAGGCGCCGCCGTGGCGCTGATGGTGGCGGTCTTGACCAGTTTTTCTAGCACCGGCTCACAGCGGATGGGCTTTGCCGTGGCCGCGTTAACCCAAGGCGCCGAGCCGCAGCCGGTCACCGTCGCGCGGCTCACCCCGCGTCCCTCCGACACGGACGGCGAAAGACGGCGCCTCAACGAAGCGATCCGTCTGCTGGCGGCAGACCGGGATCGGCTGCTCACGCGCGTCGCCTCGATCGAGCGCAATCTCGACGACATGACCGGCTCGATCAAACGCCAAGCCGAGCAGCCGCCGCTGCCGCAGATTTCCGGTCCGCGGACCGAGACCACGGCGTCTTTGCCCGAGATACCAGCGACAGCTCCTCCCGCAACGGCGGCGGCTCGCCCAACGGCAGCGACTGTTTCGCCGTTCCCGCAAGATGTGCCGGAATGGATCGCCAACCGGCCGGACCCCTGGCCGAACACATCTGTGGCCTTTGAGATGGCGCCGGCGGCGTTCGATGCTCCTACCCAAGTGGCTTCCGCACCGACAGCGCCCGCAACCGCCGAACCGCCGCCCGCCGCTCCGGCCGCCACCAGGACCGAATTCGGGGTTGATATCGGCGGCGGTTCCAACCTNGATGAAGTCAGAGCATTATGGAACGCGGCCAGGGCTCAGCACACGCGGCTGCTCGGAGGGCTGCGCCCCATCGTCTCCATCCGCGGGGCCCGCACGGGCGCGGTCGACATGCGGCTGATCGTCGGGCCGCTGGCCAATGCCAGCGCGGCGGCCAAGCTTTGCGCCAGCCTCGGTGCCGCCGACGTTATGTGCTCGACCAGGCCGTTCGAAGGAGAGCGCCTCGCCGTGCGCTGATGCGCTGGCACGGCCAGAATGCCCGGACGTCGGCCGCCCCGTAGTTGCGGGTATGTGGACCGGCATTCCTAGCCCACCACCAAGCCGCGAGAATGGCAGCCGCGGAAACCGAAAAAAGCCCGAAAAGGAAGGCACATCCAAACTCCCGCTGATTAACGACCTGAACGTGTAGGAGCTTCCCCCCGTGGGACGGTGAGTGCCAAGCGCCCAACCCTTAATCAAGAGTCTGAACTGTGCTGGACAAGGTTAGGAGGTTCCGCCATGTCACTGCAACAGAAGCGGGACAGCCTACGCCCCATTGCTGACGGATTTCGGTGCGCAGGTGGGAAAAGCCGTCCTGGGGTGGCGACGAATAAGTAAGCCATGGTCCTTTTCAGTCCGCGTCTGTTAACTGCCGTGCTATGCGCGGCAGTGCTGATTTCCTCGGCTCAAGTGGCCAGCGCCCAAAGCGGTGAGGTCAGGCCTGCCGAACCGCGTCCGCAGGCCGGCCAGCCAAGCGACGCCGCCAAAGACCGTCAAAAAGACGAACTCGCTGAGGCGGATCGGATTCTGAATGGCCCGGCGGGAAACCCGGAGTGCGTCTGGCTTGGGCGGCGGGTAGTCAGCCTGCTCTGGCGTGACGACCTGGATACCGCCTTACGCCATCTCAAACTTTACGACCGGTTCGGCTGCCCGGCCAGCCAAATCCAATCAACCTTCCGCTGCGTGTTGCGCCAAGGCCCCTTCGACCCCAAAAACCCTGAAAGTCTGGCCAGCCGGGTTCAAGCCTGTTGGCTTACGCCGGCCCCGGCGCCGGCCGCCCCGGCGCCGGCCGCCCCGGCGCCGGCCGCCCGCGGCGGCAAACGATGAACAGCTAGTCACCTGGTTGGAGAATACTTAACGCCCGGACCTTTTTCTACGCCCTGAATTTGCCATCCACAGTAGCTAGCTTGCTTACACGTCATACGTTGAGATAATCTGCGTATTGGCAGCCTTTTTGGTCGAGCCCAGGGGACGGGTTCGGGGCCTCTGCTTCCTGCCCCACTCGGTTGCTAAGTCCATGCGCACCGTCGTTGCTGTCATCGCGCTCGTTGCGTGCGTGCATGCTGGCGTTTGGGCATTGACTGAAAGTCGAGCTACGGCGCCGAATTTCGCGGGCGGGCAGCTCGCCAGCATTTCCTACGCTCCCTACGATAAGTCGGCGCGGCCCGACCAGAGTGGCAGCGTCAATGTCAATCAGATCCGCTCCGACCTGAAAGTGCTCGCGCCTTACACGCGCGCGCTGCGCACCTATTCATCCACCGGCGGCGTCGAGCTCGTCCCTTCGGTGGCCGCCGGGTTCGGATTGAAGGTGACAGTCGGCGTGTGGATTGACCGCGACGCGGAGCGCAATGAGCGCGAGGTGCGCTCCACCATCGAGCTGGCGCGCGGGCATGGCAATATCAACGCAATCGTCGTCGGCAACGAAACGATTTTCCGCGGCGACCTGATGCCTGCCGGCAATGAAACCCTTGATCCCGCGGAGCGGGAAAAGATCAAAGCGGCGCGTGACGCGGGCGACCTGAAAAAGATCAAGGAAGAAATCGCTGTTTCCAGACTCATCAAGCTCATTCAGCGGGTCAAACGCTCAAGCCCGGTTCCGGTGACCACCGGCGAAATTTGGCACGTCTGGCTCGAGCATCCCGAGCTTGCCTCGGCGGTGGACTTCATCGCCGCCCACGTGCTGCCCTACTGGGAAGGCTTTTCCGAGCAGCAGGCCGTCGATCAGGCTATCCTGATCTACGACAAGCTGCGCCAGGCCTACCCCGGCAAGCGGATCGTCATCGCCGAGTTCGGCTGGCCGAGCGCGGGTTACAATTTGAAGAATGCCAATCCCGGCCGCGTCGAGCAGGCCACGGTGCTGCGCACCTTCGCCTCCCGGGCCGAGGCCTACGGCATCGACTACAATATTGTCGAAGCGATCGACCAGCCGTGGAAAATCTTTGAAGGCGGCGTCGGCCCTTATTGGGGCGTGTTCGACGCGGCGCGCGAGCCTAAGTTCCCGTGGTCCGGTGCGATTGTGGACCCCGACCATTGGAAGCTCGCCGGTCTCGCTGTCCTGCTGGCCGTGCTTTTTTCCCTGCCCATGCTGGCGCTCACCGGTCCAACCCTTGCGCAAACGGTCGTGCTTGCCGTTTTCGCCAATGTTGTCGGCGCATGGTTCGCCACCGTCTTCGCCTATTGGGACAAGCATTATTTCGTGCCGGGGGCGGCTTTCGCGCTCTGGCTCGGGCTCACCTTGCTGATCCCGCTGGTCACCATCGCCTTCGCTCGCGTGGATGAGATCGCCGCGATTGCTTTCGGCCGCAAGCCGCGCCGTCTGGCGGTCATCGCCGCGCCTTCCATCGCGCCCGAACAGACGGCCGCCGCGCCGAAAGTGTCGATCCACATTCCGGCGCAATTCGAGCCGCCCGACATGCTCAAGGCGACGCTCGATTCCGTCGCCCGGCTCAATTACCCGAATTTCGAATGCGTCGTCGTGGTCAACAACACGCCGGAGCCGGCTTTCTGGCAGCCGATCCAGGAGCACTGCCTGGCGCTCGGCGAGCGCTTCAAATTCGTCAATGAGCAGAACGTGCCGGGCTTCAAGGCCGGCGCGCTGCGGCTCGCGCTGGCGCACGCCGCCGGCGACGCCGAGATCGTCGGCGTCATCGATGCCGACTATGTGGTGCATCCCGACTGGCTGAAGGATCTGGCGCCGCTGTTCGCCGATCCGAAGGTCGGCTTGGTGCAGGCGCCGCAGGATCATCGCGACGGCAGCCGTAGCGTCATGCACCATGCCATGAACGGCGAATATGCCGGCTTCTTCGACATCGGCATGGTCCAGCGCAACGAGGTCAACGCCATCGTCACGCATGGCACTATGTGCCTCGTGCGCCGCGCCGCGCTCGATCAAGCAGGCGGCTGGTCCAGTGACACCATCTGCGAAGACACCGATCTTGGCCTGACCATTCTGGAACTCGGCTGGCTCGCTCATTATACCAACCGCCGCTACGGCTTCGGGCTCTTGCCGGACACCTTCGAAGCCTACAAGAAGCAGCGCCACCGCTGGGCCTATGGCGGTTTCCAAATCCTGAAGAAGCATTGGCGCCGCTTCCTGCCCGGCGCCAGCATGTTCACGCGCGAGCAGAAGCGCCAATTCGCGCTCGGCTGGCTCAACTGGCTCGGCGCCGAATGCCTCGGCGTCGGCGTCGCCATCCTGAATCTTTTGTGGGTGCCGTTCGTCGCCTTTGTCGGCATCGCCATCCCGGACCAGATCCTCACCATTCCGATCCTGGCGGCCTTCGCCGTCTCGCTGTTGCATTTCACCGCGCTCTACCGGCTGCGGGTGGTGATCCCGGCCAGCCAGCTTTTGGGCGCGCTGTTGACGGCCATGTCGCTGCAATGGACGGTGGCGCGCGCCGTCACGCACGGCGTGGTCAGAGACCACCTGCCCTTCGTGCGCACGGCCAAGGGCGGCCGCGCTCCGCAAGCGTCAAACTTCTCGGCGTTCTGGGAAACGGTGCTCGGCACGCTCCTGCTGATCAGCGCCGCGGCGCTGATCGCCACCAACGACAAGGAGATCCGCGAGATCAACATTTTCGCGGCGGTGCTTGTCGTGCAAAGCCTGCCCTTCCTGGCCGCTGTCGCATTTGCATCAATCGAGGCCACCCGGCTGAACGATTTCGCCTATTGGCGCGGCATCGAGGCGCGCTTGGCCGAGTTGCTCCCCTGGCGTACCGCCGTCGCCAAGGTTCAGGCCCGCACCGATAATCGCATCGAACCCACGCCATAACCGTCGCGCGCGGTATTGGCATTCCCATTATCAACGCGATGGCTGCTGCCACCCCGGCAGCGGCCATGATTGTCATGCCCGCCGCCCCGACGTAACATCGCGCCATAACAGCAGCACAACGGGAGGATGACATGACGGTTGCAGCGCTTCGCGAGTCCACGGACGCCAAGACCCGGTCGCCTTTGCCCACTCATCGCGATCTTTATTACGGCGGCGCCTGGCACAAGCCGCAGGGCGGTTATGAGCCCACCTGGAATCCGGCGACCGGCGAGAGCCTGGGCGACGTCCCCAAGGCCAATGCCGCCGACGTGGGCGCCGCCGCCCAAGCCGCGCATAAAGCGTTTCTCGAATGGAAAAAGATCAAGCCGACCGACCGCGCCGCGCTGATGCGCAAGGTGTCGGCGGTGATCCGCGCCAATGCCGAGGAATTTGCGCTCATTGATTCCCTCAACTGCGGCAATCCGCTGTGGGCTTTGCGCCGCGACATCACCAATGCCGCCGCGTCCATCGACTTCTTCGCCGGGCTGGTACTGCAAGTGCAAGGCGCCACCATCCCGCTCGGCGAAGACGTGGTGAACATGACCGTGCGCGAACCGCTCGGCGTCATCGGCCGCATCGTCGCCTACAACCATCCCTTCTCCTTCGCCGCCGCCAAATTCGGTGCTGTCCTCGGGGCCGGCTGCACCATGGTCGTCAAAGCGGCGCAGCAGGCGCCACTCTCCGCTTATCGGCTTATGGAATTGATCGAGGGCATTCTGCCGCCCGGCGTGGTCAACGTCGTCAGCGGCGGCGGCGTCGAATGCGGCCAGGCCATGGTGGCGCATCCGCTCATCGCCAAGCTGAGCCTGGTCGGCAGCGCGGCCACCGGGCGCGCGGTAGCGCGCGGCGCGGCCGACCGGCTCAAGCATGTGGAGCTGGAGCTTGGTGGCAAGAACGCGCTGATCGTTTATCCCGATGCGGATGTGAAGCGCGCTATTGCCGGCGCCATCAGCGGCATGAACTTCGCCTGGTGCGGACAATCCTGCGGATCGATGTCGCGCCTCTTCATTCATGAGCAGCTTTACGACGAAGTGCTCAAGGGCGTGGTCGCCGGCATCGAGAAGATCAAACCGGGCAATCCGCAGGACGACAACACCAAGATGGGCGCGCTGATCTCCAAGGCGCAGTTCGACAAGGTGATGTCCTATATCGAGATCGGCAAGAAAGAAGGCGCCAAGCTGCTCACCGGCGGCCGCGTGCCGGACGATCCGAAGCTCAAGGGCGGCTTCTTCATCGAGCCGACCGTCTTCGGCGACGTGAACATGAGCATGCGCATTGCCAAGGAAGAAATCTTCGGCCCGGTCCTGTCCGTCTTCAAATGGTCGGACGAGGAAAAAATGTTCGCCGACGTCAACGCGGTCGAATACGGCCTCACCGGCGCGGTCTATACCAGCAACATCACCACCGCGCACCGCGCCGCGCGCCGCATCGAAGCGGGCTATGTCTGGGTGAATACCGCCGGCGGCCAGGCGCTCGGCACGCCCTACGGCGGCATCAAGCAATCCGGCTACGGACGCGACAAGGTTTTGGAGGAAATGCTCTCCAATACCCACGTGAAGAACATCGCGATCAGTCTCTAATGATCCGTCATCCTGAGGTGGCCGCGCAGCGGCCCTCGAAGGATGCGGCCCAGGCCGTCGCCCTTCGAGGCTCGGCTGCTGTCGCAGCCTCGCACCTCAGGGTGACGGCTCTTGTTCCCGTCACGCCGATAGCGCCGTCTCCACCAACCGCACCCAGTAGGACGTGCCGAGCGGAATGATCTCGTCGTTGAAGTCATAGCCCGGGTGGTGCAGCCCGGCGGTGTCGCCGTTGCCGATAAAGATGAAAGCGCCCGGCCGCGCTTCCAGCATGTAGGAGAAATCCTCCCCGCCCATCACCGGCGTCATGTTGGCGTCCACGCGGTCATGGCCCACGATCTGCGCCGCGACCGAGGCGGCGAATACCGTCTGCCGCTCGTGGTTGCGCGTGACCGGATAGCCGCGGGTATAGGTGAACTTGACCGTGACGCCATGCGCCCGCGCAGTGCCTTCCACGATCTCGTGCAGCCGCTTTTCCAGCAGATCGCGCACCTCGGGCGTCAGGCTGCGCGCAGTGCCGCGCAACTGCGCCGTCTGCGGAATGATGTTTTCCGCCGTGCCCGCATGAAACATGCAGATAGAAACCACCGCCGCTTGCAGCGGATCGACACTGCGCGACACCACCGACTGCGCCTGGTTGATGATCTGCGCGCCGACCAGAATCGGATCGATCGCCATGTGCGGACGCGCTGCATGGCCGCCCTTGCCTTCGATGTCGATCACCAATTGATCCGCCGCCGCCATCATCGCGCCCGGCCGAATCGCGAACTCGCCGACCGGCAAGCCGGGGAAATTATGCATGCCGAAAACTTCCTCGATGCCGAAGCGCGTCATCAGCCCGTCATCAATCATCGCCTTGGCGCCGGCACCGCCCTCCTCCGCCGGCTGGAAGATCACGACCGCTAAGCCTGCGAAGTTGCGCGTCTCCGCCAGATATTTCGCTGCGCCGAGCAGCATCGCCGTATGCCCGTCGTGACCGCAGGCATGCATCTTGCCGGGATTGGCCGAGGTATAAGCCGCGTTGGTCGCTTCCTCGATCGGCAGCGCGTCCATGTCGGCGCGCAGCCCGATCACCCGGTTGCGCCCCGCAGGCGCCTGCCGCCGCCCGCGGATCACGCCGACCACGCCGGTGCGGCCGATCCCGGTCGCCACCTCGTCGCAGCCGAAGGCCCTGAGCTTTTCCGCCACGCCCGCGGCGGTGCGATGCACGTCGTAAAGCAGCTCCGGATGCGCATGGATATCGCGCCGCCAGGCGGTGATTTCGCCATGCATGTCGGCGACGCGGTTGATGATGGGCATTGGCAATCCTCGCGCCCGGCGGCGGGCATCGGGCATCGGTAAAGCCGCGCAGGGATTGTAGCAAATCGGCCTTGTCTAGCGAGGGCCGTGCCTAGGCGTTCACTATTGACCCCACCCCAAGCCGCCCCTAAACACGCCCTCCAAGAGCGCGTAGCTCAGATGGTAGAGCACTTGACTTTTAATCAAGTGGTCCTGGGTTCGAGTCCCAGCGCGCTCACCACCATTGCGATCACGTTAGCGCGAG
>JGI1356J14229_10002915_pt1 | contig 13283 bp, 14 predicted proteins | sample Subgrocontami58m_FD_14229 | JGI IMG/M metagenome (IMG submission 14229) | reverse complement strand
GAGTCCTACCGCATTATTTTCATCCATGTCCCGGCGGCCTGGATGTCGATGTTTCTCTACCTGGTGATGGGGTTCTGGTCCGGGGTCGGACTGGTGCTCAATACGCGGCTGTCGTCGATGGTGGCGACCGCGCTCGCCCCCACCGGCGCGCTGTTCACCTTCATCGCGCTGTGGACCGGCGCGCTGTGGGGCAAGCCGACCTGGGGCACCTGGTGGGTCTGGGACGCGCGCCTGACTTCGGAACTAATCCTGCTTTTCCTGTACATAGGTTTCATGGCATTGCAGGCTGCGATCGACGATCCGCGCCGCGCCGACAAGGCGGGCGCGGTGCTGGCGCTGGTCGGCGTGGTCAATATTCCGATTATTTATTTCTCGGTGCAGTGGTGGAGCACGCTGCACCAGGGCGCTTCGGTAAGCATGAAAAGCGCGCCGACCATGGCAGCGACGATGTTGCTCGGTATGCTGATAATGGCGCTGGGTTTTTGGATGTATAGTATCGCCGCCACGCTGGCGCGGGTGCGCTGCGTGATTCTCGAGCGCGAACGTCATACCGATTGGGTGGCGGCGCAAATTGGCGGGCAATCATGAACTGGGGAAGCTGGCAGAATTTTTTTGCCATGGGCGGCTATGGCCTGTATGTATGGGGCTCTTATGCAGTTACCCTGGTGGTGCTCGCGGCCGAGATCGTGGAACTGGTCATGCGCCGGCGCGGCGTGATCGGGCGTCTTGCCAAATTTTATGCGGCGCGCAGGAGGAATGATGAAACCGAGGCATAAACGTTTTGTTCTGGTCGGGGTGGGTGTCGCCGGGTTGGCGCTGTCCGCGGGTCTGGTGCTTTCCGCTTTTCAGAAAAACCTGGTGTTCTTTTTCACGCCGAGCCAGGTCGCCGCAAACGAGGCGCCGGTGGGAAAAAGCTTTCGCATCGGCGGACTGGTGGAAAAAGGCAGCGTCAAACGCGAGGCGGATGGCGTGACCGTGCAGTTTGTGGTGACGGATACGGCCAAGCGCATTCCGGTGTTCTACCGCGGCATACTGCCCGACCTGTTTCGCGAGGGCAAAGGGGTGGTGACGCAGGGAAAACTAGGGCCGGACGGCCTGTTCCGCGCCGAGGAGGTGCTGGCTAAGCACGACGAGAATTACATGCCGCCGGCAGCGCAAGACGCACTCAATCAGGCAACCGCCAAAGCCGCCGCGCAGTCGGTGGTGGCGCCGCCGAAAGGACAATGATGGTTCCCGAACTCGGTAACTTCGCCCTGATGTTGACGCTGTGCATCGCCCTGGTGCAAGGCGTTCTGCCGCTGGTCGGCGCAGCGCGTGGCAATGCCACGTGGATGGCGGTCGCGCGGCCGGCGGCGCAGGGGCAATTCCTGTTCATTGCGTTCGCTTTCGCCTGCCTTACGTATGCCTTTGTGACCAACGATTTCTCGGTGAAATACGTGGCGGAGCATTCCAACTCGCGCCTGCCGCTGGAATATCGCGTCGCCGGGGTGTGGGGCGGGCACGAGGGTTCGCTGTTGCTGTGGACGCTGATGCTGGGCGTGTGGATGTTCGCCGTGAGCATTTTCAGCCGCACCCTGCCCGAGGAGATGTTGGCGCGCGTGCTCGGCATCATGGGACTGATCAGTGTCGGGTTCCTGGTGTTCATGCTGTTTGCCTCCAATCCGTTCGATCGCCTGCTGCCGGCGGCCGCGGACGGGCACGACCTCAACCCGCTGCTGCAGGACCCGGGGATGGTATTTCATCCGCCCATGCTGTACATGGGCTACGTCGGCTTTTCCGTTGCGTTTGCGTTCTCCATGGCGGCGCTGATCGACGGGCGGCTCGACGCCACCTGGGCGCGCTGGTCGCGCCCGTGGACGACGGTGGCCTGGATGTTCCTCACACTCGGCATCGCCCTTGGCAGCTATTGGGCCTACTATGAACTGGGCTGGGGCGGCTGGTGGTTCTGGGATCCGGTGGAGAACGCGTCGTTCATGCCCTGGCTGGTGGGAACGGCGCTGATCCATTCGCTGGCGGTGACGGAGAAGCGCGGGGCGTTCAGGATCTGGACCGTATTCCTGGCGATCCTGGTCTTCTCGCTGAGCCTGTTGGGGACGTTCCTGGTGCGTTCCGGCGTGCTTACCTCGGTGCATGCATTTGCCACCGATCCAAGACGCGGCATATTCATCCTTACTTTCCTGGCCGTGGTCGTTGGCGCTTCGCTCACGCTGTTCGCCTGGCGCGCGTCCAGGGTGGGGCTGGGCGGGCGCTTCGCTCCGGTATCGAGAGAATCGATGCTGCTCACCAATAACGCGTTGCTGCTGGTTGCCGCCGGCGCAGTCTTGCTGGGCACGCTCTATCCGCTGGTCCTCGATGCGCTGGGCCTGGGCAAGATCTCGGTCGGGCCGCCTTATTTCGAAACGGTGTTCGTGCCGCTGATGGCGCCGGCGCTGTTTCTGATGGGCGTCGGGCCGCTTGCCCGCTGGAAACAGGCGAGCGTCCCCGAACTTGCCGTGCGCCTGCGCTGGGCTCTGGCGGTGAGTTTCGCCGCTGCGATTGTCGTGCCGCTCGCCATGGGAGGCTGGAGCACCATGGTCGGCTTCGGCATGCTGCTGGCGGCGTGGATCGTCGCGACCAGCCTGGTCAGCCTCAAGGCGCAACTCGCGCATGTGCCGAAAGGGCGCATCGGTGCGCGGCTGGCGCAATTGCCGCGCAGCTACTACGGCATGCTGTTTGCACACCTCGGCGTAGCTGTGTTCGTCGTCGGCGTGACCCTGGTGAAGGGCTACGAGGTCGAAACCGACGTGCGCATGGAGGTGGGGGATAGCTCGCAGCTCGCCGGCTACGCTTTCCGGCTGGTGGCCATCGACGAGGTGAAGGGGCCGAATTACCTTGCCACGCGCGGCACCATTGAAATTACGCGAGACGGTAGTCCGGTAACGATGCTGAAGCCGGAAAAGCGCCTGTACACCGCGCAGAACATGCCCATGACCGAGGCGTCGATCGACTATGGTGTGACGCGCCATCTATATGTCGCGCTGGGCGAGCCGATCAACCCGAAGGTCTGGATCGTGCGCCTCTATTACAAGCCCTTTATCAGCTGGATCTGGGTCGGTTGCCTGATGATGGGTTTCGGCGGCTTGCTTGCAGCCATCGACCGGCGCTATCGCGTCAGGGCGCATGCCGGTTCGGCGCAACCGGCCGCTGCTGCGGGCCTCAAAACTTCCCCGGCGCGCTAACATGCTGCGCGCCCGCTTTCTCATTCCGCTCGCCGTGTTCGCCGTACTGGTGGCGTTTCTCGGCGTGGGCCTCACGCTCAACCCGCGTGAGGTGCCCTCGCCGCTGATCAACAAACCCGCGCCCGCGTTCCAGCTGCCGCAGTTGCACGCGCCGGACAAGACCTTTGCCCAGAAAGATATGCTGGGCAAGGTATGGATGCTGAACGTGTGGGCTTCGTGGTGCGTAGCCTGCCGCGAGGAGCATCCCAACCTGGTCGAGCTCGCGCGCAGCGGCGCGGTGCCGATTTACGGCCTCAACTACAAAGATGAGCGCGCCGACGGCATCGCCTGGCTGGCGCGCTTCGGCAATCCCTATCAACTATCCGCCTACGACCGCGACGGCCGCATCGGCATCGACTACGGCGTATACGGCGTTCCGGAAACCTACGTCATCGACAAGGCCGGCGTGATTCGCTACAAGCGCATCGGTGCGGTCACCCCGGAGATCCTGCGCGATAAAATCCTGCCGCTGGTGAAGGAGCTGAACGCAAATGCGTAAGCTACTCGCGCTGCTGCTCGGGCTCATCCTCGCCGGCTCAGTGCTCGCCAGGGAAGCGCCGACCGTCGCGGCGGATCCGTTGCTGGAAAAGCGCGTCATGGCGCTGGCGGAGGAACTGCGCTGCCTGGTGTGTCAGAACCAGACCATCGCCGATTCGCACGCCGAACTCGCAGTCGACCTGAAGAACCAGATCCGGGAGAAGCTGAAAGCAGGCATGAGCAATGCACAGATTATCGACTACATGGTGGCGCGCTACGGCGATTTCGTGCTCTACCGCCCGCCGCTCAAGGCGAGCACGCTGCCGCTGTGGATCGGTCCGTTCGCGTTGTTGTTCGCGGCGCTCGCGGGATTGTTCTATTACATCCTGCGCCGGCGGCGTTCAAAACCGGAACAGCCGCTGAGCGAGGCGGACGAGGCGCGCGTGCGCTCGCTGCTCGATGAGCAAGAGGAGCGCCCATGACCCTATTCTGGGGATACGCGGCGCTGCTGGCGGCAGTGGCACTTGCGTTCCTGCTCACGCCGCTGGTGCGTGGCCGCGCCGTGGCCGGCGCGTCGGTATCGCGCGCCGCATCCAACCTGACGGTATTTCGCGATCAACTCGCCGAACTCGACGCCGATGTTGCGGCGGGCAGCATCGGCCGCGAGCAATGGGAAGCGGCGCGCGGTGACCTGCAGCGCGGATTGCTGGAGGACGTCGGCGCGCCTGCGGCCAGCGCGGCGGCGCCGGCCCAGCGTTCCAAGGCAGCGGCAATCGCCATCGGGATTGCGTTGCCCCTCGCTTCAGTATTGCTGTATTTGGGTCTGGGCAGCCCGCAGGGGCTGGATCCGCGCAAGCAAAGTGCTGCACAGGGAGCGCCGCACCAGCTTTCGCAAGAGCAGATCGAATCCATGGCAGCGCGCCTGGCGCAGCGGCTGGAATCGAACCCAGACGACGGCGAAGGCTGGATCATGCTGGCGCGCACCTATGGCACCATCGGGCGCTTTGCCGAGGCGGCGGGCGCTTATGCCAAGGCTGAGGCCAAGTTTCCGCAGAATGCGCAACTATTGGCGGACTATGCCGATAGCCTGGCCATGGCCCAGGGTCAGAACTTGCAGGGCAGGCCGGAAGCGCTGGTACGGCGCGCACTGCAGGCGGACGGTAACAATCTCAAGGCGCTGGCACTGGCCGGAACCGTGGAATTCGAGAAGCGCGATTTTGCCAAGGCGGTCGAATACTGGAGGCGGATGCTGTCGCTGCTTCCGCCGGATTCGGACATGGTGGATTCGGTCCGCGCCAGCATCAAGGAAGCCGAGGACAAGCAGGGTGGTGCGCCGAAATCATCGACCCCGATAGCACAGGAAAAGCAAGGCGGCGCAGCGAAGTCGTCGGCCGCCAGCGCGAAGGCCGCGCGCGTCAGCGGCACGGTAAAGCTTGCGCCGGCACTTGCCGCACGCGCGGCGCCCGAAGACATCGTGTTCGTGCTGGCTCGCCCCGCGCAGGGTTCGCGCATGCCGCTCGCGGCGGTGCGCGTCAAGGTGAAGGACCTGCCGCTGGCGTTTTCGTTCGACGACTCCATGGCGATGAACCCGTCGTCGAAGCTTTCCGATTTCGCCGAGGTGGTGATCGCGGCGCGCGTGTCCAAGACCGGCAATGTGGTGCCCCAGGGCGGCGACCTCGAGGGGGTGAGCAAGCCGGTGCGCCCTGGGACGGCAGGCATGGTGATCGAAATTTCCAGCGAAGTTCAGTGAGTGCAGCGCATGTCGCGACAGCGCAGGCGCTGCTGGAGTCGGTACAGTAAGTCTCCGGCTGGATATCCCTCCGACTTTATACCGTGGATCACATCCGCTGTCGCTCTGAGTAGCTCCACCGATCCCGATTCATCTTTCTTGAAAAATTTCCGACGGCGACCGCTTTTCGGTAGCCGATTGGGGGTAATCCCAATGAGCGCTTTCGACCCAAAGGCGACGCCCACAGCTTCGCGATGGAATGGCAGTTTTGTAGCGAAAATCCGTCAGCGGAGTAAAGTTGCACAGCCGACGCGCGGTGACGGCATGACAATCCAACTGGTGCCTATCTCGGTCGCCACGGTTGAAGAATCAAGGATTCGAGCGTAGTCTGGCTGTGCTAGACCCCGCTCTTGGGGTCCTTATAAGGCCCCTTTTCGGGGGCCGACTTCTTGTCGGACCTCATTACTCGTCACCATGTCAACCAATTCGTTCCTCGTTGCTGTGCAGACTCGCGCTGCCAGAATCTCCGTCAGTGCATCCGCTACACGCAAGCAAGGTGGCGGCATCATTGAACCAGCGCGCGGCTTCCTCGCGCAGCTCGAACTGAAGGAGTTTGCAACCGCCCGAGAGTCGTTGTTTCGCACTCGATTGGACAAAACGACGCAAGACCTTGCCAAAACGTTCCCAGTAGGGTCGCGAAGCTGGGGGCTCGCTCGGAAGCTGCTGAACATATTCCTCCGTGATGCGCTGTACACTTCGTACCTACGCGACCACTTTCAACTCCAAAGGTCAGAGGACTTTCTCGAGGTTCCGCTGGACTCCATTTCAGCCGGCCGCATCTACAAGGAAGCCAATCGTGGTGAACTTCCTCGTTGGCCAGGCGTAAAGCACAATACAGAGGAGGTCAGTGCCTTGTACCAATCATTCGCGTCCAAGCTTGCCGTGCGCTCAGGTCTCGCACGCGTGCACCTTGATACGTATTGGTGGGGTGAGCGAGGAGCCGCCAATGAGGCCTAACAACCCTCTGCAGGCGGTATTCCTTAGACGATTAACGTAAACCGTTGGGACTGCGGCCCGTCTAGGCCCCTAAACCCGGTTGCGACGCCGGCCATATTAGACGAATAATGAAAAACCGTTGTTTGGCGCGTCAAGTCAAGTGGTTAGCAGGTTTTGCTTGAATTGTCCGTGAGGCCATTCGAATGCTGTCTTGGGCGGCGGCCAATTTTAGCGTCGCGGGTGTCCCGGCGTGCCACGTGTAAGAGACTCGGCCCAGGGGAATACAGATGTTCGGGCCTCGAATAGATGCCAAACGCGCGGATGAGGTGCAGGTCACCTCTGGAGTGGAAATTTGCCTACATTGGGCGGTAGTAGTAGCCTGCCATATTTGCAGACCACCGCGTGGCCGCTAGTACTGCTATGACATACGATAGCAAGACCAGAACAATAACTCTCGGAAGCAATTCCAATGAAACTGACACCCTAGTCGACTTGGGTTCACATTTCGTCCACAATCTTCGCTACTTCGCCGCGCAGCCAAACGTACCAAATAGGATTTTGTCGGATTGGAGAACAATAGAAACGTGGCTGGGTTGCGCAGGCCGTGAACTCAATCAAGCCGACAATGCCAAGATTGGCGAGGCGTTTCGTTCATATTTTGCGAAGGGCGTACCGCCTTCTGTAGAGCTGGGTACTGCCTTTCAGTATTTCTCGAAACGCGTCAAGCACCGTAACGTGGCCGTTGTGCCGGTGCCTCCTCAGGTTGAGGCTGTATTCAACCGGATGCTGGCTACCGACGGAGAGATTCTGGCTAGGAAGGCTCTTGAGCCAAAGCCTGCGCCAGCCCCGATTGGCAAGGTGACCCACTATGCGAACAGCAAACGCATGTGCTGCTGCTCTATTAAGCTTGTGAGTGGCGAAAGAGTGTTCATTTCTATTGCGGCCGCCCCAACCCCTAGCGTCAAGATAATGAAGATGGGGCTGCTTGGCATCTTTCCTGTCCAGACTATTTGGGAATACAACCCCACGATGGCTGGCGGCTACGACGCGTACCTCCGAAAAATGATGCTGATGTTTCAAGACCCCCTGGCTACGGAACCGAAGCATCCTCTCGACATACTGCGAGACCGACTCCTTCCCTGTAAGTCTATTTCGGAGGTCAGAGATTCACTTCTCAATGCTGAGCGCAGCGCTTCAGGATGGTGATGACGCTCCAGCAGGGGCTGCAAGCAAATAGGTGCGTTTCGTCTCGCTGTCGAACCGGGGAAGCGCGGTGAAGGTCTGGGTTGTCGTGCTAAAGATTTTCGGCTATGCGTGGGTGGTCGTTGGCGTTATCGCCATTGCCATCGGAATTGCGGGCGTCTGGATGAAGGGCGGTTTCTCCGCCGTGCAGGACCTCATGAGCCCGTTTAATGTTCTAAATTGGGTCGTAACAGCCATCACGCTCGGGCCGGGTCTCGGCGCGCTAGCCTGGGCAAAGAGCCTCGCGGAAAAGCAGGCGAACGCTCGCAGGCAGCCGCCCACCGCGTAGCGGGTGCTCATCGCCGCGTTACTTTATCCTGCCGATTCATCGTCGTGCCAAACGATTGACTCCCGTCCCCGCACGCCTACAATCCCCATAGCCGCAGCCACCCGGCGGCTTGGTCCAACGATATTTATCCTCCGCCATCGCCGCGGCGGCAGGATTCAACGTTTGCGGGGCGGCGGATATGGGGAACGCTGCATGCGCCTTTTAGTGGTGATTGGTCTTGTCGTGGCATTGGCAGCTATCTCTGCCTTTGCGGGGGACTATGCGGACGGCGTGAAGTTTGCAGAGAGCAAGGATTACGCGAGAGCGGCAAGTTCGTTCCGCAAAGCGGCGGAGCAAGGGGATGCCGCGGCGCAATCGGTGTTGGGCGCTATGTACGACGAAGGCCAAGGCGTGCCACAGGACTACAAGCAGGCTCTGTACTGGTATGAGAAGGCCGCGACGCAAGGGAATGCGGGTGCGCAATACAATTTGGGCGTTATCTACAGCACAGGTCAAGGCGTAGCGCAGGATGGCAAGCAGGCCCTGTACTGGTATGAGAAGGCAGCCGTCCAGGGACATTCCGGTGCGCAATTTAACTTGGGGCTCATGTTTAGCAAAGGCCAAGGTGTACCGCAGAATTACAAGCAGGCCGCGTTCTGGCATGAGAAGGCGGCGGCGCAGGGGATTGCAAAAGCGCAGTTCGGGTTGGGTGTTCAGTACGACCTCGGCTTGGGAGTAACGCGGGACGAAAAGCGGGCCCTGTATTGGCATGAGAAGGCAGCTGCACAGGGGTTTGCAGCAGCGCAATCCGTGTTGGGTGCTAGGTACAGCAACGGGCAAGGCGTCGCGCAGGATTACAAACAAGCCCTGTACTGGTATGAGAAGGCAGCCGCGCAGGGGGACGCAGACGCGGAATTTGGCTTGGGTCTCCTATATGCCAAAGGTGCAGGAGTAGCGCTGGACTACAAGCAAGGAATGCTCTGGTTCCGGAAAGCAGCAGCGCAGGGGAACGCAGATGCGCAATTCGCCATGGGTCTCATGTACGCCAATGGCAATGGTGTATCGCAGGACTATAAAGAGGCCGTGTCGTTATATGAGAAGGCAGCCGTGCAGGGACACTCAAATGCGCAGGTCAACTTGGGTTTCATGTACGAAGAGGGCAAGGGAGTAGCGCAAGACCAGAAGCGGGCCGTGTTCTGGTGGGAGAAAGCCGCCGCGCAGGGAAATGCCGCTGCGCAATCCAAACTCGCATCCATCGCTAACGCCTCCCAAAATCTCACTTTGGAAGCACTCAAGCTTTGCCAGAGAGAAGCTGTCTCCAAGCTTGATGATGGAGTCTCACCCGCGGATGTCATTGCTAACGCAGTTCATGCTGCATGTCGGCGGGAGCTTGACGCGTTGATACTCGCACGGGCCCCGACAAGTGCAGGAAGTAGGGACTTCAGAGAAGGTATAGAACAAAAAACGCTGCCAGAAATTACACGCATGGTTCTGGTATATAGAGCAGGAAAACGTCAGACACCGGGAAGGCAGAAGAGTAATCCGCAAGCCACGCCTCCTCGCCCTAAACCAATGGAAATGTAGGTTTCATTCTCAGTTAGCTGGGGACGACATGCCTAAACACCAACCTACCTTTCTGTGCCACGCATGCGCCGACCGGCATGGCCTGCTCTGCGGGTTGCACGCACCGAGTTCCAGCCCAAACGCCTATCAGGTCGAGAAAGCAGAGAAGCACACGCGTCCTTCGAGCTTTTCTGCCGGGCCCCATTCTGTGCTTGAGTCGGGTAGCACCTCTGACTATGACATGCTTGCGAAACAAGCCCTAGAAAGCGGTTATCTTGAAATCGAACCGAATGGTGCTCGCACACTCTCGTATCAAGCCGCGAGTCCGATTGGCTATCTATATCGCGACGGACGCGAATCTGCACGCTGCGATACGTTCCGCCTGGTACTTTCAAGCGCATCAAGCGGGGTTCATGGCTACCCAACCGTATCGGCTACCGAAGCTGAAATTCGTTGCACAGAATGCTCGGTAAAGGTGACTTCGTAGCAACCTTCCCCCGATAGCCGGATATGCGTATGGTTTGTTAGACGACGGCTCCACTGCCCGTTTGACTCCTGGCGATGTAGTCCATCTTTTTGATGAAGGACTTTCGCAAAGTGACGTCGCCAGCAAGCAGGGCGTTAATGTAGTCGTCAAGTGCCCCCTCCAGTTCCTCGTGAAAACGCTTTGCATTTATGACGAGGCCTGCGCCACTCGATGACTCCCTCACGACGAAGGAGGCGGCCGACTTCTTCACCAGAGAATCTGCCTTACTCTCCGCTTGGTGAAGGATGCCGCAGCGGACGGTATCGAAAAAGAGGTCGGCTCTATTCGCTGTGAAGAACTTTCTGAACCTGGTCGTGGTAAAGAAATCTCTATAGTACGCACCAGACATACTACGAGGGGTGCTGAGCGTGCCTTTTCGGAACTGCTCCAGTGCTTCAATAACGGCGCAATCAATGGCCAAGATGGCAAAGCCGCTGAAGCGACGATTGAGGAGTTCGCGCGCGTGCTCAAGGTATCGACCGCCGAGTCGCTGGCGAAGGAGCGTCGCAGCCTCGTGCCACGCGGCTGTCTCGTCGGCCTTTAGCCGTGCGCACAACGCGGGCCATTCGTCGGTTCGGAAAGTCCCTGCAATTTTCATCGCGTCCGTAGACATTTAGCCAGGGTTTAATGCTTCAATGACTTATTGCACCGAGCCAGGTGGTCTACGACAGCCATGATGAAGGGCAATGTCATCAGTTCTTGAGGCTCACCCTCGATGCTGGTCGACGCCGTTATAAGGTGTTTTCTGAGGTCAAGTAGGTGGCCCATGGAAGAATCTCGCCATAATCCATTCTCCCCCAGCATGATACTTCTGTACTCAGCGTATCGCTCCTTAGTCTTGTCGTAGAACCACGATGCAAATTGGTCGTGAATCGTGTCAACATCCTCGGCAGGGAACTGGATTTTGTAAGAGGGGAGATTGCTTCTAAACAGCGACTCAGCGCCGTAGTGGTGGAATTCATCAAGCACACTAGAGGCGAAAGTCTTGTCACGAGACAAGCCGAGATAGACTTCTGAAACGATAAAGGCGCCGAGAACCAGAACCTCCAAGGAATTCAATGCGCTTGCGTATCCGTCCTTCTTTGCGAGGGCCTTGACCGAGTTCACAAAGCCAACGGTTAGCATATGCATCTTGTCGAGGTCCTTCTGACGCCTCCTTTGCTCAAAGAAATTGTGAATCGAGTCAAACATGATTCGTCACCGCGAACCCGGTACCCAGCTCCGGGAACAGAAGTTCTACCAGCGTATCGTGTGCCGTATCCGGCGCGTACTCCAGCGAGCCCTTCTTGATAGCCGCCTTGTACGCTTCCACCCGCTTCTGCCACTTACCGCTCCTGTCTTCCTCCACGAGTTGGGGTCCTCGGTCGAATGCTGCAAGCGCCTGCCTAAAATGCAGCAATTCGCGCCTATGCGTCTCCGCGACTTGGTGTGCTACCTGGACCAGCGTACGAAAGGCCCACCCAACGGGCCGGCCATACTTCGCAGAATAGAGCGCGTTAAGCAGGGACACCGGAAGCTGGCTCGGGTAGGCGGGCACGCTAAGTCCAAGCGCCCGGAACTTTGTCCGTAGCGCACGCCAGGCACCGCCATCGTCTTGACGTGACTCAGCGTAAGGGAGCCAGAATGCCTCAAAGGCGCTGCGGAGCGCTGCGGTCTGCTCGAGCTTGGCATTCTCGAGGGCTTTGCGCCTTCCTTCAAAATCAAAATAGAAGGCTTGCTGCTTCTCAAAATCCAGCGTCAGCTCGTGAAATGATACGAGCTTACGTTGCAGCGCTGAGCTTTCTGTCGGGGAGGTGGGCTTTGCCCAGATGCAATCCAAGTGAAAGCCCCCACTGCCGCAGGATAGGTCAACCGTTTTCTTGGTTACAACGAACGCGTTCTGGTTGTTGTTGAAGAATACATCGTCATGCGTGAGGCGCCGGCCGTCGGCGTCGAAAGTCCTAAATATCCAGAAGAGTAGCCCGCCTTCGCGCAGATAAAAAAGCCGGCGCTCAGCGATTACGTTCAGGTGGGTGGTGGAAAGCTGGATTTCAAATGCGACGTCCTTTGAATCCAGCGTTGCACGAACATCCGGTCTCCGCAACTTTCCGGTAAGCGCACCCCGCCAGGTTGCTTCCACACGCACATTTGAGAATCGTGGGTCGGCCTCCAGACACTGGGCAACCCACATTTTCATTTGACGGTGGGCCTCACTTTCCTTGGCACCGTTGTACTTGCGGGCGTCAATTTCATCTTGAGAGAAGGCACCGCGCGTATGCGCGGAGCACCGTCCGTCCTCGAGCAAGTGGCGAAAGAAAAATCGGCGTGTGTCGCAACGGGACACGAGATAAACGGGGACACCGCAAATCGAACACCGGTAGCGCGCGTTCTCTGCATAAATGTCCGAACGGAGCTGCAACCGAAGCTGGATGGCGCGGGCGTAGTCGTCGCCAATCAAAGCGGCGGCATGCAAGTGCTCCCCGGTAAGGAGGTCGAGAACCTCCTCAATTTCCGGAGATTCAACCGCAAGGCTCGCTTGGGGCGTTTCGCCTTCTTGAAACTGTCGCCACGGGGCCGGTGCAGGCTTCTGCGCGGACGTCGGTAATCCACTAGCCTGGTGCATTGCTTAGCGCTCCCTGATGTGTTGATTCTAGCGGTAAATATACCCTTTTCGCGAAAGAAGCTGACAGACGTTTAAATTTTGGCAGATGAACCGGAGTTGCGAGGTTGGCGGCCGCACAGCGATGCCCTTAAAGCTCGCTAAGCGGAGCACCCGCTCTCGGCACCCGCACAGGAGCGCAGCCCTGCCGGCACCTTGGCCTTCGCAGTGTGCCGCTCGTACCGGCGTTATGCAGCAGCACCCGCGCCTGCAGACGCAGCAGCCGGGAATCCGACTGTTCAGCCACGTGGTCGATGTTCGCGGGCTTGCTGGCGGCTAGCTCCCCATATTTACCTGCTGCGCGGGTTGCCGTCCAGAGGCAGTTTCGTTAATCGTCTAAGCGCACCCGCGGTTTCGTTATTCGTCTAACATGACCCCCGACACAGCCAAAAAGTGCAACGCGGATTTCGAGCCAAACCGTCAATTTCATTGAAATCCCGGTAGCACTCTGAATGCAAACAGAACTTCGCCTGTTTACGTTATTCGTCTAAGGAAACTCTGAAAAACCTCGTCTCGCTGTCATCGTACCGGGCACGGTAAACGTTGGGCCGGTATGAACGCGAGGAGACGAACGATGAAACAACAAG
>JGI1356J14229_10002909_pt1 | contig 13294 bp, 12 predicted proteins | sample Subgrocontami58m_FD_14229 | JGI IMG/M metagenome (IMG submission 14229) | reverse complement strand
CGCAGCGAGTCGCAGATAAATATCTAAATGAATTTATGGAAGGGGGAATTCCCGCCGAGCAAAAAGCATTGCTGCGTGCGTTGGAAAATGCCGTGGCAGATTTCAATGCGATTGAGGTTAACGACAAGCAGTATCCCAAAACGGGAATCGTCGGGGAGATTTACGTCAAGTACAACGCTTTCTCCAATAATAATGCCGCGCAATGGCTGATGGATCAGGACCTGGAAGTGGTGATGCCTTCGTTTTTGGAATTCTTCGCGGGCGGGATCATCCATGTGGATCAAAAAGTGAAGACCAATCTGGCGCGGCGCGATGTGTTGTGGTTGTTGTCTTTTCTGGGGAAGAAAATTCTCTGTGATTACTTGGGTGAAGTTCATGAGGTGATGAAGAGCTATCGGCGTTTCCATCACCACACCGCTATCGAACAAATTGCGAAGAACGCGCAGGAGATCCTCAGCCTGAATCATCAATATGGGGAAGGCTGGTTGCTTGCAGGCGAGGTTGCCACTTTTGTAAAAGATGGAATTCCCAATGTGTTGTGTTTGCAGCCGTTTGGCTGTATCGCCAATCACATCATCGCCAAGGGAGCGGAGAAGAAGATGAAGGAAATGTATCCGCAGTTGAATTTACTCTTCCTGGATGCGGATGCAGGCATCAGTGAAGTGAATTTCTTCAATCGGATGCACTTCTTTGTCAACCATGCGAAGGAGGGGATGGGCGTTGCAGTTTAATTGAACCCCGTCCATTCAAAAAGACTTTTCTATCTTGACAAAAGTTTTTCGTTCCGTTTAGAATAAAAATGAACATTCGTTCGTTTCTATAAAAGAAGGAAATCATGCCCGCTAAATCGAAAGATGCACCGAAGAAAGGCGAGACCACCCGTCTTGCCATTGAAGACGCCGCCGTGGAACTCTTCATGGATAAAGGTTACCATGCCACATCCATGCGCCAGATCGCGGAACGCGCCGAACTGGCGCTGGGCGGCATCTACAACCACTTCAAAAGCAAGGAGGAAATTTTTGAAGCGATCATCATAGACAAACACCCCTACAAAAAGGTTTTGCCCGCCATTCTCGAAGCACAAGGGGAGACGGTGGGAGACTTTATGAAGAACGCGGCGCAAATCAGCATGGTTGAATTGAAGAAACAGCCTTATTACCTGAATTTGATGTTTATCGAGTTCGTGGAATTCAACGGCAAGCACGGCGCGTCGCTTTTGCGCGAGATCGCTCCCAAAGTATTGCCCATCTTTGAAAAACTGGTCAAATCGAGAAAGGAATTGCGAATCACCAATCCTGCCATGCTCGTTCGCTCTTTCTTTGGATTGATTATCTCTTTTATGCTTACCGAAATGATTATCGGGCATTCCCACCTGAACGCGCTGATGCCCAAAAATCCCATGGATGCCTACGTGGATATTTACCTGCATGGAATACTACGCAAGGATGAAGGATGAAAGATAAAGGATGAATTTTTTCTTTCCTCTTTCGCTATCCGAAGTTGAACGTTTAACGTCAAACGTCACTATGGAGTCGAAATGAACTCACGCTTAATGTCCATCATCCGCAAGGAATTCATTCAGATCTTCCGCGACGCGCGCACGCTTGCCATGATCCTGATCATCCCGATCATGCAGTTGTTCCTGCTCGGTTATTCGGCGACGAACGATGTGCGCAACATCCCGCTGGCCGTACTGGATCAAAGCCGCAGCGCCGAGTCTCGCGCCCTGCTGGATTCCTACCGCGCCGCCGATTATTTCCGCATCGCGTACTCCGTCACCTCCGAAGCCGAGATCGAAACGTTGATTTCAAAAGGGGAAGCGCGCGCCGCAGTCATCATCCCGCCCGATTATGCCCAGCGCCTCAATGACGGTAACGCGCAAGTCGCTTTTATCCTCGATGGCTCGGACCCGACCTCCGCATCCACCGCGTTATCTGCAGCGTTGCTCATCAGCCAGGCGCATTCCACGGAAATCCTCACCCAGCGTTTTTCGCGCAGCGGTTCGACCCTGCGCGTCCAGCCGCCCGTCGAAGTCCGCACGACGGTTTGGTACAACCCCGATATGATCAGCGCCCATTTCATGATCCCCGGCGTGATCGGCATGATCCTGTATGCCATCGCCGCCATCCTCACCGCTACATCGGTCGTGCGCGAGCGCGAGCGCGGCACCATCGAACAGCTCATCGTCACCCCAATCCGCTCGTGGGAATTGATCGTCGGCAAACTCATGCCTTACGTCATCCTCGGCTTTTTCAACACCATCGAAGTGCTGGCAGTGGGTCACTGGTGGTTTGGAATGCCTATCCGCGGCGACCTCGGGCTCATTCTCATCCTTTCCATTGTCTTCCTTATCACCGGACTTGGCATCGGACTGTTCGCCTCCACCATTGCAAACACCCAACAGGAAGCCATGCTCACCGTGTGGATGACCCTCCTGCCGAGCATCTTCCTTTCCGGTTTCTTCTTTCCGCTGGAAGCCATGCCTGCATTTCTGCGCTGGCTCTCCTATCTCATGCCGCTGCGGTATTACCTCGTTATTATCCGCTCGCTGCTGCTCAAAGGCGTCGGGCTCGACATGATCCAATTTGATGTCCTCGCCATGACCCTTTTTGCAGTCAGCATCATGACCGCCGCAGCGCTTCGATTTAGAAAACGACTCGATTAACCCTCACCCCACCCCTCTACCTTACGAGCACACGTCCTAAAGGGAGAGGGAGTCAAAAGGAGCTTCCCATGAATCACAAACGCCCCCCAATTCCTGCCATCGTTTTGCTCGTGCTGGTCATTGCGTTCAGCGCCTACTTTATCGTCACGCAAACCGCAGATGACCAAAACGGCATCCTGACGGCCTCCGGTGCCATCGAAGCGACCCAGATCAACGTTGCGCCCGAACTTGCCGGCAAAGTGACGGAAGTCCTTGTTGAAGAAGGTCAATTGGTTTCGACGAACGACCCGCTTCTTCGCCTCGACCCAAGCCTGCTGACTGCCCAACGAGCCGTCGCCTCCGCCCAGGTTGACTCAGCCAACGCCGCCCTCGCCTCCGCGCAGATCAAATATGCCCAAACGCTCGAAGCTGCCCTCGCCGCCCAAGCCGCGCAGCGCGCCCAAAACTGGCGCATTACTACTCCCAGCGAATTTGACCAACCCTCCTGGTACATCGAGCAGACCGCTCAAATAACCGCCGCCCAAATCGAACTGGACGCTGCCCAAGCTGCCATTGATGAAGCGACAACTTATCTTGATACCGTCATCAATGACCTGGATAACGCGGAATTCGTCAACGCCGGGAAGAGACTTGCTGAAGCCCGCATTGCCTTCCTCGTCGCAAAGGATGTCAAAGCCCAGGCTGGGAGTGCCTCCCAAAGCGGCGGTTTGAGCGATGCCGCAGATGATTATTACGATATTGCATCCGACGAACTGGACAATGCGCAGGAAGAATATAACGACCTGCTCGATACAGACGTTGCCGAAGATATCGAATACGCGCGCGGACGAGTCTTCGTAGCCCAGCAGCGCTATGACGCCGCCTATGCCCGCCTGCTTGCCTTGCAAACCGGTGCGGATTCTCCCGCAGTCATCGCCGCCGCGAAGGCAGTGGATCAGGCGCAGATGGCTGTCACGCAGGCCAAAGCAAGCCTCGGCTTGATCGACGCGCAGATCGCCAAACTCACCGTCTATGTCCCGACGGCTGGCGTCATCCTCACCCGCAATGTCGAGCCTGGTGAATTTGTCCAGCCTGGCGCGGTGGCGTTCAAACTCGCAGACTTGACCAACCTGACCATCACCGTTTACATCCCCGAGGATCGCTACGGCGAGATCTCGCTTGGGCAATCCGCCGAAGTGAGCGTGGATTCCTTTTCCGGCGAAATCTTCACCGCCATCGTCATCCAAATCGCGGACAAAGCCGAATTCACCCCGCGCAATGTCCAGACCGTTGAGGGACGCTCCAGCACGGTCTTTGCCATCAAACTGAAAGTGGGAAATCCCGAAGGCAAGTTGAAGATCGGCATGCCGGCGGATGTGGTGTTCAAATAATCAGTGAACAGTAATCAGTTATCAGTGGGTGGTCGAGTAGGGCTGAGCGCTCTTTGCGAAGCCCGTATCGAGACCACATGCCTGGTGAAAAGAGTAAACCATGAACCCTGTGAAATTCAATTGGACGAAAATGAAAAATATCCAAAAGATCCATCGCGTCTTGTATGCAATTGGGTTGGCACCTCTCATCGGCAGGATCATTCTTCTTTTGACAACGACAGGTCGAAGGTCAGGCATGAAGCGGGTGACGCCTCTCCAGTATGAAAAGATCGGCGAGGATTACTACGTCGGCGCGGCGCGTGGGACGAAAGCTGATTGGGTACGGAATATCCAATCATGCCCGCAGGTTGAAGTCCGTGTGGGCGCGAAACAATTTCAAGGCGTGGCTGAGGTTGTGACCGACCCTTCAAGGTTTGCCGACTTTGTGGAAGTCCGGCTCCAACGACATCCGTTCATGATCGGTTTGATCATGGAAAAAGCGCATGGATTGCCGCGGCGCCCCCGCCGTGAGCAATTGGAAGAATTGGGAAGAACAGAAGCATTTGTGATTCTGCACCCGACCAAATTTAGCGAGAATTAAAAATGACCGATTACCTCGTTCAGGCAACTGACCTGCATAAACATTTTGGCAACAACCGCGCGGTGGATGGAGTCTCCCTGCATATCAAACCCGGCGAAATCTACGGACTCGTCGGTTCGGATGGTGCAGGGAAAACGACCACCATGCGTTTGCTGGTCGGCGCATTACTTCCAAATAAAGGCGATATCAATATCTGCGGGTACGATGTGTTGAAACAAACCGAACTCGCCCGCTCGCAGATCGGTTATCTCTCGCAGCGCTTCTCCATGTATGAAGACTTAAGTGTGCTCGAAAACATCCGCTTCTTCGCCGAAGTGCGCGGACTTTCGCAGACCGAATGGCTCTCCCGCTCGATGGCAATTCTCGAATTCGTCGGTCTCGCCGATTTCAAAGACCGCCGCGCAGCTCAACTCTCCGGCGGTATGAAACAAAAACTCGGTTTGGCTTCCGCCCTCGTCACCCGTCCGCGCCTGCTGCTGCTCGACGAACCCACCACCGGCGTTGACCCCGTAACAAGGCAGGATTTCTGGCAACTCGTTATCAAACTTGTTTCCAAATCCTCGCTGAGTGGAGCGAACGCAGTCGAAGCGCACAGCGCAAACCGTCCTTCGACTTCGGAATTCGCAAAGGGCGCTCAGTCCTCCGCTCAGGACGAAGGCGGCGTCTCCGTCATCATCTCCACCCCATACATGGACGAAGCCTCGCGCTGTCATCGCGTTGGGTTTATGAAACAAGGCAGGATCATCGCTGAAGATACGCCGTCCAATTTGCGCATCCGCCTCAATGGACGCGTGCTTGAACTGCGCGGCAACCCCATCAACACCCTGCGGCACATCGCGCATCAGGATGAAGACGTGGAGGATGTCGCCGCCTTTGGAGATAAACTGCACCTGCGCGTGAAGGAAAATTCAGTAAAGAAAGTCATATCCCGCCTGCCGAACCAGATCGAATCACAAAATGCAGAATTGCTCGAACTTCGCCCCGTCCCGCCCACTCTCGAAGATGTTTTCATCGCCCTCTCCGACATTTGACCTTCTACCTTCTACCTGTAACCTTTGACCTTCAACCTGAGATATTTTATGACCCCCATCATCTCCGTTCAAAACCTCACGCGAAAATTCGGTGATTTCGTCGCGGTGGACCATATCAACTTTGAAGTTCACAAGGGCGAGATCGTCGGCTATCTCGGTCCCAACGGTTCGGGCAAAACCACCACCATCCGCATGTTGCTCGGCTTGCTCAAACCCAGCGACGGCAGCGCAAATGTACTTGGCTACGATGTCTTCAAACAAAGCGAAGAAGTCCGCGCGCGGGTGGGATACATGTCGCAAAAATTTGCGATCTATGATGACCTGACGACTCTCGAAAACCTGACCTTCTACGGCGGCGTGTACGGCATCACGGACAAGGACCGCATCGCCCATACCCTGGAGTTGGTCGGTCTCAACGGGCATGAATCCACGCTGACACGGGACCTGTCCACTGGCTGGCGTCAGAGACTCTCGCTTGGGATTGCGCTTGTCCACGAGCCGAAATTATTATTTCTTGATGAACCCACTTCTGGCGTTGATCCCACCGCCCGCCGCGCTTTCTGGGATTTGATCTATGAACTTGCCGAAGGCGGCGTTACTATTTTAGTCACCACGCATTACATGGACGAAGCCGAATACTGCGAGCGAGTGGGTGTGATGCGCGATGGCAAATTGCTGGCCATGGATACGCCCACGAATTTAAAACGAACGATCATCACAGGTAATGTGTGGGAAGTATTCGCGCATCCGCTGGAGCAGGTCTTGGAAATCCTGCATGAAATGGACGGTGTGGAGCGCGTCGGCTTGGCGGGAGATCACTTACGAGTCATCAGTCAAAGGGTAGGGAAAGAGGCGTTGCAAAACCTGTTAAGCAGAAAAAAGATTCGGGTGGAAAAAATCGAGAAGGGAGAGCCAACCCTGGAGGATGTTTTCCTGGCGTTGGCTCGATAAATTTGTACCGCGACACTTATGTCGCTGCTTTAATAGCAACGCGACATAAATGTCGCGGTACGTTTATTGTTCAGGGGTGACGATGGCCATGATGAGATACGCAATGATGATGCCAGGGCCGGCAAGAAAGAAACCAAGCACGAATAACAGGCGTACAACAGTGGGATCAATGTTGAGATAGTCTGCGAGACCTGCGCACACGCCCGCGATCATGCGGTTGGATTTGCTTCGGGTAAGGGCTTTATAGTCGCTCATTTTTTTTACTCCTTTCGTTTGTCTATTTGTTTTACGCAGGCAAATGAAAAGAGTTGCAAACATGATTTATTTATGTTTTCTGCCCTCAAAATAATTTGCGCCCGCCGCGTAAAGCAGGAAACCACCCAACATGATAAACACCACAGCCTGCAAGCCGAGCCATTTGAATTGCCATATACCAAAGCCTGTAAATACAACGCCTACCAAACCATAGAATATCGCATTGCGCATATAACCTGATGCAACACGTTTGGATTGGAACAAGTTTCGTGCGGTGAGCTGTTCTTGTTTGTGTACATCATCTTCGTGACGGTGTTTACAGACAAGCACATCGTCAATGACGGCGGCGCATTCGGCGCACAGTCCGCGCTGGCAGTGTTTGCATAGCCCAATGGCGGGTTTATCGGAGTGATAGAAGCAATTCATTTTACATCCTACCTCGTTGTAACCTTTCTACTTGTTTACCTGTGCTATCTACTTTTTTACAACTGGATGTCTCAACACTGTCTTCATTTTATCAGGTGACACCCTGCGCGGGTCACTCATATAGATTTCGTGATGTTTGCCGTTGGGGCCAACATTATCCCGCAATCCATTTTCTTTCATGAACTCTTTCATGCGTTCAATCGTCGTGGGTTCGGTGGCATATGGGCCGATGTGCATGACTTGCACGCACAGGCCTTCTTCAAAATGGGCAAGCCGTGCTTTGGACAGCATTTCACTATCCCCTTTCTTCTTGCGGACTTGTTCGCGCGCCTCCTCGAATAACTCTTTTGTGATGACATCGGGCTGCATGATCATCAGCGTGTAGGACCAGTTGTCTTTGATATTGATGTCAAATACATCGCCCTCTGTCAGCCATAATAATCCCTCCAGCGCCATCACAGGATAATCAATCGCGTTCGTTTTGCGTTTCTTTAGTGTGAACTTGAGTGTGTATGACAGCCCGTACAATGCTTGTATCGCTTCTTGAAAGCCGGGTGACGTGCCGGGGGCTTGTCCCTTTTCGATTGCTCCGTCAACCATGGCGAATTGCAAGTTGGGCACTTGTACGGTCTCTATCTTTTTGGCTGAGGGTTGATAGAGATGTTTGAATTTCTTTTTGAGGTCAAGTATTTTCATTTCAATCTCCTTTGATTCATATGGCATTGGTTCTTTTCAAAATTCGTTGAACGAAGAAGGTCAGTCCATTCGATGGGACTTTCTTTTGACCGAAGTCCCAATCTTTCCACGCTGTCCAGATGGATTCGGGAACGAATCTTTCATCGCTGTTCGCTTTGGATTCCACGATTTTCAACATTTCCTTGAAGCGTTTATCTTTCCTCGCCCATTTGAAATGACTCAGCACATCCAACACATGCAGGATGTCGTACCAAAATAGCGGCGCTTTGAGCTTGCGGAAATCCGTGCCCATGAAGAACATGTACGGATGGCGTTCCTTGCTTTCATCCCAGAGCGAGAGCAGGGTTTCCACGCCAATTTTCGCGGATTTGCTTTCGCGTAATTCAGACATATGCGCCAGCATTTTCAACATCACCAGCGTTGCGTATGGACAGGGGTCATCCTTGCGTCCTGGTCCGCGGAATTTCCCCAACTCCGGTGAGACGGCGCACGGCCAGCCATTTTCACGGATGAGTCCATCCAGATGCTTGATCGCGGTTTGTACGCGCTTGTCATCGCTCAATCCCATTTGGATCAGTGCGGATACCACAATAGGCGCATCGCACAACGCCCATGCCCATTCATCCTGTCCGCTCCCGCCGAAATGGGATGGGATGTTCATGGTGAGTTGGAATGGCCCTTGTTTGGATTGATGCTCCATAACTTTGTTTGCGATTTTCTTTACCGGCGGGTCACTGACACGTAAACCCAAATCTGCGATGAAAGCCAGTTTGTGGAAGGGCTGGCTGGCAGACTTATGGCTGTTGAGAACCCTTCCAGGCCAGTCCATCAACTCGGTGAGCAGGGATTGGATTTTTGCGTCGCCCAACATAGCTTTGCGCGCAGTGACGACTTGCGGATCTTTTTCCGCTTGGTCGAGCAGATCAACGCGCGTTCGATATTCAATCCAGGGTTCGCCTTGCAGCAGCCATTCGATGGTTTTGTCGTTCATGAATGTTTTCCTTTTTAGTTGAAAAACCAAGCCGCATATATGTTGAATTATGACATATTTTGGCAGGCAAGTATACAAGTAGGCAGGTAGACAAGTGTTTGCACCTGTCTACTTGTTTCCGTGTTTACTTGTTTACATATTTACCTGTCTACCTCTTCACTACCCCTTGCGAATCACCTCTCTTCCATATCTTTCCTGCAACTGATCTACCACTTCCTGCAGCTTGCGGGACTTTTCGGTCCCCGCGTCCCACAGGCTGAGTTGGCGAATCGGAGCTCCCAGCCCGCTAACGCCGACTCCGATCAGGCGCACGGCTTGATTTGGCTTGCGGACAGTGTGCAATAATTTCAAGACGGCTTTGATGATCTCATCCTCGTTATCGGTTGAAGTTGGCACTGTGACTTGTCTTGTGATGGTTGTGAAGTCAGTCCAGCGGATCTTTAATTTGACAGTTTTTCCGGCAAGATCATTTCTGCGAAGTTGACGCGCCACTTCTTTGGATTGTTCACGGATTGTTTTTTCAAGTGTTTTGTCATCACGAACATCCACGGTGAATGTGGTTTCCTGACTGATGGACTTGGTTTCATATTCGGTGACGATGGGACGGTTATCTATACCTTGGGCATGACGCCAGAGGTCGCGCCCATTTTCTCCGAAGAGACGGGTCATTTCATTTTCAGGCCAGCGTGCTATGTCACCGATGGTGTGAATGCCGAATTCGGATAATCTTGCGGATGTTTTTGGTCCCACACCCCAGAGCATATCCGCGGGCAGAGGCGCGAGAAATTTTGCTTCGTCTCCAAAAGGAACGATGGTCAACCCAAAGGGAGGCCCGATGATTTTGCCCTTCGACTGCGTTCCTCGAAGGGCGCTCGTCACTCCGCTCAGGGCTGAGGATTTTTTCCCGACCTCGGTTGCTATTTTTGCAACGAGTTTGTTGGAGGCGATTCCGATCGAGCTGGGTAAATGCAATTCGTTTTTTATCGCAGTTTGCAGGTCCAGAGCGAGGCGGGCGGGGGTTTTGCGAATGTCTGAGATGTCGAGAAATGCTTCGTCTATGGAGACCTGTTCCACGAAAGGAGTCAAATCCCGCAGTTTGACCATCACTTTTTCGGAGTATTCGCTGTACAGATGATGCCGCCCTGGCACGATGACTAAATTTCTGCATAAACGAATTGCGCGCGACATGGGCATGGCGCTGCGCACACCCATAGCGCGCGCGGCATACGAACAGGAGGCAACTACGCCTCGTTCGTTTGGCTTGCCTCCCACTGCAAAAGGCTTGCCGCGTAAATCAGGGTTTTGTATTTCTTCCACGGAGCAGAAGAAGGCATCCAGGTCAAGGTGAAGGATGGTTCGAGGCATGTTGATAATTATAGTTTACTGAGTCTTTGCCAGAACTGTTCTTTTTCGTTGAAATCCAGGAATCCTGACCGTGACTTGGATATGGAAAAAAACCATGAAATTGACCAGTTGTATATATTGAACTTTCCTTAAAGAAAAGATATACTAGGGGTGGCGTATAGTCGAATGGAACTTTTTAGGATATTATCTCGTCACTGTTTAGTATTGAAATTGAATTGGATGGAGGAATAAATGAAAGCTATATCACGAACGATATCAGTACTGCTCCTGCTGGCATTGATGATCGCATTCATGCCTGGAGCAACATCCAGCGCGAATGCGGCTACCTGTTATTGGGCACAGTTCATCGCGGATGTAACGATTCCAGACGGCACAAACTTCACGGCTGGCACTGCTTTTACAAAGACCTGGCGCTTAAAGAATATCGGCTCATGCGCGTGGAATAGCAGTGACGTTTCCCTCATTTTCGTAAGCGGAGAAAGAATGGGCGCACCGACATCTGTCGCCCTTCCGACATCTGTAAGCCCCGGGCAAACAGTGGACATCTCCGTTAATATGACCGCGCCAAGCACAGCCGGACATTATTTCGGCTATTACAAATTCAATAGCGCATCGGGTGGTAATTTTGGCATAGGCTCCACGGCTAATAGTTCTTTTTGGGTCGAGATCAATGTCAATTCATCATCCGGTACGGGATATGACTTTACCGTGAACGCACCCTCGGCGTCGTGGTCCAGCGGTGCGGGCGCATTAACCTTTCCCGGCTCGGATGGAAGTGCAAATGGATTCTCGCTGAAGAAGGACAACCCCAAGCTTGAGAATGGAATTAATTCTGCCCAGGCGGGCTTGCTCTTTGCTCCCAATAGTGTAACCAATGGTTATATCCAGGGAATCTACCCGGCCTTCTACGTGCAGAGCGGTGATCGCTTCCAGGCGACCATCGGTTGTGAATATGGCTCAACCTCTTGTTATGTCGCCTATCGCCTCGATTATCAGATCGGCTCTGGCGCAGTCAAGACCTTTTGGACCTTTCGTGAAAAATATGAAGGCTTGAGCTATAACACCAATCTTGATTTGAGTTCGCTGGCGGGACAGAATGTCAAGTTTATTCTCGTTATTTCCGCCTATGGCTCACCGACTGGCGATCGGGCTTTGTGGGTCAATCCCATCATCTCCCGCGTCGGCGGTAGTACACCCCCAACACCCGGCACACCGTCTCCCGCTACACCGATACCAGCCGCCTGTGACCGCGCACAGTTCATTGCAGATGTCACCGTGCCGGATGGCACCACCTTTGCTCCGGGTGTCACCTTCAACAAGACCTGGCGTTTAAAGAACGTAGGCACATGCACGTGGACGAATTACAGCCTGATCTTTGACTCGGGGGCCAAGATGAGCGGTCCCGATTCCGCGCTTATTCCCACATCCGTGGCGCCTGGCCAGACTGTGGATATCACGATCTCACTAACCGCGCCGACCACAGCAGGCATACATCGCGGTTACTGGAAACTCAAGAATAATACCGGCATTCCCTTTGGTATTGGCTCCGGTGGTACAAAATCCTTCTGGGTTGAGATTAATGTCTCAGGCACAGGCAGTACTCCCGTCACGCCTGTAACGCCGGCCACACCCATCGCTGGTACCAGTTATGACTTTGTTGCAAACGTATGCGCGGCAAAATGGTACAGCGGAGCAGGCGAATTACCCTGCCCTGGTACAAATGGCGATGCCAGGGGATTTGTGCTGATCGCCAATCCGTCCAAATTGGAAAACGGCACTACTGACAGCCGTTCAGGTCTGATTACCTTCCCGCAGAATGTCAACAATGGCTATATCCAGGGCATTTACCCTTCCTACAATGTAAAATCCGGCGACAGATTCCGTGCCACGGTTAACTGTGAATATAATTCAACCTCCTGCTACGTTGTCTTCAGGTTGGACTATTCATTGAGTGGCAGTTCGTCCATCCAAACTTACTGGGCCTTTGTTGAAAATTACGAAGGCGGTATCTACGCGGCCGATATTGATCTCGGCTCTCTCGTCGGCCAGAATGTGAAATTTGTTCTGACCGTGCTCTCCGCCGGTTCGCCAACAGGCGATCGCGCGCTCTGGGTTGCGCCAATGATTTACAATGCCGGCTCGACCGCTACGCCGACAATTACCCCTTCTCCAATTTTTACACCTACTGCGACATTCACACCATCAGCGACCTTTACGCCATCGGCGACCTTTACACCTACACCAACATTCACAGCAACACCGGTGCCGACACATACAGGGATCATTCCTGCAGGATACAGGTATGATTTCGGTACGGCTTCGTCTCCTCTTGAACCGAGTTATGCAAGAGTAACCGAATTTACTGGTTACCCAATAGGCAGTTTTGGCTGGACTAACGTATCCGGTCTTGAATCACGAGATAGAGGCGCTCCGGATCATAAATTAAACAGGGACTTAGTCCAAAATTCATCCGCGGCACGAACCTTTAAGGTGGATCTGCCTAACGGCGACTATACTGTCAGCATTACGATGGGAGATAATGACTTTCTCCATGACAATATGATAGTAAAAGTAAATGGAACTACCCAACTGGCAGATGTAGACAGTGCTGCGGGAGTATTTACGGTCAATTCATTTGCCATTACTGTGAGTGGTGGTTCAGTCTCTTTTGAGTTTTCAGACGGTGGTGGAAGTGATCCCACCTGGGTCGTAAATAGTCTTACGATCGTGCCCGTGCCGTAAATTGGCGAGTAGTGTTTTATTCCCGTTGTCTTCGGACAACGGGAACTTTTATGTTAAGCAAGCCTCCCCTCCCGAATAGAGACTTTATGAAAAAGCTATTGATTCTGATTATGGCATTCCTGATCGCCTGCGCGCCTATCGCCTCACAAACATCCGCCTCCTACTTTAACACTTCGACGCCGCTCAGTGCAGGCCTGACGCCTGCTCCCGCCGACCTCAGCC
>JGI1356J14229_10002898_pt1 | contig 13314 bp, 8 predicted proteins | sample Subgrocontami58m_FD_14229 | JGI IMG/M metagenome (IMG submission 14229) | reverse complement strand
ATCTCTAAATTTTTTATTTTTAATCAGTTCTTCAAAGCTCTTTAGATTCAAAACTTTTTTAAAATCTTCATCCTTAAACATTTTTACAAAATCCTTGTTCTTCAAAGCTTTCTGATAATCGCCGTTTTCTAATGCTTTTCTTAATTCTTCTTTTTCAATAACCTTTCTGAATTTTTCATTCTTAAAAGTTTTCATCAGCTCTTCATTATTAACACATTTATTAAAATCATCTCCGGTTACAGCATTTCTAAATTCTTTTGAATTTATTAGCAGCTTTTTAAGTTGTTTATTCTTCAACAGTTTTTTAAACTTTTCATTTTTAATAACGGTCTTTAGATCAGATTCAGCTACTATTTTGTACTCGTCAACCTTCATAGCTAACTTCGGATCGCTCATGGATAAAGCCTTATCAAAATTTCCGCTGAGCATAGCTTTTTTAATCTCTTCATTCTCAATAGCTTTCTTAAAACTATCGCTCTTTAGAATTTCTATTAACTCTTTGTCTTCCAATATTTTTCTTATCTCAAGGGTAGTTAATAAATTAAGAATATCAAGATCGGCAAGAAGTTTTAATAATTCTTCTTTTGCAAGCAGCTTCAACAGGTCTTCATTAGACAGAGCATTCATAAATTGTTTGTCTTCCATTAATAACCGGAACTGTGCATCCGCCATAGCCCTTTGCATGTATTCATCATCCATAGCTTTTAAGAAATTGCTGTTACTTAAACCATTCATAACTTCTTCATTCTCAACTGCCTTTACAAATGATTCGTTATTAATCAAGTCACTAAAATTCTCATCCTTAATTAATGCTTGATACTCTGGTTTATGAATTACATTAGCTGTTGGAAATGTTATTTTTTCCTTTAAGGCAGTTGGAGTTGCATTACTATTTTTTTCTATGGGCCATGGATATAAAAATGTAAAGTATAGAACAATTAGAGCTAACAGAATTCCCCCGATTTGAAATAAATATTCTTTGAAAAAACTTTTTTTCTCTCTCATAATTCACCTTTAATATTTATATCAATTTAATAATTATTTCAAAAATAAATACTTGTATTGTTAATAAACATACAACGTTAAGTAATTTGTCCGAAGTTGAGACAAAAAAAATATATGAACGTACTCGCAAACAATATTATACTGCTAATTAGCCTCCGTAGAAATCACGGGTCAGCTGTCTATCACATATGCAGCATGATTGATCGATTGTTATCCATCGAACAATTAATTTATCTATAAGAATTTCTTTATTGATTTGATTAACTGATTTGAGTAGTAGAGGAGATGAGAAGTTATTTATTAGTTTAACCACAAAGCATTTCCCGCTGTTGGTAGTGCAACATAATGAAAAATTGTTCAAATGAAAATAAGGGAGTTGGTTCCTTCGCTAACGCTCAGTACAGGGATTAGTTGAGACTTAACTGCAGGTAAAAAAGCGAAAGCCACCAAGGGGTGGCTTTCTTTTGCTTCTAATGGGGGGAAGTCATCAAAAGCAAATCTCATTATCAATGTAAGATACAGGGAACGGTGTTGTTTTTAAGCCGCCGCCCATAACAGCAATGCGTCTTTGAAAACCAATGCCAATAATTATTTATTAATTCATTTTGTTCACTACACCCAAAGAACAACTAACTTTTATAACACAACTTTACAATTACACAATTGCCACAATGTTTAAAGCGGTCGGCTTGGAAAACTGGTTAGTTGCGTCTATTATCACTTAAGCAATACAAGTTTCTTCGTATTACTATAATTCCCAGCTTGAAGTCTATAGAAATAAACACCGCTCGTCATATTCGCTGCATTCCATTGTCGAGAGTGATCCCCTGCCGACAATTCTTCTGAGATAATCGTTGCTACATCTCTTCCTATCAAATCAAATACTTTCAGTGATACAAAAGATCGTGTTGGAAGACTAAAAGAAATGCTTGTAACTGGATTAAATGGATTTGGATAATTTTGAAAAAGTTTCAAACTGTTTGGTATTGTTTCATACTGGTTCGATTCATAAACATCAACAAATAAAGAATCTTCAGGTATTAATATTCCCCATAAAGAAAAATGATTTATATTGGCTAACAGGATATTTTTTGCACTATCAACATATGTCGTGACCTTTACCCAATGACCTTTGACAGTATCATAATACGCAAACGAAAGACTTGTTTCATTAACAATTGCATTTTTTATTAGAGATGAATCAGTATAATGAAATGTCATTTCAGCAGAAAAACCAGTTTGAATGTTGGATGCAAGATGAAAGAAACCCAAGAATGAAGAGGGGCGTTTAAGTTTATTATAATAAGTGGGGATTAACTTGTCAAACCATGTAACAGACATTTGTTTCTCAGAGACATTTCCAGCTTTGAATTTCAGTTCGAGGGAAGTTCCATTATTGCAAGCAATGGAAACCTTTGCAGTGTCACTTTCAAGTGTCTTTACGATGTTGGAGAATATGGATGGTTCATTTTTATTAAAATTGACAATTGTCTCTTTTTCATCATTCCCTAAAACAGTATTTTGATTAAGATCGGCATTTATTGAAAAATAGCATCTATCAAGAACATTATTTACAATACGGTTCCCTATTCCCCAAACATCGATTGTCCACAAGCATTTCTCGAAGCGGTTGTTTTCAAGTATTGATCCATTTCCGTTTATTGTAATTCCATTTAAATTTTTTAAAAGGGAATTTTTTATTTCGCATACTCCCCCTTGATCAACAATAATGGCCAGGGGATAATCCAATTCACCACCAATAATACTACTGTTATTAATATACAGTTGAGCGCCAGACTTAACTATAATCTCCGGCTCTGCCGTAGAAGGAGAAGCACCAAGAAGAGTCACATTGTTCATTGTTAATGAAGCCCCGGATAAAATGTACAATTTCCATCCCCACGAAAACTCTATAGTCTGATTTTCCCAAACAGTTGGTACAGTTATTGGATCTCTATGAGGTTTATCTTCAAGGGAAGGAAATACTTTTGGAATATCTAGATTGGGTACACTGGCATTTTGAATACCAGGCGGGCGAATCAAAGGATTTAGATCTATTCCATTGGAAGAGATTAGATAGGGTGCGGTACTGTTAACCAAACCTTCATCCCAGCCTTTAAAGTCAGACCAATAATTACCATTCCAAAAACTATTGCTGTTATCATATCCATTTGGAGAACCACCTTCACAATGGTTATAGTTAATGATATTTTCTTTGGAGAGATCAACAATAATATTTCTTTTGTTATCAACCAGGCTGTTGCTACTCACTATATTATTATCAGAATCATACCACAAACCGATACCGTATTTAGAATTGAGAATTTGGTTCCCTTCTATTCTAGACAATGAAGAAGAGAACAATGTAATGCCACCATCAGGCGATGAATTAACTGTATTGTTAAGAACATGGCTGTCATTACTACGATAAAGAAATATTCCTCCCATCTTATTAATACCACTGCTTACCATTTCAGAAATTGTATTGTTTGCAATAATTGACCCTGTGGCATATTCAACACAAATTCCTTCGTTAGTCATTTTTGAGATTTCATTGCTTTGTAATTTATTTGGAAAAGGAGCTTGTGAAAGCCAAATTCCCCTCCAAGAAGTTGATACTTTATTATTGATTACGGTGTTATATCCAACACCATGACGAAGAACAATGCATAAAATAGAGTTTGTAACCGTATTGTTTGAAATTTCACATCCGTAAGTATTTTGCTGTAGAAATATTGACTCACTCAGATTGGACAACATATTATTTGAGACTAAACATTCTTCCGATTTTGTCAATGCTATCCCGAAAGTCCCTCTTTTCTTATTAGTTACTATATTTCCCGAAACAGTCGCATACCGGCACCAATCTAGAGAGATACCGGAACCCGTCGTATGATAAATAGTATTATCGACTATAATTGCACTGTCTGATCTGAAAACAGCAAGCCCTAAATTTTCCCAGCCCCCGTAATCAAGAGGAAATCCGGCTCCGCGTAGAGTGTTATGCTTGAAGATGAATTTAGAACCGTTTACTGAAAACTGGTATGTATAAGCAGAATCTGTGGGCCCAATATCGCTATCGAAAATAAAAAGTGAAGAACCTGGTTCAGTTTTTATACTATATTCAGCATCGTGATGTATATTCAATCGTAAGTAAACATTTCTCAGTGTTAAACTTCCACCAGCTTTAACAATAAGGTTACCATTAACTACAAGAGTATCATTCTCGACTATTTCAGTACCAGTAATTACCCAGTCTTGTGCAGAAACATATTGACAATACATAGTACTGAGAAAAAAGAATGTTATTAAAAAATAAAAGAATCTTTTCATAGCAAACTCTATACTCGATTACTTGAATATTGTTCTTTGATAATAGATATTAATTTAACCTATTTTAAAGAGCATTTTGGGTTTGCAAACGCAACTTTATAATTACATAAATACCACACTGAAAAACGCTGCTGATTTGAAAGAGCTTGTAATGCGAATTTTATTTCATCAATATAAATTTCTTGACATTCATATAGTCACCAGCTTTGATTCTATAAAAATATACTCCGCTGGAAAGATTAAAACCGTTGAATTTCACTTCATAATTACCTGGTAATTTTTCTTCGTTTACTAAAGTTGTTACTTCCCTTCCTAATGTATCGTAAACTTTTAATGTTACAAAACCAGATTTAGGTAATTGATAACTTATAATTGTAATTGGATTGAACGGATTGGGATAATTTTGAAAAAGCGAATATGTAAAAGGAATGGGTTGATTTTCCACAACCATAGTCGGAATACCGACGGAAAATTCTGATGTGTTGCCATTCTTATCAGTTGCGGTTGAGGTAATATTTAGACCAGTTAATCCGTTAAGTTTAGTAAATGTAAAAGTTCCGATACTATCTGAACTAGTCGTACCTTCATAGACTTTCCCCTCATTCTGAGGATCGGAGAAAATTTCTATTGTACAATTAGGAGGGGCAGTCCCAAAAACAGAGGTGGCGGTGACACTGACGATTACCGGAGGAGTAAGTTCGGCATTCCCACCTTCGCGATTATCAATGCCCTCACCACTATTATTAGTAATGGAATTCCGACTGATGGTATTGCCAATGGCTAAGCTTCCCCTTATCCTAACACCGTAGGTTCCATTATTAGCGATGATATTCCCCGGACCGATATAGTTGTTTGATGCATTTCCAACTCTAAGACCAAACCGGTTGCCTACGGCCACTATGCCGCTGGCATCCGTGCCTATGTAGTTGCCGGCAATCCAATTGTACTCGATACCAGCGTCGGCAATTTCAACTCCGACATCATAGCCACTAATGACATTTCGTTCTCCGTCGGTAATGCCTCCAACGAAGTTATGCCGGGTGCCCTCGTTGATACTTACTCCAATTCCCCACAAATTGCTGAGGGATCTGGCGCCATTGACATCGGTTCCGATGTAGTTACCGAGGACTAGGTTGTCTTGTGAAGAACCACCGATCGAAATCCCGAATCCATTGCCGCTGATGATGTTCCTCTCCCCACTTCGCGTCCCTCCGATTCTGTTAAAGTCCGCATTCCAAATCAATACGCCATTATAGCGATTTGCCAGCGCAGCCGTGCCAGCCGCATCCGTACCGATGAAATTGCCGATGACCGTATTGTAAGCTGCACCGGAGAGAACGACACCATAGGTTCCGTTCCCACTGATGATGTTCTTCTCGTTCGGATTTGTACCACCTATAACGTTGTTGAATGGGCCATCCTCAATAACCACCCCGTGGTGGCCGTTACCCAAAGCCTTTTCTCCGGTAACATCTGTGCCGATGTAGTTGCCTACGAAGACGTTACGAGTAACGCCGCCTAAGATTAAGCCGATTCCTCTATCTCGGTTACCACTGATGATGTTTCGCTCCTCCGGCGTGTTCCCACCCACTCTGTTGTACGAAGCCCCACCTGCGATTCCTATACCACTATCGTTACCTAACGCCATCATACCACTGGCATCCGTGCCGATGAAATTGCCGACGATCGTGTTGTTTACCGCGTTCGTGCCCCCAATCACTAGGCCGCCTTCGTTGTTCCCGCTGATAATGTTTCTCTGGCCCGCTACAATCCCCCCGACGAAGTTTCTCTGGCCTCCCAGCTGTAGTCCACCGAGGGCATTACCTAAAGCCACAGAGCCCGTCGCATCGGTGCCGATGAGATTACCCTGAACAACATTGTCCGATCCGTATATGTGTAGGCCGCCTGTTGGGCCATTGGCTGAGATGACATTTCCTTCACCGGTTGGCCCTTTTCCGACCGTTCTATCACCCCCAATGGTGTTGTAATTGGCATTTGTTTGCAACATTATTCCATTTGCTGGGAAGTGCAAAACTTGTAAGCCCTTAATCTTGTTGCCATTCGAAGCCACCAATAGCCCAAAGGTGCCTTCCGGTGTATTACTTCCATCCAGGATTACACCGGCGTTACTGGCGTCAATAGTCAGATGCCCCTGGGTCAGGGCCGGAAGCGGGGCATTGAGGTTGATCGAAACAGTACTTGTCGGCAGAAAAACAACTGGGTCAAAACTGATGGTGTCGCCAGCCTTGGCAATCTCCAGGCATCGCCGCAGTGTTCCAGCCCCACTATCGGCCGTGCTAGTTACGAGAAGAGTACCTGTAGGAACGGATTTATTGGTTATCTGCTCAGTTGTCCTCTTCAGGATGAGCAGTCCACCATTCCTATCAGCAACATGAACATAATCTCCAGCCAAGGTCATGTCCGTGACCCATCCTGGCGTGTCATAAGCCATGATCAGCGTCGGAGTGAAGGGATTGGAAACATCCACTATCTGTAAACCACCGCCTCCATCGCTTACATAAGCTATCATGTCGGAGATAGTCACACTCATGGCACAGCCGGGTGTGTCGAAGAATCCCATTTCGGTTGGCATGCTTGGATTGGAGACGTCTACTATCCGCAACCCCGACTGAGAATCAGCGGCATAAGCTCTGTTGCCGGCAACGGCCATACCTTGAGTAGTGCCTGGCGTGTCGTAGCTACCAACTAATTTAGGATTGAACGGATCAGAGACATCTACTATTGCTACACCGCCATATGAACCGGCCAAGTAGGCAATTGTACCGGAAACAGCTATGCCAACTGGTGGTTGTCCATTGTCGACGAGGTTGATATAACCGATTTGTTTTGGAGCCTTGGGGTCGCTAACGCTGATAAGTCGCAGGCCCCATTCGTCGGCGACATAGACTATCTGCCCTGCAACGGCGATTTCACGATACATCCCACCTGTTCCTGAAGGAATCCCCCCGATCATTTTTGGATTGGCTGGATCGGAGATATCTAAGATATGGAGGTTATAAGAACCATAGCAGATACTTATATAGGCGTACTTACCATTCACAACCACATCGCTGACCCACCCACCCTGAGTGTCGTATATCCTAACCTCCTTAGGGTGGACAGGGTCAGATATATCAACTACCCGCAAAGAGTACGCCGCTCCCACGTAAGCATAGTCTCCGAGAACAGCTACAGCTTCAACAGACTTCATGGGGCCATAGAATCCGATCTGGGTAAGGGTTTTGGAATCAGAGACATCCACCACCCGCAAACCCCAATTGCGGTCAACCACGTATGCAGTACCCCCGTCAACAGCCACGTCCTTGACATGTCCGCCTGACACCTTGTACAACCCTAATTCCGTCGGTTCATTTGAGCCGGTCACGTCTATAGCTCTCAGTCCGGAAGCCGCATCGGCTACGTAGGCAATGGTCCCCTTTACAACCACGTCCAATGCCTGCACCGACGTTTCAACAGCCCCAATCTCTTTAGGCTGAGTTGGGTTGGAGACATTTATCACCCGTAAACCCTTCCAACCATCTGCTAAATAAGCCGTACTCCCAACAACAGCAACTCCATAGGCATAACCTGGAGTGTCGTACGCTCCTACTTCGGTCGGGTTTACCGGATCAGAGATATCCACTATTCGCAGACCTGCCCCAGCACCAGCAACGTAGGCCATCTTACCAACCACTTCTACATCGAAAGCATATCCCAAGGTGTACACAAAACTAATCTCTCGCGGGTGGGACTTATCAGAGATGTCTATTATCCTTAAGCCTGCGCCACCGGCCGCTACGTAGGCATAGTTGCCGGTTACATCTACACTTTCAGCATAACCTGGTGCACGGAGAAAACCAACTTCATTCAGATGGACTGGATCAGAGATATTCACGACCCATAAACCTACACCGCCAATTGTTACATAGGCATAACTACCGGCAATGGTTATGTCTGTTATAAACCCATCGAGCATGCCTGTTGAGCCAACTTGTTTAGGATTCTTTAAATCGGTTACGTCCAATACCTCCACTCTCAGGCCTATTCCGACATAGGCATAGTCTCCTTTTACCGCGATCGCCAGTGTGGGGCCTCCTATCTGCCCTACAGGTTCAAGACGCATGTCAACTTTTCGGGTATCACGTTTTTGAGGTAAGCTGGATTGTGGAGAGCGCTTCTCTGCTTGGGATAGGTCAGGTCGGCGTGTTAAACTCTGGAAGCGTGGTTTGGTATTTGGTGCGCTAAAAGTGTCCCCAGATATATCTACCTCAGGAACATCGCCCAGTTTGCAGAACCCCAGTTGGGTAGGGCGACTTGGGGTGGATACTTGGACAACCCGTAAGCTACCCTTTCGGTCAGCAGCATAAACTATATCGCCAATAACAGCTATGTCGTGTATATCAATACGTCCTTCGTACGCACCAATCTCAACTGGATTATTTTGGTTAGAGATATCTATCACCCTCACTCCAGCAAAAGCGTCAGCCACATAAGCCGTGTTGCCTACCACAGCCACATCAAAGGCGCAGCCCGGCGTATCGTAGAAGCCGACTTCTCTCGGTCTTCTGGGGTTAGATACATCTATCACACGGAGACCTTCCCAACCATCGGCAACATAAGCCGTATTGCCAACCACTGTCAAACCGTATGCATAACCTGGTGTATCACATCCTCCTACTTCAACTGGATGGATCGGATCGGAGATGTCCACTACTCGCAGTCCAGCCCCGGCAACAGCCACGTAGGCATAGTTACCGACAACCACTACATTGAAGGCGTATCCCAAAACATAAACGAAGCCTACTTCTCTGGGATGGGTCGGATCAGAGGTATCGATTACCCGCACGCCCGCGCCACCGTCAGCCACGTAGGCGTAGTGGCCTGCTATGGCTACCCCCTCTGCGTAACCTGGGGTATTGATGAAACCAATCTCCTTGGGATTGGTCGGTTCCGAAATGTCCATTATGCGCAAACCTGCGCCACCTGCTGCGATATAGGATTTGGATTCCGTTATATAAATATCTTCTACCTGACCTTCTGAAATTTCTATTGATCCAACTTCGATGGGAGAGGCTAAACTGGAAATGTTCAATACAATCAGCTTTTGTCCCACTCCCGTGAATGCATAATTCCCTTGTGCTGTCACAGTTACATTTTTTTTATTCAACTTATCTTGGGTGAAACCGGGATTCTTACCAGCTGAAGAAATATCATTGCTGGAAATGAATAAAAAAAACGTTGCTATAAATATTATTTTCAGAATAAAAAAATACCGTATAGTGAATTTTGTATTCATCGTTATTCCTTTTTATTACTTTGAATTTTTAAATCGGAGTAATATTGTAACGGTTCCTTTATTAAAGATTACAAATCTACATTGTTTGAAACAATTATTACAGTCGGATCGCTATACCATTGAGATATCCCAACTTCAGGTAAGACAAAAAATAGTAATAGAAAAATACATGGTATGGTAAAAATATTTTTTTTAATCAGTCTTAAGTTCTCATTCCAATTCATGTTTAACCTGAGATAAAATATAACCTGTTATTAACTTCCATGACATCAGTTAAAACCGATGTCTACATTTAGCTAAAAAAGTATATATATAGGAAACATTTTAACTTTTCCTTATATAAGGAAAAATCTTTTCCTATATCTGGACAATTATGGTGAGCGATCTGTAACCACTTTTTTTCATCCATTATCTTTGTAGACTAACCTATTAATTAACCGCCAATGGATACTAAGGCGAGGAATGTTATCTACATACATTTATTTTGGTTTTGTTCAATATTCTAAACTTTTTGCGTGATATCCCGTTGAAGAACACCGGGCAGTCCCGTCAAACAACACACCGGGCAAGCATTCACACTGAAGTATTTAATCAAACGGACAATTGATTTATATATAAGAATTTCTTTATTGATTCGATTGGTGAATTGGATGAGTAGATGAGATGAGAAGTTATATATTAGTTTCCACACAAAGCATTCCCCGCTGTTGGTAATGCAACATAATGAAAAATTGTTCAAATGGAAATATTATCATTAAAAAAGCGAAAGCCACCAAGGGGTGGCTTTCTTTTGCTTCTAATGGGGGGGGGACAAAAGGAACAAAAGCCCATCCCTGCCCTTCCCAAAGGGAAGGGTTTTTTCAAAATCGGTTGTTGATGATTGATAATTATTATTGTTTAGTAAGATTATTTTTGATAACAGCAATATCTATATGGATTGCTTCTAATTTTTTCGACATTTCAGTAAAACGATCGAGATAATTAAAACGAATTGAATTACTATCTTTTTCAAGCTGATCTATTCTTTTAATCTGTTGGCGTAATAACCAAGTTAAGAATGCAAGGAAAAAAGTAAGACCTTGCCTACCGGCAGGCAGGAGTATTTCAATGATTTTATATTCCATAGAGCCTCAAGCCGCGATGTAAGATGGTTGATGGATGATGGGAAAATCAAACTCTCACCTAGACGTAATAAATTTATTTCTAAACAAAATAAATAGAATAATTAATAAAACCAGAAATATTATAATTCCGATTGTTGCATAACCAATTCTTTCCGCAATAGTAGTTTCTTTTTTAATAATGAATTTAGTTGTATCGTACTGTTTCCGTAAAAGTTATATTTTAAGAAAGATTTATATTTAGTGCATGGATGCTTCGCTTAAAAACAAAAACAGGAGAAACCTCCATGCCAAAGCAAAAGTATACATCAAGTTTCAAAGTTCGCACAGTTCTGGAAGGCTTAAAATCGCCAGATGGTATATCAGCCTATTGTCGCAGGCAAGGGATTCATGAAGTTCAGTTTTATCAATGGCAAAAACAAATGCTATCCAATGCAGACGCGACATTTACCAAGGTATCAAAAGCTACAGAGCGCAAGATAACCAAGTTAGAAGATGAAATAAAACGTAAAGACCAGATCATAGTTGCTGTAACAGAAGAAGCACTTGAGCTTAAAAAAAAACTTACGGATTAGGCAAATACCGGCGCATAAGCATGGATACAAAACATGATTTACTAAATATGATCACTCGGTATAAAAAATATAATTGGTCAAAGAAAGATATATGCCGGAAATGGGGCATTTCTCCACAAAGGTTCTATTTAGACGAGAACCAGCAGAATCAATTTGTATCAATCCCAGTAAGATTAAACCCGAATAGAATCACGGAAAAAGAAAAAGCCACTATAATTGAATATGCGCTATCACATACACTCTATAACCACCGTGAGCTAAGTTACCGAATGATCGATGAAAATGTTGCCTATATGAGTCCATCAAGCGTATACCGTATTTTGAGAGAAAGCAACCTCATATTCATTAGAGAAAAACGAAGAATACCGCAGAAATGGGATCCTCACGAAAAGTTAACTAAACCCGACGAACTCTGGCAGACAGACTTGATGAACATCTCATATAAAGAGAGAGACTATTATTTCTTTTCTTATATGGATGTTTTCTCTCGCTACACTGTTTACCACGAACTACTTGCTTCAATGACTGGCGATACAATTAAAAATACAACAGAAGAAGCATTTAGAATAACAGGAAAGAATCCACAGTCAATTCAATCGGATAATGGTAGTTGTTACATATCCCAAGAGTATAAATCATGCATCAGTAAATTTAATATTGAGTCACGTTACATTCACCCGCATTGCCCTAATGAAAACGCTGAGATTGAAAGATACCACAGAACATTAAGGGAACTGATTGACCCGAACGAAGCCGAGAATTTTGATGCACTGCACAAACTTATCAAAGAACAAGTTTATTACTATAATCATGAAAGATACCACTCAGCAATTGGATTTATAACACCTTATGATAAGTACACTGGTAAAGCTGAGAAGATATTTTCTGAAAGAACAAATAAATTACAAAAAGCAAAAGAAAGACGAATTAAAGAAAATCTTAATCTTTATAAAAATCAGAAAGCAGCATGAACACTAAACTAAATATTTCTAAAAACTATACTTTATCTCTGAAACAATTTGGTATCGCTGAAGGTAGTATCAATTTTTTGTTGAGGTATATCTAAAATAAAATTATTGGTTTTAGGTTTGAATATAATCTTGCCCTTTATTTTAGATTTAGGAATTACGATTTCAGATTGGATAGATGATGAATCAGATAGTTGATTAAATAGAATTTCAATTTGATCATGAATCGGTTTTGGAAAATCTTTATAGTTTGCTTTTACTGTATCTTTAATTGCGGGTAGGGTTAATTCTATTTTTCGATCTTTGATAATTGTTTCTGTAGATGAACAGGAATAGAAGAATGCGATAGAGGTAAGAAGCAAGAAGCGAGAAGTAAAAAATGAGAAATAAGATTTCATGATCTAACCAAGATAAACCAACAGATTCTAAAATAATTTGCGGGTTGAATTACTCGTGATCTTAAATAAACTCCATCACCATCGGATTGATTTCCTTTCAAACCGGATGAAGTATTCCCTTCTATTGTTGTTCCGTATGGACCAGCCCAATTTGTATAAGTAAATCCAATATGTCCGAATACTGTATTACCTTTTTCCCAGCCAATGATTGAACCTTTGGAAATCTTTTTTGTACCGCGTAATACATCAACAGCAGGAATTATTTTGTTCTGTAATTTGAAAGATCTTGCAAGTCCAGATCTTGTTGTTGGAGCTCTAACTTTTGCAGAGGATAGACAAAAAGAGACAAAAGCAGAACACCAAGAATCACCTTTTTTACGTCCAACGGAATTCAGAAACATTTCAACTTCTTTGCCGTCATTATGTCCGGTAAGTTCTTTTGTACCGATAAATGACTGAGCAATTTGTAGATGTTTCTGTGCGCTAACTTGTGAGAATAGCGGAAGCAATAACAACACACAGACCAAGAAAAAAAATCGCATAAGCAATATTTCCTTTTTTTAATTCTTCGATTGTATCTATTTCTTTAACAGCGTATTTATCGAAAATCCAGACAAG
>JGI1356J14229_10002895_pt1 | contig 13319 bp, 10 predicted proteins | sample Subgrocontami58m_FD_14229 | JGI IMG/M metagenome (IMG submission 14229) | reverse complement strand
GCCGATCCGCTACTGGGTGCGGCTCGGCTTCAGTCGCGACGGCCGCATCAAGGCGAAAGAGATCAAGGTGCTCGCCGACAACGGCGCCTACACCGGCAAATCGCAGGCGATACTCGGTGCGGCAACGGTGCGCCACGATGCGCTTTACAAGTATCCGTGCGCGCGCGCGGATTCCACGCTGGTTTATACCAACCTGGTTCCGACCGGCGCATTCCGAGGTTTCGGTAATCCCTCCGCGGACTGGGCGGTGGAACAGGCGTGGGATCTGGCCGCAGAAAAACTCGGCATCGACATCGTGGACCTGCTGCGCATGAACGCGGTGGAACCGGGAGACGTGTCGCCGCACAACCACAAGATCACGAGCTGCGAATTGAGGCAGTGCATCGACAAGGCCGCGCAAATGATCGGGTGGCAGGAGAAACGCAAACGCCGCCAGCCGAACCGCGGACTCGGCATCGGCTGCAGCATCCACGTCAATGGCCGCCGCAGTTTCGGCGATTGGGACGGCAGCTCGGCCATCGTGCGGATCAACGACGACGGCCGCGCCACCATCATCAGCGGCGAGGGCGAAATCGGCACGGGCACGCTGACGGTACTGCGCCAGATCGCGGCGGAGGAACTCGGCTTTCGCTATGAAGACGTCGACATTACGCGCCCGGACACCGACGTACAACCCTATGCGCTCGGCGCGCTCGCGAGCCGTCTGACGTACGTGGCGGGCAACGCGGTCAAGCGCGCCGCAACGGCCGCTTCCATGCAGTTGCTCGCCGCGGCGGCGACGCAATTCAAATTGCCCCCGGAGGAATTGACGGTCATCAACAGCGAGATCGGCCCGCGCCACGGCCGCGAAACCGATTTCAAATCGGTCGCCTCGGTCGTGCGCGCGCATATCTATCAGCCTGATGGCCAGCCGATCATCGGCGTCGGCAACTTCGACAACCCGTCCGAGTTTCCCGATCACAGCCGCTACGGCAACGAGTCCGGCGCCTACAACTTCGCGGCGCAGGCCGTGGAGGTCGAGGTCGATCCCGGCACCGGCAGGGTCACCGTGCTCGAAATCGCCGCCGCGGTCGATTGCGGCACCGTCATCCATCCCGCAGCCGCCGAGGGCCAGGTGCTGGGCGCGGCGACGCAGGGACTCGGCCTCGCGCTGACCGAATACTTCGATTGGTACAACGGCACGCCGACCGACCCCCAACTCAAGGATTACCCGCTGCCGTCCGCGGCGATGATGCCGAAAATACAGGTCGCCTTTGCGGACTCCTACGAACCCTCGGGTCCGTACGGCGCGAAAGGCCTCGGCGAAATCGGTCTCGACGCGATACCCGCTGCGATTGCCAACGCGATCGCCGATGCAGTCGGCGTGCGCATCACTGAACTCCCGATCACCTCCGAGAAAATCTACCGTGCGCTGCATCCGCAGGCATTTGCGCAGGAACCACCGACGCCGGCTGCTGCGCCCAAAGGCTCGGTCTGGACCCGGCTCACCGCCGGCAAGCCGTCCGGCGCGCGCACCTTCAACCCGGAGTTCGTTTTCGCGCCGAGTGTGGAAGCAGCAGTTGCGCTGCTCGCGGCCGGAGATTGCGCGCTCGTTTCCGGAGGAATGTCGCATGCGATACGCCGCGAGCGCACCGGATTTCCCCAGGCGAAAAAGCTGGTCGCGATCACGCGCATCGCCGAATTGAACGCGCTGTCCATCGACGCGCGCGGCGTGCTGCAAATGGGGGCGGCCGTACATCAGCAGTTGCTCTACGACGACCCGCGCGTGCGGCAAGGCTGGCAGGCGATAGACGATGCTCTCGAAGCGGTGGGTCACACGCGCATCCGGCGCGGCATCACGGTGGGCGGCAGCGTCGCGCCGCTGATCGGTGGATTCGATCTGCCGGTGGCGCTGCTCGCGCTGCAGGCGCGCGTTACCGTGGCTGGACCCGGCGCGCGGCGTACCGTATCGCTCGAAGAGGCGTTCCAGAACCGGTTCGCCAAGGACGAAATGGTGGTCAGCGTCGAAGTCGATCCGCTGCCGGTGCGCACCGGTTCGGTATTTTTCAAATACATGCCGCGCAACGTGCTGGAAATTCCGACCGTGAATACCGCAGCGATAGTCAGTCTCGATGCGGACGGCAAGTGCGTGCGGGCGCGCGTGGTGACAGGCTCGGTCAGCTGGAAGCCGATCATCCTCGAGCCGAAGCAGTTGGCCGGGCAGCGTTTGAGCGCTGAAATGTTGCGCGAGGCAGTACAAGGCGTGCGATCGCTGGCGCAGCCGATGCCGGACGTGCGCGGGTCAGCCGCCTACAAACGTGAAATGGCAGTCGAGTTTGCCGCGCGGGCGTTGATTACGGCATGGCAGCGCGCGGCGCCGGAACGATCACAGGGGAGATGAGCGATGCGGGACTGGGTCGACGGAACTTTCAAGACCTCCGATGGCTGCGTGATCGAGTATACGCGACACGCGGCACCAGGCCCCGATGCCCCGCGCGTGGCGTTGATCCATTCGCTGGCTCTCGATCGCAGCTTCTGGAACGGCGTCGTGGCGGAACTGAAAGCGCACGCCGAGTTGCTGACTTACGATTGCCGCGGCCATGGCCATTCGGGCCACGCTCCCGCGCCGTTCAACGTGGCGTTGTTTGCCCGCGACCTCGCGGAACTGCTCGATTGCGCCGGCTGGCCGGATGCCACTATCGCCGGCTGCTCGATGGGCGGCTGTGTTGCGCAAGCGTTTGCCGCCTTGTATCCGGAACGCGCAACGGCGATCTGCCTGATCGACACTACGGCCTGGTATGGGACTGATGCGCCGCGGCAATGGCGCGAACGCGCCGCCACGGCCCGCACCAAGGGCATGGGTGCGCTGGTGCAATTCCAGACGACGCGCTGGTTTGGCGACGCGTTTCGAGCCACGCATCCGGAAGTCTCGGACGCGCTTATCGAGGTATTCCTCACCAACGATGTCGCGTGCTACGAAGCCACGTGCGAGATGCTCGGCACCACCGATCTGCGCGCGCTGTTGGCGTTACTGAGAATGCCGGTGGCGATCGTGGTGGGCGCGGAAGATTACGCCACGCCGGTCGCGATGGCCGAAACGCTGCACGCCGCCATTCCGCATTCCACTTTGAACGTGCTCGCGAACGCAAGGCATTTGACTCCGGTGGAACGACCCGGGGACATCGCCTCTGCGATACTGAACCTTGCGCGCAACGACCGCAGCCGCGCGAGCGCGGCGCACAACGCGGGTCAATCGCGATGACGGCGGCGAGCTCCGCCGGCGCGCGCCGCATAGCAGGAGAAACAATCATGAATGCGCTCACCTTATATCTGACTCGTGTCGCCACTGGCATCGGTACGCTTACATGCGTGGCCGGCGCAGTGCTCGCACAAAATTATCCCGTCGGCCCGGTGCGCATGATCGTGCCGTTTCCCGCCGGCGGGGGTGTAGACAGCGCCGGCCGCATCCTCGCGGTCCGGCTTACCGAAAGCTACGGCAAGACGTTCGTGATTGAAAACCGCGGCGGCGCGAACGGCAATATTGGCACCGAAGTCGTCGCCAAATCGCCAAAAGACGGTTACACGCTGCTTTTCACGGGCGCGGGCTTCGTCACCAACCCCAGCCTCTATGCCAAGGTGCCTTACGATGCGGTGAAGGATTTCGAACCCATCAGCCTGATGGCGCTGGGGCCCAACGTGCTGGTCGTGCATCCTTCGCTGCCGGTGAAGTCGGTGAAAGACCTCATTGCACTCGCGAAAGCAAAACCCGGTCAAATCGGGTTCGCCGGATCGGGAAGCGGCAGCACGCCGCACCTCGCGGGCGAACTGTTCAACACCATGGCCGCAGTCACCATGGTGCACATTCCGTACCGCGGCTCGGGTCCGGCGATGATCGGACTGATCAGCGGCGAGACGCCGGTCATGTTCCTGCCCGCGATCAACGCCGGTCCGCACGTGAAATCAGGGCGGCTGCGCGCCATCGCAGTAACCAGCAAGACCCGCCTGCCGGTCATGCCCGATACGCCGACCGTGGCGGAATCGGGTCTGCGCGGCTACGAATCGAGCCAGTGGTACGGCGTGATGGCGCCGGCCGGAACGCCTGAAGACATACTCAATTCCCTCAGCGCGCACGTCGTGAAAATCATGCACGCTGCGGACATGAAGCAGCGGTTGACGGAAGATGGCATAGTCCCGGTCGGCAACACCCGCCAGCAGTTCGCCGCCCACATCAAGGCGGAGCTCGTGAAATGGGCGCAAGTCATCAAGCGATCGGGCGCGCGCATCGATTAACCCTTGGAGACATCGAGACCATGATCAAGACTTCCATAGTACATGACGCCCCGTTGCCCGCGAAGGAGAGCCCCGATCTCTGGGGCAGCGACGCCATCGCGGCGGTGTTGCAAAGCCTGGATATCCCTTACATTGCGCTCAACCCGGGCGCGAGCTATCGCGGACTGCACGACAGCATCGTCAATTACCTCGGCAACCGTGCCCCGCAAATGCTGCTGTGCCTGCACGATGAACACGCAGTGCACATCGCGCAGGGTTACTGGAAAGCCTCGGATCGCATGATGGCGGCGGCGCTGCACTCCAACGTCGGCTTGATGCACGCCTCCATGCCAATTTTCAACGCGTGGTGCGACCGCAGCCCGGTACTGGTCCTGGGCGCGACCGGGCCATGGGACGCCGCCAAACGCCGTCCGTGGATCGACTGGATCCACACCTGCTCCGACCAGGCGGCGCTCGTGCGCAACTACACCAAGTGGGACAACCAGCCGGGATCGGTCGCGGCGGCGGCGGAAGCGCTGGTGCGCGCGGCACAGATCGCACAGACCGCGCCGCGCGGCCCGGTGTATGTAAACCTCGATGTCACCCTGCAGGAGGAGAAGATAGAGGCGCTGCCGGCGCTTCCCGACATGGCGCGCCACGGCGCGCCGCCCGCGGTGCAGCCGGCGTCCGACCTCATCGAGGCCGCAGCGCGCTTGCTGTCCGGCGCGAAAAACCCGGTCATGCTCGCCGGGCGCTGCTCGCGCAGCGTCGAGAGCTGGAACGCGCGCGTGGCGCTCGCCGAGAAACTGAACCTGCGCGTGCTCACCCATATCAAGCTCGCCGCGGCGTTTCCAACCGACCATCGCCTGCACGCCGCCCCGCCCGCAAACCGGCTGGCCTCCGAGGCAAAGCAGCTGATTGCCGGGGCGGACGTGATCCTTGCTCTCGACTGGCTCGATCTCGGAGGCACGCTCAAGCAGGCGTACGGCGCGCAGCCGGTGACCGCGAAAATCATTCAGGTTTCGTGCGACGCGCACAACCACCGCGGCTGGAGCATGGATTACCAGATCCTGCCTCCGGTCGACGCCTATCTGATGTGCGAACCGGATGCCGCGGTGCCGTTGCTGCTCGCAGCGGTAACACCGCGCGCGGCAGGTGTGCCGGCCGTAGCGCCGGCACACTTGCCGGCAACTCGTACGGATGCGGTAACGCTGCATGGTGTGGGTGAAGCGCTCAGGGCTGCCCTCGGGAATATCGACTTCTGCGTCACCCGTCTGCCGCTCGGCTGGAATGGCGCGTACCTGCCCTTCCGTCACCCGCTCGATTACGTGGGTTTCGACGGCGGAGGCGGCGTGGGCGCCGGCCCGGGGCTCACCGTCGGCGCAGCGCTCGCGCTCAAAGGCAGCGGGCGCATTCCCATCGGGCTGCTTGGCGACGGCGATTTCCTGATGGGCAATACGGCGGTGTGGACCGCCGTGCACTACCAGATTCCGTGCCTGATGATCGTCTGCAACAACCGCTCGTATTTCAACGACGAGCGGCACCAGGAGCAGATTGCGGTCAAGCGCGGGCGGCCGGCGGAGAACCGGTGGATAGGCCAGCGCATCGACGATCCCGATATTGACATTGCTGCCATGGCGCGCGCGCAGGGCGCGTTCGCAATCGGTCCGGTGACCCGCAGCGCCGATCTCACGGCGGCCGTCGCACGAGGCGTCGCGACAGTACAGGCAGGGGGCGTATGCGTGATCGATGCGCGCGTGCTTCCCGGTTACGATGCCGAGTAAACGCGAGGAGAAAATGAAATTCACACAAATTTGCCGCGGCGGAATCGAAGTCTTTTGCAGCGGGGCACTTGCGGCATTCGCGACCGCGTTGGCAGTCCACGCCGCCGGCGCCGCCGAGACCTATCCGATCAGACCGGTCCGCATGATCGTGCCGCAAAGCGCAGGGGGATCGACCGACCTCGTTGCCCGCGTGATTGCGCAGCGGCTCGATGACACGCTCAGGCAGCCGGTGGTGATCGACAATCGCCCCGGCGCCGGCAGTATCAACGGCACCGACATCGTGGCCAAGGCGACGCCCGACGGCTACACGCTGCTCGCGATAGCGGCCTCGTTTACCATCACGCCGAGCCTCCGCAAGCAACTGCCGTTCAATCCGGTTCTCGATTTCAGTCCGATTACGCAGCTCGTGATTCTGCCGCACATTCTGGTCGTCCCTCCGTCCGTGCCGGCAACCACGGTCAAGGACCTCATCGCGCTGCTCAAGTCGAAACCGGGCGAACTCAACTGCGCCATCAGCGGCGTGGGCACCAGTACCCATCTGGCCCTTGAGCAGTTCATGTACATGACCGGCACCAGGATGCTGCCCGTGCCGTACAAAGGCGGCGCACCGGGCATGACCGCACTGCTGGGCGGCCAGGTTCAGCTTTACTTCGCAACCATTTCGACGGCGCTCCCGCACGTGAAAGCCGGCAAGTTGCGTGCACTGGCAGTCACCAGCGCGCGGCGCTCGACTGCGGCTCCGGAGTTTCCGACCGTCGCCGAATCCGGCGTGCCGGGATACGAGCACACATCATGGGTCGGCCTGCTCGCGCCGGCGAAAACACCGCGGCAGATCATCTCCAGGCTCAGCGCCGAATCGGTCAAGATCGTCAATTCGCCACAGGTAAAAGCGCTGATGCTGCGCGAAGGCCTGGAGTCAGTCGGCAACACTCCGGAAGAATTCGCCACCGTCATCAAGACGGAAGTCGCGAAGTGGATGAAGCTCGCCAAGGTCGCCGGGATCAAGGCGGAGTAGGCTCATCCCGATCGGGCCGGTACCGCGTTTCAGGCTTCAGGCCTTTGCGCCGCAGTTTTTCGCTGATGCGGCCGTTCTCGAGATAGCGGCCCTCGACCGCGCGCTTGGCCGCGTCATCCCATTGCGGCAGCCAGTCGCCGCCAAGCGTGGAGCCGAACCACGGCGACTGCGGGCGCAGTTTGGGCAGCCCGAGTTCTTCCCAGACTTGTTTCGCGCGCTCCATGTACTGCCTCTTCGGCAGCGCCAGCGGCGGCAGATCCTCCTTCATGGTGGCATCCAGCAGCAGCGTGGCGTCTTCCTCCTGCTGCTCGTGCTCGCGCTCCGGCCCGTGGCCCTGGCTGCGGTGCGGCAATACCTGCAGGTCGTGGGCCGGGTTCATGCGGAAAGCGAGCGCCCACAGGATCGCATCCGAATTATCGGGATCGATGTCGTCGTTAATCGCGATGCAGATCTTGCCGCAATCGGCCTTGAACGAAGTCGCGCCGTAGAGCGCGCGCCAGACTTCGGTGTGCGGTGTCCCCTTCGCCATAGTGATCAACGCAACGCGCCTGAGCGCAGTCATGCGCTCGTGCAGCGTGACGCGTTTGACGCCGCGAATGCCCAGCGTGTTGCGCAGGTGCGCGAGGAACAGCGGCTCGTAGGCGACGCGCTTCATCGCGCTCGATTCGCTCGGCGTCACCTGGCTGAGATAGGAAGCGACGATCGCGTTCTTGCGGTGCGTGATCGCGGTCACCCGCATCGGCAGGTTGAATTCTTCGAGCGCGACGTGGCCGTGCGATTCGCCGAACGGTCCTTCGGGCTCGAGGTATTCGGTGTCGATCAGGCCCTCGATCACGATCTCGGCCTCGGCCGGAATCATGAGATCGACCGTGCGGCCGCGCACCACGTTGATCGGCTCCCCGGCGAGTCCGCCCGCGACTCCGATCTCATCGATATCGAGCGGCAGCTTCTGCGGCGCGACGAACGCGACATAGGGCGGGCAGCCGAGGATGATCGCGCACGGCATGGTTTTGTCGCCGCGTTTTTGATGCTTAAGGTAATGCTGATAGCCGCCGGCGCCGCCCACGCGGGTCGCCATGCGTATCACCAACCGGTCCGGCGCCTTGAGTCCCGCGCGATACGTGCCGTGATTCTGCACTCCGGTTTCGGGGTCGCGCGTGATCACGTTGGTCGCGGTCAAGGTCGGGGCGCTGTCGAAGCCCGGTGTCGAGATCGGGATCGGCAGCCGGTCGAGCCCGTTGCCCTCCCCCTGCAGTGCCGCGCCTTCGATGACGACTTCCTGGCACGCCGCCTTCCCGACGATCCGTGGCGCAATGGGATTGGCGATCGCGCGCTCCCACTTCGCCTCGATCTCGTCCACCGCTGCGCGCATGCCGACGCTGTAAACCGCGCGGTTGGCGGCGAGCGCGCCGACCACGACCGGGAACGCATACTTGCGGCCGCGGCCATCGACGACGTGGGTAAACAGGAAGGCCTTGCGCTCGTGCTCCTCGATGCCGCCGACGAACTGCCAGCGCACCAGCGGGTGCAACTCCGCGTCCTTATCGATTGGCCGGTCGATGGTGAGCAGCAACCCCTGCTGTTTCAGTGCTTCCAGATGCTCGTGGAGATCGGGGTAGCCGCGCTTGGCGTCTGTCATGAAGAAAGCAAGAGCAGGTCAGGTTGCCGCGCGAGCGGCTACCTGACTGATCAGGCGGCTTTCCGGCTCGGCGCCCTGGCTTTCGCAATTATGCCGGTGGCCTCGAGATCTGCGCGCATCTCATGTCTCTTTTCTTCGGACATCTCGGTGCACGGCACGCGCACCGGACCTCCCGGCATGCCGATCAGTTCCATCCAGTACTTCATTTCGGCCGACGGCGTGCGTCCGGTCGGCCTGCCGTAGCCGTTGACCCACTTCGCGTGCACCGCGCGCAGCGGATTGAGCGAGCGGCAGATTTCGCTCGCGCGCTTCATGTCGCCGGCGATAGCCGCCTGCGTGTAGTCGTGAACGGGCAGATAACCCGGCACCTGGTAAAGGTGCGGACAATAGTTGAGCAGCCACTGATCGCCCATGACGCTCAGGTTGTAGAGCCACGGCGTCTCGTCGGCAACGCTCACCACCAGGTCTTTGCCGATCGACTCGCGCAAAGAAATCGACGCCGCCGGACCCGGGTTCGCCTGCTTGAAACCGCAGACATTGGGAATCGCTGCGAGCCGTCTCGCCAGGTGCTCGTTGATCGGATAATAAACCGACGGAATGTTGAACAGCACGATGCCAATATTGATCCGCTCGGCAATGAACCGGTAGAACTCGTAGACGGCGTCGTCGCTTTTCGCCCCTTGATAAGGCGTGAGTATGATGACGAAATCGATGCCGATCGCCTCAGCGTGTTTCGCGAGTTTCACGACCTCGTAAGGGTTCTGATGATGGCAGCCCGCGATCAGCGGAATGCGGCCCCTCGCGGTCTCGACGTTGATCTCATGGGCGCGCATGCGCTCTTCGTTCGTCAGTGACCAGAATTCCGCAACGTTGCCGGAACAATAATGGCCGGCGACTTTCAATTCAGAAATACAGTGCTCGAGACTCGCTGCGTTCGCGGCCTCGTCGAGCCTGTCGTCCCTCGTGAAATGGTACGGCAGTGCGGTCCACACGCCCTTCAAAGCCGTTTTCGCGTATTCCTTTGCTTCGTGCTTGCGATACTTCATGGGTTTCCTCCGCGTGGCTCGAACAGATATTCCGGCGCCGCTGCGGGGCATCGCGTGCAGACGGCTTCCAGCACCGCTATTATGCTGCAAATCGATACCGTCACCAAGTCAGGCAGACCTGGTGTTCAAGTATTCCAGGCAGAGTATCGAAAAATGCCGGAAAATCATCCACTCGATTTCCGGAAGGGCCCTGGCATGCAAGTCATCGACACCCACGCACACTGGTTCGCGCCCGAGTGGGTGGAACTGCTCAAGCGCGAGGCCAACGCCAATGGCGCTGCGATGGGCCGGAACGACAAGGGCTGGAGCACGATCGCCGTTCCGGGCGTCGCGCTGGTGTCGTCCTTTCCATCCGACATGATGGACCTCGATTTCATGATCAAGGCAATGGATGCGGCCGGCATCGACCTGCGCATCTTCTCGCTCACCAATCCAATGATCAACTGGGCGCCGCCGGAATTCGGGGTGCGGCTCGCGCGCGCCTACAACGACGCGTGTGCCGCGGCGTACGCCAAGTATCCACAGCGTTTCCGCGGCGCGATGACGCTGCCGATGCAGGCGCCCGAGCTCGCCGTAAAGGAACTCAAGCGCGCGGCGGAGCTGCCCGGCATCTGCGCCGTGTACATGGCGATGCACATCAACGGCAAGAACCTCGACGACAAGTCTTTCTGGCCGGTCTACGCGGAATGCGAGGCGCTGGGGCTTCCGCTGTGCCTGCACCCGGTGAATCCGTGCGGCATCGAGCGCATGCGCAACTACCACCTGCGCAACCTGATCGGCAACCCGCACGAGGCCGCGATCGCGGCAGCAGATTTGATTTTCGGCGGCGTGCTCGATGCGTTTCCCCGGCTCGAAGTCCTGCTGCCGCACGCCGGCGGCACATTTCCCTGGCTCGTCGGCCGGTGGGACAATGGCATCGCCCACCGCAAGGAGCTCAGGCACATGAAGCGGCCGGCAAGCGCCTATCTGCGCCGCTTCTACTACGACACGATCAGCCATCAGCCGCAGCTCATGCGCTACCTGATCGAAATGGTCGGCGCCGACCGCATCGTCATCGGCAGCGACTACAACATGGATGCCGGCTATCCGCGGCCGGTCGAGTTTGTCGATCGCATACCGGGACTTACGGGGGAGGAGCGCGAACTGATCCTGAGCCGTAATGCAACGGGAATGCTGGAACGAAAGACAGGCGCGCAACGAAACTTTACATGACCGGAGCGTCCGGCTGAGCGGGGCGCGGCTACTGCGCCGCAAGCCGCCGTCAAGTCAGAATGATACGGTAGATATCGGGCGCGATGGCGATGTTCTTCAGTTTCACGCCCTCGAGCTGCTCGAACTTGTACTCGATCTTCTTGCGCACCACTGAATAGACCTCGCCCGACAGGCAGATGCCCCCCGGCTCGGCCAGCGGCTCGATCCGCGCCGCGATGTTGACGCCGTCTCCAAACACGTCGTTGGCCGTGATCATGACTTCGCCCAGATGGATGCCGACGCGGATCATGATCCTGTCGGCATCTTCCTTGTTCGCATTGAATTCCATGAACGAGCGCTGAATTGAAATCGCGCAATCGACCGCGTCAGCCGCGCTGCGGAAAACCACGAAGAAAGCGTCTCCGATGGTCTTGACCTCGCGGCCCCGGAATTTCACCACCGCCGCGCGGACGATATTGTTGTGCTCGAGCAGCATCCGGTAAGCGCGCTGCTCGTCGCGTTCCATGCTGCCGCTGTAGCCCACGATGTCGGTCATCATGATGGCCGAAAGCTCCCGCCCGGGAGCCGCGTCGGTCTTCTTGCCGGCGCGGTCTCTTGCCGGCAGGGTGGCCTCCTGCGCGCGCGCCTTCAGCATCGCCTGCTTGATCGATGCGGCGAGTTCCTGCTGGGAAACGTCAACCGCCGGGACAACCTCCGCATTCTTCCGGGCCTGCTCCCGCTCCCTCGCTTCCTGTTCCTCGAGCAACTGGCGGGCCTGCAATTTCTCCTGGTTGCGGCGAAACTCGAGCTGCTCTCTCAGGATTTTCTTCCCGATGATGAAAGCGATCAGCAGTCCGATTCCAACAGCGGTATAAACCGACCCCAGCCAGAAGTCCCGGCACTCGGGGGTCTGCACGCTTTGACCCGCACAAAATCGGACATACTCCAGAAGCTTTGCCAACTGCGCCCAGAATTGCTCGATCCATTCGAAAACTTTCATCCTCTCCCAACCTCCGACCTGGCACGGCTGCCGTGCCACTGTGCGCATATTCCGCTTTTTGCCGAATACTGGCAATAGCGATGGATGGCGCGATCATCGCTAACGACGGCTATGCGTAACGTACAAACAAAGACCCCGCCGAAGCGGGGTCTCATTGTAAAATCCGGCGGGTCGAATCAAGCGGCTTCTTTTTGTTTCCTGCGCCGCGCCACGAATCCCATCAGGCCGAGGCCCGCCAGCATCATCGCGTAGGTTTCCGGCTCCGGAATCGGGGCGGTCGCTGAATTGAAATTAACCGAGCCGCTGTAAAAACCGGAGGTCGCAGTGAGCGTGCCGGAGACGCGCAGGTCGTAGGCGCCCGGCAGCAGCGTCGGGGTGCTGGCAATGTTCCCCAGCGGGCCGCTCGCGAGCAATGTCACGCCCGAGTACAGGTCAGCGCTGCTGAAACTCACTCCGCTCGCGTTAGCGGGAAGAAAGGTGGTGGTCAGCGTGAAACTGTTGCTGGGCACCACCGTGAATGTAAAATGGTCGAGAAAACTGTCGCCGATCGATCCCAACAGCGAGGGTTCGAGAACACCCAGATATGCCGGTCCGGAAATCGGACCAATGGAGCCATAGGCGATGGTATCTTCAATCGTCGCCGCACCGGCCCGGCCGGGAAGCGCCAGCAGTGCCACCACGACAAGTGACCCGAGGAGCGTGCTGAACCCGTATTTCAATAATTTCGGCTGGTAGTCCATAGGTGCTTTTCATCCATTCCTGAGTATTACAAAGTGTGACTTTCCACACACGCCAGCGAACAATATCCGGAAACTGGCGCGGAAGATGTGACTTTGATCACAGAACAGGAAAAAAAACCGTGATTTTTTGCCGCATCGCGGGATGTGACTTTTATCACAAATTGACAAAAACGTTTTCCGGTGGGGTATGCTGACCCGCAAATCGACGAGAATTCGTTGCAGCCAGGCCAGGTCGAAAGGCAAAAAACCATGAAACGCGCGACGCTTGATACCTTGGGCAGCCAGTTTGTCTCAAACGAGATTGCCATCATTTCGTTGCTGCAGGCGCTCACCCACGCCCAGCCCGCCATTCGACAGGCGTTGGTGGATGCGATGCGCGAAAACAAGAGCCGCGTTCCCAGCAGCTTCCAGGGAGTGCACGAAAGAATCGAGCAATACGTGGAACTGCTCGAAAAACGGCTCCTGGCGCACGCGCCTGAACCGCTCGCAAGCGTATCGAAGGTCGAACCGCTCCGCAGACAGGCCTGAAGCGTTACGCCAAACAAAAAAGCCACCGCAAGGGTGGCATTCTTGTTTGGCGACCCCACGGGGATTCGAACCCCGGTTACCGCCGTGAAAGGGCGATGTCCTAGGCCTCTAGACGATGGGGTCCAAAA
>JGI1356J14229_10002893_pt1 | contig 13322 bp, 17 predicted proteins | sample Subgrocontami58m_FD_14229 | JGI IMG/M metagenome (IMG submission 14229) | reverse complement strand
CGTACAACCGAATCTACGCGGAGTACTTTAAGGACAACCAGCCATGTCGTACGACAGTTGAGGTAGGTGCCCTGCCAACGCCGATTGCGATTGAGCTTAAAGTCATAGCTACGGTTTAGCTCTTAGAGTTTGTAGAGTTTATAGAGTTTATAGAGTTACGGGGGGAACATAATCATAAAAAAATGATGGAGGTTCCGATGGCAAAGTTTGAACGATTCGAAGACATTGTTGCGTGGCAGAAGGCGAGAGTTCTTGTTTCTGAAATTTACAAGACGAGCAACGATGGCAAGTTTGCGAAGGACTATGGACTGAAAGACCAGATTCGCCGCGCAGCAGTTTCCATCATGTCGAATATCGCAGAAGGTTTTGCGCGGAAAACGAACAAGGAGTTTACCCGATTCCTCTACATCTCTCATGGCTCGGTTGCAGAAGTGCAGTCTCTCCTCTACGTCGCTCTCGATCAAAGCTACATAAACGAAACCATCTTCAAAGCTCTCTACAGTTCTTGCGAAGAAATCTCGAAAATGATTTCCAGTCTCATCAGCTATCTTGAAGGCTTTGAAAAATAACTCTACGAACTAACTCCGAGCAACTCTATAAACTCTATAAACTCTATAAACTCTATGAACTAATCAAGGAGATTCAAACATGGCTCTCACACCCCCAATCAACTTCAAGAACTGGATAGACGACCACCGTCATCTACTCAAACCCCCCGTCGGCAACAAGCTGGTGTATGAAGACGCGGATTTCATCATCATGGTCGTCGGCGGGCCGAATGCGCGAAAGGATTATCACTACGACGAAGGGGAGGAGTTCTTCTACCAACTTGAAGGCGACATTACAGTGAAAGTGATTGACGAAGGCACGCCGAAAGACATTCGTATCAAGCAAGGAGAAATCTTTTTGCTGCCGCCCAAAGTTCCGCACTCGCCGCAGCGTCCGGCAAACACTGTGGGTCTCGTCATCGAGCGGAAGCGTGTGCCCGGCGAGATGGATGGATTCCTCTGGTTCTGTGAAAACTGTGGCAGCAAACTCTACGAAGAATACGTGCAGCTCACGAACATCGTTACGCAATTGCCGCCAATCTTCGAGAAGTTCTACAACAATGATGCGAACTGTACGTGCAAGAAGTGTGGGACGAAGATGGAGAGACCGACGAAACCGGTGTGAGAAGGCAATGCAAAAGGAAAAAGGAAAAATGCAAAATGAAAAGTCAAAGAGCTTTACCGTATCCGGAAACCAAAAATCCAAAAATTCAACAGGAGTAATAAGCCATGAACCGCCTTCTCAAAATCCTTCTCACCGTTCTCATTTCATTCTCTTCGTTCGCGGTTGCACAGCCGTTTCGCCTTTGGGGTGATCTTGAGCAGGGTTCGTATGGAGTTGGTTTTCGAGCTGTATTCTTGTACGATCATTCTCGCACTTTCAAGACCAAGTATGACGAGAGTGAGAGAGAAAAGGAAGCCACGTCGGCGCGTCCAATCCAGATAGCGCTCTGGTATCCTACAAAGAAGAGTGAACGCGCACCGAAGATGCTGTTCGCTGAATACGCGTATCTCGTAGCAAGAGAAGAAAGGTTCGGTGAGTTGACTGCCACTGCGAAGGAGCGTGGTCGCACACTCCTGCACAAATCGTTGAACCGGTGGCTGAAGGAAGAGGTCCCGGACAACAAGCTTGCTGAATTGTTGGGCATGCGAACCGCGTGCATAAAGGATGCAGCGCCTGCGAAAGAACGTTTCCCGACATTGATCGTTGCACAAGGAGCGAGTCAGTCGTGCTTCACGCACTCCATTGTGTGCGAGTACCTTGCGAGTCATGGCTACGTGGTTGCGACATCTCCATCGATGGGGACTTATGGACGCGAGATAACAATTGATAGCCGCGGCGGCGAGACGCAGGCACGCGATGTAGAATTCATTATCGGCTATTTGCACAACATCTCGATGGCTGATGAGGAGAAGCTTGCCCTTGCCGGTTTCAGTTTCGGAGGAAGTCCGCTGATGATTGTGCCGATGCGGAATACGACCATTGATGCGCTGGTGAGTCTCGATTCCTTTGTCGGCTTTCAGGGTGTTCTGCCGCACCTCCAACAGTCGCCGAGTTTTGATATTGGTCGGATGAAAGTCCCGTTGCTTCACGTTGTTCAGCACACGAACCCCTTTCTTGATTCTTCTTTGATAGACACGCTGCGCTATGCGGACAGATATATCGTACGTATCAAGGGGCTAAATCATTTCGATTTCTCTTCACTCGGAATGATGTCGGCTATCATTCCGGGATTTGTGCAGAACACGCGCCCGAACCAACGGGCTGGCTACGAGGCGCTTGCGCACTACGTGCTCAATTTTCTTGACGCGGTGTTGAAAGGGGATGCTGCGGGAAAGAAGTTTTTGATGAACGGGGTCGAAGCGAACGGCTTTTCACCTGACCTTCTTGAAATGAGTGTGAAAAAGGGGACCAAACCGCCGCCAACAGTGGAGGAGTTTGCCGACATCATTGCTACACGCGGGATTGCACACGCTCGAGAAGTTTTTGTCGCAGAAAAACAGAACGCGCCGGACAACACGCTGTTCAAGGAGGCGATAGTCAACCGGCTTGGGTATGAATTTCTGTATGCGCGTGATATGGTTGATGCAGCAATTGAGATCTTCCGGTGGAACGTTGAAGCGTACCCAGCCTCGTCCAACGTGTACGACAGTCTCGGTGAAGCATACCTGAGAAAAGAGAATCGAGAGCTTGCGATCAAGAACTATCAGAAGTCGTTGGAGCTGAATCCCGATAACACCAATGCGGTTGATGTGCTGAAGTCATTGAATGCAAAATAGTGCAAACAGAACACAACAGATCAGGGAAGGGAAACATGAAACGTGTTTTCAAAATTCTCCTCAGCATTCTACTCGGAATCGGTGTGCTCTGCATTGCCGCGTACGCGTACTTAGGCGGCTTCAGCACCGTCGTCATCGAAGAACAGCAAATGGGTCCCTTCACGCTCGTGTACAAAGACATGTCCGGCACAGACATGTCGCAGGTCGGGGCGATTACGCATGAGATTGAAGACGCACTCCGCACAGCGGGCTTCACAACGCAAAAGCCGTTTGATGTTTACTATCCCGACATGAAGGCGGAGATCGGATTTATTGTGGATGCGAGCGAAGCCGGAAAGCTGTCGCAGTTCGGCGACAAGTTCAAAATCGAAACTATTCCCGCAGGAATGTACATGACGACCACGTTCCCGTGGAAGAATCCGTTTTCGTACATCATCGGCTTCATCAAAGTTGACCCCGCGTTGGAAGCGCACCGAATGAAAAGCGGCTACAGGAAAACATGGGCGGCAACCCGGCACGATGGGGAGTACATAACGTATCTTCAGCCGATTGTGAAAGAGTTGATTGCGCCGCAGTGAGATTGGATCGAAAAGTTCGAGCCCTTGCAGATGGTCTGAAACTTTGATATGTTGAAACCAAGAAAGGCTGGATTTGAAAACTCGCAACATCATCTGGCTTGAAGATGTTGTTCAAAAACTCGCGTGGAAGCACAATGTCGAGAAGGATGAAGTTGAGGAAGTGCTGCGGGGAAAACCCAAGTTTCGCTATGTGGAACGAGGAGACAGACCTGGTGAGGATCTGTATGTTGCGTTGGGTCGAACAGAGTCGGGACGATACCTTAGCGTCATCTTCGTGTATAAGTTGAGTTTCGATGCCCTCGTGTTGAGCGCGCGAGATATGAACAAGATGGAAAGGAAATGGTATGCCAAAAAGTAAAGCGAAGAAACTGCCGCGCTTCAATTCAACGAACGAGCTTGTTGATTTTTTTGAGACGCACGACTTGGGTCCATATCTTGATTCAATGCCCGAAGCTCACTTCGATTTCAGTTCGACGAAGAGCAAAGTGTGGGCGGAGATTGACCCAAAACTCTCGGAACAGCTTTCCAGCATTGCAAGATCGAAAAGGATTTCGTCAAAGCGACTCTTGAACACTTTCATTCGACGAGGAATTCGACAAGAGAAAAACTCGCTGCATAGCTGTGAATGATGGTAGATGAAATCAGGTTGCTATGAAAGGGAATGCCATGAACACGGTTGAGAAAATCGCTTCGCAGGCTCGCGAACTTCCTGAGCAACTTCAGAATGAAGTTCTGGACTTTGTCGAGTTTCTGAAAACCAGATCGGAAGCTATGGATGACCGACAAGAGGATCTCGAATGGTCTCGCTTTTCGATGATGCAAGCTATTCGAGGAATGGAAAATGAAGACTGGCCCGAAATTTCTGAGGATGATGTCAAGCGATGATCATTCTCTCGGCTGGCGACATAGTGGTCTTCCGTTTTCCAGAAGTCAATGGAAGTGTAGGCAAATATCGCCCCGCGCTGTTGATTGCGAAAACACCTGGTCGTTTCGATGATTGGCTCCTGTGCATGATCTCCAAACAATTGCGACACTACATCGAAGGATATGACGATGTCATTCGGCGCGGCGGTAAAGATTTCGCAGAGACGAAATTGAACGTTGAAAGCCTGATTCGCGTCTCACGGCTCATGGTCGTCTCAAGGTCAGCCATCGAAGGCTCAATTGGAAAGGTAAGTCAGCCAAGACTTACGAGAGTTCGTGAGGGCATCGTAAAGTGGATCAGAAGCACAACTTAATTTCGCCTACCGTTTGCAATCTCCAAATCAAAAAATCGACATCCACACACACGTTCTCCCAAAGAACCTGCCCGACTTGAAGTCGAAGTACGGCTACAGGAAAACCTGGGCAGCAACGCGTCACGACGGCGATACCATCACCTATCTCCAGCCGATTGTGAAAGACTTGATTGCGCCGCAATGAGATTGGATCGAAAAGTTCGAGCCCTTGCAGATGGTCTGAAACTTTGATATGTTGAAACCAAGAAAGGCTGGATTTGCAGACTAACAACATCATTTGGCTGGAGGATGTTGTTCACAAACTCGCGTGGAAACACAAAGTTGTCGATTTCTTTGACACACATGATATGGGTCCATACCTTGATGCATTGCCTGAAGCATATTTCGAGTTTTCTCAAAAGAGGAGCAAGGTCTTGACGGAGATAGACCCGAAGCTTTCTGACGAGTTATCAAAGATTGCTCGGGCAAAAGGCATCTCATCAACGCGGTTGTTGAACTCCATCCTTCGAAAGGGAATCAAGCAAGAGAAGCAAACGGCATAGTCATTAGAATGGGCGGAGCCATGATCCCGGGTCCAAGTACCGGTCAAGAGATCTAACCATACCGGGGCGTCAGGACATGCCTTCGGGCAACAATCCCCCCGACGTGTCGGGGGGAGCGCCGATCTCATTGGCGACGGGCTCCGCCCTGTGTTTGACTTGTTAAGGAATTGCGTAGAACAATATTGGAGTTAAACCGATGAGCACAGTTGAACTCATCACCACAAAAGTGCAGCAACTTCCGGAAGCATTTCAGCGGGAAGTTCTGGATTTTGTCGAATTCTTGAGGACACGAGCGGAAGAGGAAGATGCGAGAACAGAGGAGCTTGAATGGTCTCGCTTTTCTATGGAGCAAGCAATTAGAGGAATGGAGGATGACGAGTTTCCCGTATACACTGAGGATGATCTGAAGGAACGCTGGCAGTGAAGAAACCCGGACAGGTTGTTCTCACACGGTTTCCGAAGACGAATCTTGGACGTGGAAAGGTCCGTCCCGCAATACTCATAGCCCGGTCGCCAAAAGATAGGTCAGTACATCGAAAGCTTCGATGAACTCATTGACGAGGCGAGTTCTGACTTTGACGCCTCGGGTTTGCGCATAGGATGTGTTGTACGCGTTGCTCGTGTCGCCGTTATTTCCGAATCGGCTCTCATTGGTGCTCTTGGCGAGATAGAGCCACAGCGACTTACCAGAATCAAGCAAAACCTCGCTCGCTGGATTCAAGCGGCTTCATGATCTTATCTTCCACAAGTCTCATCTCTCGGCATAACGTTATCACATCTTGCAGAAAATCGACATCCACACACACATTCTTCCCAAGAACTGGCCCGACTTGAAGTCGAAGTATGGCTACGGCGGCTGGGTGAATTTGGAACACCATCGGCACGGCTGTGCGAGGATGTTGGTTGATGGAAAACATTTCCGCGACGTTGAGGAAAATTTGTGGGAACCGAGCGTTCGCACGCATGACTGCGACAGGCATGGCGTGACCGTTCAGGTGCTTTCAACCGTTCCGGTGATGTTCAGCTATTGGGCAAAGCCGCAGGATGCGCTTGACCTCTCGAAGTTCTTAAACGACCATATTGCCGGAGTTGTAGCCGGGCATCCGAAACGCTTCGTCGGCCTTGGGACGATTCCGATGCAAGCGCCTGACCTCGCGATCAAAGAACTTAAACGTTGTGTAAAAGAGTTGAAGCTTGCCGGAATTGAAATCGGTTCCCACGTGAACGATTGGAATTTGAATGACGAACATTTGTTCCCCGTCTTTCAAGCGGCGGAAGAGCTCGGCGCTGCAGTCTTCGTTCACCCGTGGGACATAATGGGAAAAGATCGAATGCCGAAGTACTGGCTTCCCTGGCTTGTTGGGATGCCGGCGGAAATATCGCTCGCAATTTGTTCCATGATTTTCGGCGGCGTGTTTGAGCGGTTACCAAAACTGCGCGTTGCATTTGCACATGGCGGCGGGGCGTTTCCTGCCACGATTGGGCGCATTGAGCATGGCTTCCACGCCCGTCCGGATTTGGTTGCCATCGACAACAACATCAATCCACGAAATTATCTCGGCAAGTTTTATCTCGACTCACTCGTTCACGACAAGCTGATGCTTCAGTATTTGATTAACTTGGTCGGTGAAGAGAAGGTTGCGCTCGGTTCGGATTACCCGTTTCCTCTCGGTGAGGCGAAGCCCGGTTCGTTGATTGAAGAAATGTCATTGGCTGAGAAAACGAAGTCGCGTCTTTTGAGAGGTAGTGCGTTAGAGTGGTTAGGACTTACTACACCCTGAGCCGCTTTTCAGGCGAAGGGTCTCCAAATGTTCAAGTTTTGTACGACACTCATCGATTCAGACCCTTCGCTCCGCTCAGGGTTTAGCAAGCAAGAAGAATATGGTTAGCTGGCTATTCTTAGACTTGAATTCATATTTTGCCTCGGTCGAGCAAGAAACAAAACCGGAGTTGCGAGGAAAGCCAATTGCCGTCGTTCCACTGATGGCGGAGACGACGTTCTGCATCGCCGCGAGCTATGAGGCGAAAGCATACGGCGTGAAGACAGGGACGCGGGTTGACGAAGCGAAGAAGATGTGTCCCGGTCTGATGCTCGTTCAAGCCCGGCACGATGTGTACGTGAAATACCATCACGAGATTGTTGAAGCTGTTGAGTCATGCGTGCCTGTTCATGCCGTTGTCTCGATAGATGAGATGGCGTGCAAGCTCACGGGAAGTCAGCAGAATGTTGAGAAGGCGAAAGCACTCGCTCTTCAAATCAAACAAACAATCAAAGATAAAGTCGGCTCAACGCTCAGATGTTCTATCGGTCTTGCAACGAACCGCTTCCTTGCCAAAGTCGCGAGCGACATGCAGAAGCCGGACGGGTTGACTGTCATCGAGCAATCAGATCTTCCAGGCATTCTTTATAGACTCAAGACATCCGATTTCCCCGGCATCGGCAGACGCATGGAAAAGCGTCTTATTGAGCATGAGATTCTCACGTCGAAACAGTTGCTCAATTGTTCTGTTGCCGACATGAGAAAAATCTGGGGCGGAGTAGTAGGCGAACGATTCTGGCATTTGCTGCGCGGCGAAGACCTTGAAGGACTTGAGACACATCGTCGCACCGTCGGGCACTCACATGTTCTTCCTCCAAATCAACGGACGAAAGATGGAGCGTTCGGCGTTGCGCAAAAACTTATTCACAAAGCTGCAACTCGACTGCGGCGAATGAACTACTGGTGCTCGAGTCTTGCAATTGGCGTGAAGTTCATGAATCGTTCCAAGTGGGAATCGCATATCAACTTTGTAGAAAGTCAGGATACTCTGACGTTGCTTGAAGCGTTTCAAAAGATGTGGACTAATTTTCCTCCCGGCGGGAAGCCGTTGGCTGTTGGTGTAACGCTGTACAACTTGGTTCCTGACAGTCTCCACGCCTTCGCGTTATTCGATGAAGATAAGCGAACAGGACTTGCCAAGGCGATGGATAAGCTGAATGCGAAGTTCGGCAAAACCGCTGTTCACTTCGGCGGCATGACCGGACGTGCAGCGCCGACGAGGATTGCGTTTACGAATATTCCTGAGATTGAGGATTTTGAGTTTGATGAATGAGGGTGAAAGCGTCATTTGTCATTGGTCATTAGTCATTTGCATGATAGGAGATTGGTATGTTGAAATTGGAGGAACTTGAAGTTTACCAACTTGCGATGGAGATTGGCGAAGAGGTTTGGAATTTGGTTGATGAGTGGAATGCGTTTGCGAAACGGACAGTCGGTGAGCAGCTTGTTGATGCGGCGGATTCAATTGCAGCGAACATTTCCGAAGGTTACGGTCGTTTCCATTTCAAAGAGAATAGACAATTCTGTTACTACAGTCGCGGCTCACTCATGGAGACGAAAACATTTCTCACAAAAGCCAAGAACAGGAAACTGGTCTCGGAAAAACAATTCGACGCAATCCTGGAAAAACTCAAGACAACACACCTCAAACTCAACGCCTATATTAAATCTATCGGCAAACGCATTTAGCTTGCCAATGACAAATGACCAATGACCAATGACGTTCCAGGGCAGCAAGAATTTTGCAGAAAAGCTTGACACAGAAGATAAACTCGCATCTTACCGCGACAGATTTTTCATTCCTAAAACCAACGATGGCGATGATGTCATTTATTTCTGCGGCAATTCTCTCGGTCTCCAACCAAAGTCAGTGCGCAGTTTTGTGGAGCAAGAGTTAATGGATTGGGAATCGCTTGGCGTTGAAGGACACTTTCGCGCAAAGAATCCATGGGTGCCGTATCACGAATTGCTGACGGAACAAACCGCCCGGCTCGTCGGTGCAAAGCCGATTGAAGTCGTGGTGATGAATACGCTTACGGTCAATCTTCATCTCATGCTCGTCTCGTTTTACCGTCCGACGACGATGCGGCACAAAATAATGATTGAGTCGAATCCGTTTCCTTCCGACCGATACGCCGTTGAATCGCAAATCAGGTTTCATGGTTTCGACCCGAAGCGTTCGCTGATTGAATTGCAACCCCGCTCCGGTGAGGACACATTGCGCACAGAAGGCATCGAAGACGTACTTGAAGCGGATGGAGACGAGATTGCACTCGTCCTGCTCGGGGGCGTGAATTACTACTCAGGTCAAGCTTTCGACATGGAACGCATTACTCGCGTCGCGCAATCGCAGGGTTGTATTGTCGGTTTCGACCTCGCACATGCGGCGGGCAACATTGTTCTTCAGCTTCACGAATGGAACGTGGACTTTGCTGTGTGGTGTTCATATAAGTACCTGAACTCCGGTCCGGGGAGTATTGCCGGCTGTTTCGTTCACGAACGGCATGCAACGAATTCTTCGCTTCCCCGCTTTACAGGATGGTGGGGACAGAACAAACACATTCGTTTCAAAATGGGACCGACATTCGACGCAATCCCCGGCGCAGAAGGCTGGCAACTCAGCAATCCGCCGATTCTTCCGTTGGCAGCGTTGCGTGCGTCGATGGAGATTTTTGCCGAGGTGGGGATGGAAAAGCTGAGAGCAAAGAGCGTGAAGCTAACCGCGTATCTTGAATTCCTTCTCGACCAACATCTAGGTCAGAAATTTTCAGTCATCACGCCGCGAGATCCGAAACAGCGTGGTTGTCAGCTTTCAATTCAAGTGAAAGAAAACGGTCGAGCGTTGTTCGACCATCTTACAAGAAAAGGAGTTGTGTGCGATTGGCGGGAGCCGGATGTGATTCGTGTTGCGCCGGTGCCGTTATATAATAGCTTCACGGATGTGTGGAGGGTTGTAGACATAATGACGATGGAGACCTGAGCCGGGAGACCGGGTAAACAGAAACCAGCGAAGAGGATTGAGAAGTTTGAAGACCTTGATGTCCGGGAGGAATCTATGGCTTTGACAAAGGAAGCGTATATTGAAACAAAGATTTCAAGTTTAGTGCTTCGAATTTGTTTCGAGATTCGATATTAGGATTTCGGATTTATCAGATCCAGAGTCTTCTGCTGCGTAACATCAGTCAGTTATACTTGTTCGCTGCACTTGAGTTGATTCAGAAAGAAAAGTTTTAGATGGACAAACAATCAAAATCGGTGTCCGGTCTTCCGTCTTCGGTTTCCATTATCGGCGCAGGATTAGCCGGCTCGCTGCTGGGGATTTATCTCGCGAAGAAGAACTTTCAAGTCGAAATCTTCGAGCGCCGTCCAGATATGCGCACGACTGATATCGGCGGCGGGCGTTCAATCAATCTTGCGCTTTCGGTGCGAGGCATTCACGCATTGCAAGAGACTGCTATCTCCGACAAAGTTATGCGTGTCGCAATTGCGATGCGCGGGCGGATGATTCACACGCCGACAGGCGAGCTTGTCTTTCAGCGTTACGGGAAAGACGACCCTGAAGTTATCTACGCTACTTCTCGTGCTGACTTGAACAAGACATTGATGACTGCGGCGGAGAAATATAAGAATGTGAAGATTAACTTCAGCACACGTTGTACAGGGATGAATCTCGAGACGGGCGATGTCACCTTCACAAATGAAGAGACGGGCGAAGAATCAACAGCGCAAACTCGAACCGTGATTGGAACGGATGGTTCGGCTTCAGTCATTAGAAACGAAATGGTCAACAAAGGCATCGGTCAATTTACGCAAGACCATCTTGAGTACGGTTACAAGGAGCTGACGATTCCGCCGGGACCGAACGGGAAGCATCTCATCGAAAAAAACGCTCTGCATATTTGGCCCCGCAAAACGTATATGCTGATTGCCCTTCCGAATCTCGATGGAAGCTTTACGTGCACATTCTTCTTCCCCCACAAAGGCGAAGAGAGCTTTGAGGGTTTGAGCACAAGAGAAGCAGTCAAAGATTTTTTTGTTCATAATTTTCCTGACGCGGTTTCATTGATGCCTGAGTTCGAGGAAGAATATTTTGAAAACCCGACCGGCTCGATGGTAACGGTGAAAGGTTTACCATGGCATGTGGAAGGGAAAGCGTTGCTGCTCGGCGACGCAGCACATGCAATCGTTCCGTTCTTCGGGCAGGGAATGAATTGCGCATTCGAAGATTGTTCGCATCTCAATCGCTTGTTGCAGCGACAGATGTCCTACGGACGAAGTCCCGACAGAGTAGATTGGAATGAAGCGTTCACAGAATTTGAAAGAGTGCGGAAAAAAGATACGGACGCTATTGCCGACCTTGCGGTTGAAAACTTTGTAGAAATGCGCGACTTCGTTGCGCAGCCGAAATTTCAGCTCAAGAAAAAAGTCGAGCGCATTCTCGAAGAAAAATATCCCGGCTTATTCGTGCCGAAGTACACGATGGTGACGTTCCGGCGCATTCCGTATTCCGTTGCTCGTTCACGCGGCATTGTCCAAGAAAAAATTCTTGACGAGCTGTGCGAGCACATTACACAGCCGGAAGAAGTGGATTTGCGCAAAGCCGATTTGCTCATCAGCAAACAGCTTGATTATATTGAGTGAGGTTCTTTCGGCCCTGAGCGGAGCGAAGGGTCTCACACCTTCCGAATGGCTGTGAGATTTTTCTCTTCGCATAAAAAAAGGATGTTGCGAAGAGAGGGAATTAAGTTGAGCGGGCACTGCACCGAATCCGCCGGAGGCGGAGGGAACGCCCAAACAAGAAAACGACATTTCGGATTCTTGACGTAGTGAGATTCCTTGCTACGCTTCGCTCCTCTACGAGGTCGTAGACCGTTCAGAATTGAGTAGGAGAATTATGCCACACACACTCATGTCAGACACAGTCACTGAAGGAATCCGCGTCCGGGCAGTTGCAACATATCTTCGCGGCCAATCCCAGCCATCAGAAAACAAATTTTTCTTTGCGTATAAGATCATAATCTCCAACGAAGGAAGAAAACGTGCACGGCTGTTGTCACGGCGTTGGGTCATCATCAACGGCAACGGCGATCGCGAAGATGTTGAAGGTCCCGGCGTGATTGGGAAAACGCCGAACATCGCGCCGGGCGACGCGTTCGAGTACACGAGCTTCTGTCCGCTCAACACCGACTGGGGAACGATGGAAGGGACGTTTCATATGCAGCGCGAAGACGGAACGGTGTTCGACGTCGTGATTGGTCGCTTTTATCTTGCGATGAATGCGCCCTGGATGGCTGAGGCGTTATGAACTTTTGCAGCAACTGCGGTAAACCCGTTCATCTCGTGCTTCCTTCAGGCGACCACAAACTTCGCTACGTCTGCGATTCGTGCAACGCGGTTCATTATCAGAACCCCCGCATGATTGTCGGCTGCTTGCCGCGTTGGGAAGATAAAGTGCTGCTCTGTAAACGAGCGAATGAGCCGAAGATCGGCATGTGGACTTTGCCTGCGGGATTTTTGGAGAATGACGAGACTGTTGAAGCCGGCGCAATGCGCGAGACGCTTGAAGAAGCGAATGCGGGAGTTGACATCATCCGATTGCTTTCGCTCTACAGCGTTCCAAGCATTGGACAAGTATATCTATTCTTTCTTGCCGATCTGAAGAAGCTGAATTTTCATCCGGGCGTTGAAACAGAAGAGACGAAGTTGTGTAGCGAAGATGAGATTCCGTGGGACCACATTGCGTTTAGCTCTGTACGATTTACATTAGAGAATTATTTCTCGAATCGCGAATCAGCGGTGAGTGTAGTGCATGTCGGAAGCTATACCAAAGAAGTGAAAAGCGGTTGAACGGCATGCGGGGGGAGGGATGTTGCAGATTGTGAAAAATACATTTGACTTTTGTTTTTAGACGTTATAGATTGTAGGTGAAGTTCACGCTGCACCGGGAATTTTGTCAGGGGAATTTTCGGTGCGATGTTGTTGCCCTGGGAAAGCGAGGTGATCTTATTTTGAAATCGAACATAGGAGCCTCTGGTGAAGCCTGTTAAGCGACAAGCTTTCAAGGCTCCAGAAATATTAACGGTCCCGTTGCGCAAGCGGCGGGACTGATTTTTTTGCCAAAGATGAAGAGCTTTGCCACTCCCGAAGGGATGCCTTCGGCATAAGACACGAAGAACACTAAGGTTTCACAAAGGTTAAGGTCATCTTGGTGAAACCTTCGAGTCCTTAGAGTCTTTGTGGCGAATCTTTTGACGCTGCGTAACATCAGTTATGAAAATACAAGACGATCGAAATCGGTGCGGCATTTGTAGGGACA
>JGI1356J14229_10002883_pt1 | contig 13363 bp, 16 predicted proteins | sample Subgrocontami58m_FD_14229 | JGI IMG/M metagenome (IMG submission 14229) | reverse complement strand
GCGACATACGCGCCTCGGTATAACGCATCGCCGCCGGATTGTCGCCGTCCACCGAGCCGAAGTTTCCTTGTCCATCCACAAGCGGATAGCGCATCGAGAAATCCTGCGCCATGCGCACCATCGTGTCGTACACTGCCGTGTCGCCGTGCGGGTGATACTTGCCGAGCACTTCACCGACGATGCGCGCGGATTTTTTGTACGGACGGTTCGGCGCCAGTCCAAGCTCTTGCATACCGAACAGCACACGCCGGTGCACAGGCTTCAATCCATCGCGCACATCCGGCAATGCACGCGCAACAATGACTGACATCGAATAATCGATGTACGAGCCTTTCATTTCATCTTCGATATCAACGGGGACTATTTTTTCGTTGAGTGTTGCCATGTATGCCTTGACTTATCTTTCCTTAATTGACAATTGAACATTGACCGTTCACTATTGACTATTCCTCCTCCGCTTTCTTCTGCTGTCAATCATGATTCAACGTTTGACGTGCAAACAGTATCGTAGTTCGAGATTTCTCATTCACTACGAATTTGCACGAAAGCGGCACGGCTGTTCACGGATTGCGATTCGCGTTTGTCCGTGTTTCTTTCGCGTCATTCGTGGTTTCCTTTTTCTTTTTTGTTTGCCGATTTCTTTTTGCTTCTTGCTCTCACTTCATAGAGGTATTCCAAATCCAGAAGGTCAAGTGGACGACCAGCCGCCTCTTTCATGGCAATGAGATTGTCCAGCGACGGCACAAAAACTTTCAAGCCTTCAATGTTCGCTTCAACTTTATTCTTCCAGGCTTGCTTGAAACTCGCCCCTTTCACCGATGGATGCGAGTCTGCTTGCAAAACATAATCGCGCATCAGGATTTTTTTGCTGAGAACAATCTCAAGCGGAACATCCGTGATTCCATCGTAGCCAACATCAGCAAGCGCGTTCACGAGTCTCTTTGCGTTCGCTTTGGTCGGCTCGAAGAAAACATCGACGTCTTTCGTAAAGCGCGTCCTTCCGTACGCGGGAAGCGCCCATGCTCCAATGACAAGGAACTTGACCTTATGGTCTAATAATGACCGCAGAAGATGTTTGATGTCCATTGCGCATCTCGAACTCTTGTCCCGATTTCACCAGCTGGTTCATCATCCGATACCGTTGTCGTGCCGTCAGCGACAATTGAAAATCCAATTCAAACTTCAGTTCCTTTTCGGGGTCGTCCCCATCAACAACGAGGATGAAGGTTTTATGTTTTTTCTTTTTCGTTAATTGGTTCTTCATCTCTTTTAAGCGACATACTTCCTATCGAACATCTCAATCAGGTTCACGATTCCCTTGACGTCTTCTAATGCTTCAAAATCAGTGGATGAGTTCTGTCGTACTCAAGCTCAGCTTGTTCGACCTTCACCCCATCTCAACAGCTTTGGGCAACATCAACAGAAACGGCAAACACTTTCCGTAATCCAACTCGTAGTAGTTCACACCGAGATTGATGTTCTCGTAATATGTTGGACGGTTGTTCCAATAGTATTCTTCGGAAGACACTTTCCACACAATCTCACCGATACGTGTCGCGAGAAACCACTTCTCAAGTAACCGAGCGACCCGTCCGTTTCCATCTGCAAACGGATGAATCTGAGCGAACCTCAGGTGAATCGCAGATGCGTAGTAAAAGCTCTCTTCAACAGAAAGTGTTGTTGCCATCTTTGATTCATCAATGTCATGAAACAACACTCTCATCTCTCGCGGCACGTAGTGCTCCTCGACCGCAAGATACACCAAACCTCTTGAGCTGTGGATAGCCACTCTTCCGGTTCTGTATCTTCCTCGATTGCTCTCGATGAGAAATTGTTGCGATAGCATTCCGTGCGCCTTCAGCATACTTTCCTCTGTCAACACATTAGCGCGAGCGAAGTTGTATGCTTCAATCAAATCTTGAATCTCTTGATGCGCTTTCGGTCGAGCTTTCTCCTTCTGAAGCTTGCCGTTCATCCACGAGTTCAAGTCTATCGGGTTTCCCTCAATGTTCGATGAGAACACTGCGGATGATTCAATCATGAACTCAAAACTTACATCTTTCGTGTTCGCCTTGAGCTTCTTAAGAGCAGAGTCAAGCTTGCCGACTCTCCGCTTGTACCCATCAAGATATTTGTCAGTGAGAATTTTCAAGCTTGCTCTTGTTTTTCTTTCTCCCCCTCTCCTCTTGCAGAAGGCATCCCTTTGGGACAGGAGAGTCTGGGTCGGGTCTACGACCTCGTAGAGGGGTAAGATCGGTTTTAGGACACAGAGAGACTCTTCGCTAAGCTTTCGCCCAATCTTCCGGCGAGATGCCCGCCTGTTTCAAAACCTCCCGAATCAACACACTGTCAATCTGCTTGCCGTGTGGATTCGGGATGGTCAGACGAAAACCTCCTCGCTTCATGTATTCGTGCTTACCTCCGGGAAAAGGTCCATCGAATCCAAGCTTCCTCAATTTGCGAACGAGGTCGGCTCGTGAGCACGGGGGAATCTTAGGCATACGCGATTCTTTTTTGCTCAGTCTTCGTCCGTGGTGCGGCGGTTACTAACGAACGTCCGTTGACCATCGGCAGGGTTTCCCCGTCACGCAAGCTCGATGTAATCCACAACTCGATTGCGTCAATCAGGTTTTCGCGTGCCTCTTCGTGATTATCGCCTTGCGTCATGCAACCGGGAAGGTCAGGCGCGATGGCGATAATACAATTCGCATCCTTGCCCTTCTTGTAAACCGCATTCTTCAACACCTCCTTCACAAATTCCTGAAACGAAACTTTTCTCATTTCTTCCTCCAAAAAAGTTTTTACAATGAAGCGGTTACTGCACACCAAGGCTTCGCTGCTTCTCTCTCTCGAAATACATCCGCGTCAATTTGTGTATGTTTCCGCGTCATCCGCGTTTCCATTTTCTCTTGAGTCGTGCTCAGCTCTACAAACTCTATAAACTCTACGAACCAATCGCGAATTAAGAAGGTACAGATTCTTCGCTCCGCTCAGAATTGAAAATCCGCTCAGAATTGGAAACTAAACATCAAGATTCCTCACATACTTCGCATTCTTCTCAATAAACTGCCGCCGCGGCTCAACCTCATCGCCCATCAATATCGAAAACGTTCTATCCGCATCGGCCGCATTCTCGATATTCACCTGAAGAATCGTCCGCGTTTCCGGATTCATCGTCGTCGACCAGAGTTGTTCAGGATTCATTTCACCCAAACCCTTGAATCGAGAAATGATTGCACCGCTCGGCGTAACGACTGCGCCCTCTTCAGGCAACGCCTCGCCTTCCACCAATTCCTTTACTTCTTCTTTCTTGCCGCCAAGACGTTTCAAAATCTCGTCTCGCTCATCTTCATCATACGCGTAGAACTCCTGCTTCCCCTTCTTCACTTTGTACAACGGCGGCTGAGCAATGTAAATATGACCAAGCTCAATGAGCGGCTTCAAGTGCCGGAACAACAGCGTCAGCAGCAGGGTGCGAATGTGCGAACCGTCCACGTCCGCGTCGCACATGATGATGATTTTTCCGTAACGGATTTTCTCCGCCGCGAACTGGTCACCAACGCCCGTGCCGAGAGCAGTAAAGATATTTCGGATTTCTTCGTTTTCCAAAATCTTGTGGAGCCGCGCTTTCTCCACATTCAAAATTTTTCCCTTCAATGGAAGAATCGCTTGAAACCGTCTGTCGCGTCCTTGCTTCGCGCTGCCGCCTGCAGAGTCGCCCTCTACCAAATACAACTCGCAATGTTCAGGGTCGCTGATGGAACAATCCGCAAGCTTGCCCGGAAGTCCACCGCCCGACAACGCATTCTTCCGACGCGTCAAGTCGCGCGCTTTGCGCGCCGCTTCACGCGCCTCTGCCGCCTGCAATGACTTCTCCAAAATTCTTTTCGCATCGCCCGGATTATCTTCGAGCCAATTTTGCAATGCCGGACCGACAACGCCTTCAACAATGCTCTTCACTTCGCTGTTGCCTAACTTCGTCTTCGTCTGTCCTTCAAACTGCGGCTCAGGGACTTTCACGCTGATGACGCCGGTGAATCCTTCCTTGAAGTCATCACCCGTCAGCGTGATGCCCCCTTCTTTCAAAATGTTATTCTTGTACGCGTGGTTGTTGAGCTGCCGGGTAATCGCAGTTCTGAACCCAACCAAGTGCGTTCCCCCTTCGTGCGTGTTGATGTTGTTGACGTACGTGAAAACATTTTCGCTGTACTGCTCGTTGTACTGGAACGCCGCCTCCACTTCAACCCAGCGACCATTCTCATCTTTGTCCTTGCCTTCGCAGTAGAACACCTTCTTCATAATCGCAGGGCGCGTCGCATCCGTGTACTTGATGAACTCGACGATGCCGCCTTCGAAGTGGAATGTCTCTTCCTGCTCCATCGTCGCGCGCAAATCCTTCAGCGTCAACATCACCGTGCGGTTCAGGAACGCGAGCTCGCGCAATCGCTCCGCTATAGTTTCGAACTTGTATGTGCGGTTCTTGAAAACCGAACCGTCGGGCATGAACGTCACCGTCGTTCCCCTCCTGCCATTTTCCGCTTTGCCGATTTGCTTTACCGCTGCAACGGGGTCGCCTTTGCGATATTCCTGGAAAAACAATTTCCCGTCACGTCGCACTTCAACCTTCAGCCACTCGCTCAACGCGTTCACCACCGAAACACCAACGCCGTGCAAACCGCCGCTCACCTTGTACGTGTTCTTGTCGAACTTCCCGCCTGCGTGCAGCACTGTCATAACAACTTCGAGCGCCGAGCGCTTTTCCTCTTTATGGATGTCGGTCGGAATGCCGCGTCCATCGTCCACCACCGTCACCGAGCCATCCTTGTTGATGCTGACGTCAATTTGTTTCGCAAACCCTGCGAGTGCCTCGTCAATCGAGTTGTCCACGACCTCGTGCACAAGATGGTGCAGACCGCGAATGCTCACGTCGCCGATGTACATCGCCGGTCGCCGCCGCACCGCTTCGAGACCTTTGAGTACGGTTATATCATCCGCGCCATAACTTTTATTGTCTTCTTTTTCTTTTGCCATGATGCTTTCTATTTGTTTTACTCTTCGCAACCCTGAGCGCTTTCCAGCGAAGGGTCTGTTACTCGATTATCAATTGAAAATTGAACGTTGACCGTTGACAATTCGTTATCAATTCACAATTCACCATTCGCTATTCACAATTGGAGCCTGCCCTGAGCGCAGTGCCGATGCTTTTGTTTTCCATCGGCACGAAGTCGAAGGGGGCGTTCCCCCGCTTTGAGAAGCAAGCGGGGTCGGCGTCCTACAGGCTCCGCTTCGCTTCGGTGTTCCGCAGAAAAGCACTGCGGCACACTAGGCGCGTTTCTCATTCGACATTGTACTAAAGCTGATTAGAAATACCCAATGCAACATCAGTTGCTAAAAGTCCTGCGCTTGGGAAGAGATATTTTTTGACCTCAAGATGCATAGAGCAACTGCTTCGTCTTCTCGATACTCTGAATGAAATATGGATTCGATAGTGACCTCTGTGTGACTAAGTCAACATTTCTGTTCAGCAATTCATGTAGTCTGAATTGCATGTCGAAGTAATTGTCCGTGTACTCGTTAATGGAGAGTCCGTTTTCGAAATCAATTAAGAAGTCCACGTCGCTCTGCTCGTTAAATTTCTCGGTGGCCACAGAACCAAAGGCATAAAGCGAGTGGACTCGGTGCGTTTTGCAGAGTCTCTGTATTTCATCGAGTTTTCCCAGAAGTGTTTTGTTCATAGTTGGCTCCTGTTTGTCATGCTACATTCTAAATCTCCAGCGTCCGCACCGGTCGTTCGACGGCAAGACTTCGCTGGTGCACTTTGAGCCGCTCAATCTCGTTAAGCGTCTGAGCCGTCAGGTAGCTCTCACCGCAGTTCGGGCAGGAAACAATAGGAACATTTTCAATAACCAAAAGGCGTTTGCCTTTACCGTGCGTGCGCGTCGCTCGCCTGAGTCTTACACCATCTTTTCCGCAGATGTCACATTTCATAACTGTTTTGCATCAATCCAACAATCCCATTACTCCACAACTCCAACTCTCCATCACCTCGAACCTAATCGGTAATTCAAAATCACGGGGCCCTTCGCTCCGCTCAGGGTTGAGAGACTCACCTAAACCTAATCTCCTTCACCACCTTACTCCCCCCGCCGCGTCAGCTCGTTGCGCCATGGAGCGGTTGCGGTTTTTACAAACAGGATTATTACAGTCTAAACTCCGCTTCTTCGGAATCGAGATGTTCGGTGGACGCATCTTCATTCAATTCCGAAATACAAAACTAACTCCAAATCTCGTTTGCTTCGAACTCTCAAGCTGCGACAAGCTTCTTCTGCGTCGGCTTCTTTCGTTTTCGCTGACTGGCTTTCGCCCTCTTGAGCTTATCCGCTTTTATGAAGTCGCTAATGAGCTTCTTTTCTTCCTTCGTCAACGGTCTCGGGTCAACGAAGAAATCAACATCCAACGGTTCTCGAATCAGTCCCATGGCATTTTACTCCTTGAAATATTTTTCAATCAATTTGAGCGCTGCTTCGGTGTCAATCACCATCAACTGACCGCCGGCACGAATTGCTCCAAGAGTCTCAACGTAATGGTTTATCAATTTCGTCTTTGCTGCGAACGATACGTATCCCTGACATCCTCGTTGAAAAGAGAGTTTGCAGGCATAGGCTACGAGGTTTCCGGGAACACCGACATACAGCTTGTTCTTTTCTCTGTTGAATGGTGCACTCTCGATGAGGTGCATGTAAACGTTATCCTCCTCTGGTGCCAAGCTTATATTTCCAATCGAACAACCAACCATTCCTTTTGGTGACTTGCTTCAGGTCTCCCGTCGTCATGAACGTTACTTCTGTCGCAAAGCTGTCTCGGCTGATTCTATTTTCTATCGACTTGGTCAGCTTATCAATCTCAAAGTCGAGCAAGTACCTTTTCGGTTTTCGCACGTTCGCCCTAATCGCTAATTACTCATCGCCCACAGTTAAGCATGTCAGCAGACCCTTCGCAAAGAGCGCTCAGGGTTGAGTGGGGAGAGGCTCATCGAAACCGAATCTCCTTTACCACCTTACTCCCTGCTGCCGCGTTCACCTTCTCCATAATCTCCAACCGCCGCATCGTCAGCTCGTTGCGCCACGGAGCGGTTGCTGTTTTCACAAACAAGATTCCGTTTTCTATTCTTTCCGCTTCCGTCACTCTCGCAATCTGCTCGCCGACAATCTCCGCCCACGAGGTGATGACGGAAAATTGTTTCATCTTTTTCATGATGCCGAGCGCATGAACGAATTTGTCGAGCGCAATTGCCATTGGCTCGGGATGCTTCTTCGTTCGTTCGGCGCTACGCTGGTGGCGCGAATATTTTTTTTGTGCCATAGCAGGAGCCCTGTTGACATCATCATTCCTCTTTGTTATGATATAGCAACAAATCGGAGGAACGTATGACAAAAGCCGTCACTCTTCGCTTAAAGAAACATCTCCTCGACGATGCAGAGGCAATTACGCGCGAAGCAAGAGTCCCGCGAGGAAAATACTTCAACGACGCGCTTGCATTTTACAACACTTACACTCGCCGACGTCTTTTGAAAGAACAACTTCATAAAGAGTCGCGCCTCGTTCGCCAGTCCTCACTCGAAGTGCTCGAAGAGTTTGAGCAACTTGAAGACGAACTCCTCAATGAACATTAAGAAGTTCCATATTTACCTCGCCGACCTAAATCCTCGCTTCGGAACCGAGCCAGGCAAGGTTCGTCCAGTTGTTGTCGTTCAAACCGACCTTCTCAACACATATCATCCAAGCACGATTGTCTGCCCACTCACAACCAAAATCACGAAGGGCGCAAGTATTCTCAGAGTTCACCTTCCGAAGTCCGAATCAAAACTCACTAAAAACTCGGACATTCTCGTTGACCAGATTCGAGCAATCGACAACAAGCGCTTCGTCAAAGAACTTGGCAAACTCGCTCCCGAACAGAAGAGAAGTTTAGTCGAAAATCTAAAAACTGTTCTGCTCGGCTAGTTTTGGCTCGAATGTTTCTGCGTTCATTCGTTTCAACGTTGAGAAACTGCGCCACCCTCAACAAAAAACTTCCGATTCACTCCATCCCACTCAACCGCGCCATGAAACACGGATTCATCCGTCGTCGTGATAAATGTTTGTCCAAGCGACGAAACCGTATTCAACAACAGCCGCGAGCGCTTATCATCCAACTCACTAAATACATCATCCAACAAAAAAATCGGAACCTCCTCCCGCCGCTCTTTCAGATAAAAGAACTCCGCAATCTTCAATGCCACAAGCATCGTCTTGTGCTGTCCCTGCGATGCGTAATGCTGAACACTGATGTCATCTATCTTCAAAACCAGGTCATCCCTGTGCGGACCCACGAGCGTTGCGCCGCGTTTTCGTTCTTCAAACGTTCGGCGTTCAATCTCGCTCATCATCAACGAAGCAATTGCTTGAGCGTCTTGAGCTTCTTCAACGCCATCAAGCGAGTTATACGCAACGCCCGGCTCTTCGTCCCAGCCTGCCGGCAGGCTGGGACGGGCAGGATTCCGCCCCCCTACGCGGTCGTAGACTAAATCCTTGTACGCACGCTTCACATATTCTTGAAACTCACGCACAAACTGCAGCCGATGAAGAATAATTCTGCTGCCGAGATGCACAAGTCCCTCGGTCCACGGCTCAATCAACTCCGGTGAATACAATCGCTCCAGTTTAGCGTCAAGCAGCAACTTGTTGCGCTGCTTCAGCACGCGGCGATATTCAAGCACATCTTCGAGATACGAGCGACTGATTTGCGACAAGAGCAGGTCGATGAATTTGCGGCGTTCCATCGGACCGCCAAACGTGATGGCGTTGTTTTCCGGGGAAAGTACAACTATCGGAAATCTTCCGATAACCGATGCAAGCGTGTCCGGCTTTGCACCGTTGATGGTGAACTGCTTTTCCCCAGCACGGCTGTACGCTGCACGGACAGTATGTTCAATGTTTGCGTCTGTAAGAATCGTCCCTTCTACCTCAAACACATCCTTGTCAAGTTGCAGCACAGTTGCATCGTTGGCTGCGTAGAAACTTTTTGTGAGGCTCAAGTACGAGACCGCCTCAAGCACGTTCGTTTTTCCTTGCCCGTTGTTTCCCAGCAGAGCGTTAATGCCGCATCCTAATTCAATTTCGGTTCGAGCGTGATTCCGAAAATTCCGCATGAGCAAATGAGTTATTCTCATTCTATCGTCATACGTTCATGCGCTCTCTAGCCATTCACAATGCTAACTTCTTCTCTCTACATGAAACCACCGACTCGGCGTCGGTGGCAATAATGTTTCTCTTTCTCTCACTTTGGGTCCACGCTTTTCTGTGGGCGAAAGGTCTCGCACTTAAATGCTTGGTAGGCTCTTTTCATTCAGACCCTTCGCAACGTTTATCCGGCTTTGCGGGATTCAGGGTTGAGAAAACAAAATCAACTATTCAACCTCACCGGCATCACCAACATCAACACATCCTCATCCGTTTTCTCGCCGCTCGGCGAAACAATACCGGCACGGGTGGGTGTGCTAAACCTAAATGTAACCTGTTCTGATTCGAGATGCGAAAGAATATCGACTAGATATGTCGAGTTGAATCCGATATCTAAGTCGTCCGAGTTGTACTCGGCATCAATACTTTCCTTTGCCTCGCCGCCGAAGTCAATATCTTGAGCGCTCATGATGAGCGCATTTTTCGTTATTGCCAATTTTACTTGATGTGTTGTCGCACTTGCATATAACGCCACGCGGCGGATTGCTGTTGCCATCTGTTCACGATTCACCGTCATGAGTTTATCATTTTCTGAAGGAATGACGCTTTCGTAGTTCGGATACGTCTCATCAATCAATCGAGACACGAGTACAGTCGTGTCAAAATCAAATTTCACATGAGTGTCGCTCATGCTCATCTTCACCGTTCCGCCTTCAATAGACTTGTTTACTATTCTCAATGCTTTCGCGGGAATGATAATATCTCGCTTCAACCCGGATACTTTTGAAAGTTTGTACATGAACCTTACAAGTCTGTGTCCGTCGGTTGAGACTGCACATAATTCCTTTTCCTTTGGCTGCAACAACACACCCATCATCGCCGGACGCAATTCATCCGTGCTTACGGCAAACTCCGTGCGATTAATTATGCGTTTGAGCACGGCTGCTTCAAGTGAGATTTCGTCCTTGCCTTGGAACGGCGGCGCTGTAGGAAATTCCTTTGCGTTCTCACCGGTTAAGTTGAACTCACCTTTACCAACTTTGATGCTTATTTTGTTTGTAGTGATATCAATACTGAACACAGCATCATCGCCGCTACCGAACGAACGAATTGTATCGAGCAATCGTTTCGATGGAACTGCAATCTTTCCGTCTTCACTGCCTTTCACTTCAATCAATACTGTTTGAGATATCTCAAGGTCCGTTGCCGTAATCGTGAGCGTGTTGTTCAATTGGTCGAACAACAAGTTTTCCAAAATTGGCATAGTGGACTTGGAGGGAACAACACTACTGACCTTTGCAAGTACGCGTTGCAGTTCGCCTGTCGTAGTGATAAATTTCATCGTAATCTCCTTCAATATGAAAAGTGACGGAACTTAAAGACCCTTCAAACTCAGATAATTTACTGAAAATTCGGGAGAGTTCAAAGCATCTTGTTTTGTTTAAGTTATTGATTTTGTGAGTGATACAGACGTTCTTGGTCAGCGAAGATCATAGATTTCCAAATCAGAAATCTGATGCCCTAAGCAATACAAAAATTTCGAATCGCTGTGATCGTACAAGCTGACTATAACAATCGAGTCCGAATTTTTCTGTCCTCAATTTATTTAATGACTCACGTTACGCATACCGAGAAACAAAACGTAGCCACAAAGGGCACGAAGGCTTCACAGGATTTTTGATTTTCATGGTGAAACCTTAGCGTTCTTGTCCCGAAGGGACTCCCTTGGAGGTGTCTTAGTGGCAAATCTTTTTGCCCTGCGTAACATCAGTTAATGATTCAATATTAGAGCTCCAAATCCTATAGGGTCATCATAACATTTGCTCTCAACTCTGAGCACTTCTGGTTCGTTCGTGCTAAATAAATATTTCTTTTATAGATATATATATAATAAGACTAGTAATAAAGCCTGTGGAAATGTTGAAATAATTTTTTCTGGTAGATTAAACCTTGAGCACTACATATTTCAGATTGCATCATCTAAAGTTAGTTCTTAGGAATTAGTACGTGAACAAGTTATTAACTCTTCAACATTAGTTGATTTTTTTCTTCCCGATCTTACATAAAAATATTTTCACACACTCAATCAACGTGAACTCACAAACCGCCAACATACATTCTCACAACATACCAACACATCAGGTTTGAAATAGAAAGAGCTTGTCGTTACGACAAGCTCTTTGTTCTGACGTTATTCACGTATTTCTAACGATCTCTGCACACAGCTATACTCTTCCCCGTAACTCCAGTCGTCTCTTGATCTGATCCACATTAGTTTTATACTTCGAATCGATCTTCATCTGGTCTTCGACACATTGGTAGGCATGGATGACTGTGCTGTGGTCCCGACCGCCGAAGTGCAAGCCGATAGTCTTGAGTGATGAGTTGGTAAGTTCTTTTGCAAGGTACATTGCGACCTGCCGTGCGTTGACAATCTCTTGCTTGCGGGTTTTTGCCCGAAGTAAATCTTCCGGAATACCAAAATACTCGCACACATTCCGTTGAATTTCTTCTATGGTGATCGGCGACTTTACATCGCCGACGACAACTTTTAGTACCTCACGTGCAAGGTCAACTGTAATCTCTCTTCCCTCCAGCGATGCTTTTGCAAGCAAGCTGATGAGACAGCCTTCAAGCTCGCGAATGTTTGTTGTAACGTTTGCCGCCACGAACTCAATAACATCGCCAGGAAGTTCGATACCGTCTTCCATGCTCTTGTGTCGGAGAATTGCGATACGTGTCTCAAGGTCCGGTGGTTGGATGTCTGCAGTTAGTCCCGACTGGAAACGAGAAAGCAAACGGTCGTCGAGTCCCTTCAGCTCCTTCGGTGGTCGGTCCGAAGAAAGAATGATTTGTTTGCCGAGTTGGTGAAGCTCGTTGAATGTGTGGAAGAAACTGTCTTGCGTTTTTTCTTTGCCGGAGAAGAACTGCACGTCATCAACAATCAGGATATCCATGCTTCGGTAGAACGCAGCAAATTCATTGATGCGGTCACCCTGAATTGCATCGACNAATTCAACTGTAAATTTCTCACTCGAAACGTAAATGACGCGCTTCGTCTTGTTGTGTTGCAGGACGTGGTTGCCGATAGCTTGGATGAGATGCGTTTTGCCAAGACCTGTTCCTCCGTAGAGCACCAATGGATTGAAGGATGTGCCGCCGGGATTGTTTGCTACGGCTGTTGCTGCAGCACGCGCAAGTTGGTTGCTTTCGCCTTTGATAAAATTCTCAAATGTATAACGCTGATTCAGGAATGTTTGAAAACTTCCATTTGTGTTGTCGTGGCGTTGAGAGCTTACTGGTGGTGAGTTGCGGAATGATTCCGGCTGCGGCGGGAAGGAGCGCTTCTCTAGTTTCGGAGCCTGTGGAACAACCACCTCTGGTTCCATTTCAATAGGAGTATCATCTTTAACAATCTCACAGTCAAGCTTAGCATCTTTGCCCAACACTCGAGTAATTGTTGAGTTAATCATTTCCTCGAAGTGTTCCTCGATCCAATCATAAAAGAATTGGCTGGGGACTTGAACGGAGAGTCTCCCCCCTTTCAAACTTACGGGAGCAATCGGTTCGAACCATGTTTTGAAACTTTGAGAGTTAACATTCTCGCTGAGGATACCGAGGCAAGCCGACCAAACTCGTTGCGCTTGCTCTAACTCGGTCGGATGAGCAGTAGACTGTAACATTTCAATCATAACTGTATGGGGGATTAATATTAAGCCTTGTTATCAACCGACATCTTAACTTTATCCACAAAGATGTGAACTTGTGTGGATAGCAAAAGATTTTTTTATTTAATATTCAGCACTTATCCACAAATATGTTAGCCTGTGGATAGCCTGCAACTCACTGGGAATCAATAAATAAGGAGAACAGATAGGAAATCCTGACCATTTTGTGTGAAGAAGTAAAGTTTGTCCAGCATTTGCTCGGTGAATAGCGGATTGTTATTCACGAGTTATCAACAGAGATGTTGCTAGAGGGCTGTGAGAAAGTATAATACATCATTTTGGTGTACGCAAGTTAAAAAAAGTTTTTCTATTGAGATTCTTATTGTATCTCTGAAGCATGTTGATTACCTTTAGCATCATAAATTGTTGCGAAGAAAAGCATTGAGGATTGTCGGTTACGGCAACCCTCTTTT
>JGI1356J14229_10002880_pt1 | contig 13366 bp, 11 predicted proteins | sample Subgrocontami58m_FD_14229 | JGI IMG/M metagenome (IMG submission 14229) | reverse complement strand
TATTTGGATATTTTCGAACATTATCAGTAAAGGTGTTTAGGAAGGACATGGACTTAGTATATGCTCCTTGAATGAGATCAAGACACTTATGAATCCAGCCAGCGCATCGGCTCCGGAAGTGTGACCGATTGATAGTAATTTGTTAATTTGTAATTGGACAGCAGATGGGTCGCCAAGACTTAAAGCATCAAAGAACTCGTGCCACAAGATTCCCGCTTCACCCCTCCCTGCAGACCTAAGCCATGCAGCCGAAAGTGACGTGGTCAATGGCGCGGCGACGTTCGTTATCTCTTCTGCAAGGACTCGTGCAATTTCAGGAGGATGAACGGTCCACGCCGCGAGAACTGCGCCGAGGATGAAGTCGTCGCCTGCAGGCGTGAGACCAATACCTAGACCGGCAATTTTTGGGGCGGCGGTAAGGCAGGATGAGAGGTCGGCATTTGCGAGAGCAGAGATTAGAGAATTGGAGAATTGGTATTCGGTAATTGGTAAATTTGGGTTGAGGCTGGTGGTAGAGCAGCCTTGAGCGGTTTGTGCGAAAGGCATATCGCGAAGTCCCCGAAGGGGGAGTCCACATTTTTGGTGGTTGGTAAGTAGTAATTGGGTTATGTGATCTCTCATGGCATGTAACCTTTCCCAATCGGGGCGTGGAGGCCAGAGTTTCGCGTTGACTGTGTTGATGGTCAAATCTCCAAGAGTGAGTTGAGAATGAGAATTAGAGATTTGAGATTTGAGATCGAGATGTTCGGAGAACAAAATATCGTCATCTATGACCAGATTGAACGGGCCGTTTCCGATTTCTCGAGTGACGATGGATAATACCTCCTTGCGTTCGTTGATCAAGTTGCAGGCGTGATCGAAGATGTGCAAAATGTATGGATGACGCGAATTTGTCAACCATTCACGGGCATCGGGAGTAATGGAAAGAGCTTTAATTGACTGCATTTCTTTCCTTCAAAGTTCTCTCAATAAATGTTTCAAGCGATGTCGCTTCACGGCGCAAAAGCCATCTTAATATATTGGGATTTCCCGACAATCCCCAATGATTGTAATACTCGAACATCCAGGACAGGTTTTCAACCGCATACTCGCTGATTCCCTTCGAGCGAAGTCTCCAGTCTTTAATCTCTTCCTTCTCAGTATCATAGCACAACTAAAAAGCAGATTTGTACTATAATCCATCCTTGTCCTCCTATTTTAAAGAAGGGGAATTTTTTCGTAAGTTGGTAAATATGATCGATCAAGAAGACAATTCACAAACAGCCATTATTGAACGTACAACGGATTATCTGCCCCGAAAAAGCTGGCGCTCGTGGCTGATCGGGCGTCCATTATCCACCGCCGATGCTCCTCACCAAACCATTGGGAAAAGAGTCGGGCTGGCTGTATTTGCATCCGATGCGCTTTCCTCCACGGCCTATGCCACGCAGGAAATCCTTGTCATTCTGGCTGCCGCCGGAACAATGGCTTTTGGTTATGTGTTTCCAATTTCGATTGCCATTGTGATCCTGCTGACAATTGTTACCATCTCGTATGAGCAAACCATCCACGCATATCCTGGCGGCGGCGGTGCATACATTGTGGCGCGTGATAACCTTGGCGAATTTCCTGCTTTGGTGGCAGGGGCTTCGCTATTGATGGATTATGTTCTCACAGTTTCTGTTTCCATTGCATCAGGTGTGGCACAGATAGTATCTGCGTTTCCTGATCTTTATGCCTATCGCGTTCCCATGGCTGTGATGTTTATCATGTTTGTCATGTTGATGAACTTGCGCGGTGTAAAGGAATCCGGGACGGCATTTGCCATTCCAACTTATTTTTTTGTTGTAATGATGCTGGTCACTGTGGGTGCTGGTTTGTTTCGTTTCTTCGCCGGCTCACTCGGCTCTGTGGTAGACCCTCCTGAATTGAAGTTATTGCATGGCGTTGCACAGATTACACCCTTCTTGATATTGCATGCTTTTGCAAGCGGCACCACGGCTTTGACAGGCGTTGAAGCGATTTCCAATGGCATTACAGCTTTCAAAGAGCCGCGCAGTAAAAATGCAGGCATTACCCTGATTTGGATGTCACTTATACTTGGTGTGCTTTTCCTCAGCATCTCATACCTTACCAAAACCATCAATGCAATCCCATCTGAAAGCGAAACGGTCATTTCACAACTTGCGCGGACTGTTTTTGATGGGCGCGGTTCGATGTATCTCATGTTGATTGGTGCCACCACTGTGATCCTCATTATGGCGGCGAATACTGCTTTCGCAGATTTTCCGCGTTTGGGCGCCCTTGTTGCAAAAGATGGCTTTCTCCCCCGTCAGTTGAATTATCGCGGGAGTCGTTTGGTGTATTCGCGCGGTATTGTTACTTTGGCGGGGATTGCATCGTTATTGCTTATCCTTTTTCAAGCAAGTGTGACCCGCCTTATTCCATTGTATGCCATTGGCGTATTTCTCTCTTTTACCCTTTCCCAGGGCGGCATGGCCCTTCGCTGGAGCAAGATTGGCAAACTTAAGCCTGATGAAACAAAAGTGGAGCGCGGCTCGGTATTGCATTTTGAAAAATCCTGGCGAACAAAAATGTCCATCAATGGCTTTGGGTCAATATGTACGGCAGTTGTAATGATGGTGTTTGCAATAACAAAATTCAACGATGGCGCTTATGTCGTATTATTCCTCATTCCTGTTTTGGTTGCGATCTTCTGGCTGATCCATCGTCATTACAGGAACCTTGCCCAAAAACTTACACTCGATAACTTTGGTGTCATCCCTCCTCATACCATCCGTCACCGTGTCATCATGCCGGTCAGCGGCGTGCATCAGGGAACGCTTTCCGCGCTTCGTTATGCGCGCATGTTGTCAGATGATGTAACGGCTGTACATGTCGTTATTGAACCAGATGATGCCGAAAAGGTGCGCCAGAAGTGGGAAACCTGGGGCGAAGGCATCCGGCTGGTGATGCTGGATTCACCCTACCGCCTCTTCATTGAACCTATCCTCGGATACATTGCCGATATTGCGGCGCAGCGTCAACCCGGCGAGACCATCACGATTGTGGTGCCTGAATTCGTTTCAGACAACCGCATGACTGCCGCCTTGCACACCAATACAGCGGAAATATTACGCAGTCAGTTAAAGCATTTGCATGATATTGTGATCACGAATGTGCCCTATCACGTCCATGAAGATGGCGGGCATTAAGGAGTTATTGATATGAATTTCATCGTTATAGGATGTGGAAGGGTTGGAGCAGAACTCTCCCACCGATTATTCAAGAATGGACATCAAGTGGCTGTTGTGGATAATGACCAGAAATCTTTCAATCGCCTTCACCCGGACTTTCGCGGGCGCACTGTTGAAGGCGAAGCTCTTGCGGCCGATACATTTGAGCGCGCTGGCATGGACAAGGCGGACGGCATCGCTGTCGTGACCAATTCAGACACCATGAATGCCGTGATTGGCCATGCTGTCAGCGTACATTACCCTAATGTGAAGCAGGTAATTGTCCGCAATTATGACCCATCCATGCGCGAAATGCTTGAGGCATTTGGTTTGCAGATTGTCAGTTCCACTGCCTGGGGCGCAGAACGCGTTCAGGAATTGCTAATTGATCCATCCTTCCGCGCAGTGTTTTCTGCTGGTAATGGCGAAGTGGAAGTGTATGAGATGTTTATCTCCCCCAAATGGGATGGAATGAACGTTTCAAGTTTGCTGGATAACTGTAAAGATATCGTCTGCGTTGCATTGACCCGTGCCGGCCGCGCGGAATTACCAAAACCCGATTCAAAGCTCAAGAACGGCGATGTGCTCACGGTAAGCGCAACTCTTGATGGCGTAACAGCTCTGCGCGCAAAGATGCAGGAAGCCCGGGAGGCTTAATATGTATGTATTTATTGCAGGCGGCGGGCGGACCGGCGCTCAACTTGCCTCACAGCTACTGGCACAAAATTATCAGGTGCGGTTGATCGAGCATCGGCGTGAATTGCTTGGCCGCCTGCATCATGAACTGCCCACCGAAGTGATCTACGAAGGACAGGCGACCGACCCTGCTGTCTTGAAACTGGCTGGGTTGGAAAAAGCGAACGTGATCGTGGCTTGCACTAGCGATGATGCCGCCAACCTCGTCTTATGTTATTTGGCGCGCACGATGTTCAAGACCCGGCGCACAGTGGCCCGCATCAATAATCCGCGCAATGCGTGGTTATTTGACCAGAACTTCCATGTCGATGAAACCATCAATCAAGCGGATGTGATGGCGCACCTCATTCAAGAGGAAATGTCCCTCGGCGATATGATGACCCTGCTAAAACTGCGCCGCGGACGTTACGCGGTGGTGGAGGAGAAGGTTCCCCCCGGCGCGAAGGCAGTGGGCGTGCAGCTCAAGGATTTGGGTTTGCCCGATCAGTGCGTGATTGCCGCCATCATCCGCCACGGACAGATTAACCTGCCGCGCGGAACGACGACACTCGAAGAAGGCGACGAGGTACTGGCAGTTACAGACAGCGAAGGCGCAAAGGAATTGGCAAAGTTACTCGAACCGCCTGACCGATCTGTGCTGTAGCCGAAATAAATTCGCCCAATGGATTTTCAGCCATCGGGCGAATTTTTATTTTCCAACCATTTCCTTTATCTGTTCCACATAGGCAAGGGATTGATGCCTGAAATAGGTGTTGTACAACTCGGCATAGTGTCCGTTTTGATTTAACAAACCAGCGTGACTGCCTTCTTCGATAATGGTGCCTTTTTGCATGACGACGATGCGGTCCGCGGCTTTGACAGTGGAAAGGCGGTGCGCGATCAAAATACTGGTGGTGTTCTTCAGGATCAAGTTCAATGCCTGTTGAATTTGCCATTCAGTGAATGGATCAACGCTGGCGGTGGCTTCATCAAGGATAAAGATGGCGGGGTTTTGAACCAGCACACGCATCAATGCCACGAGTTGACGTTGTCCCATCGAAAGCCGATTGCCGCGCTCGCCCACTTCGGTATGCAGGCCGTCTGGCAGGGTCTCGAGCCACTCGCCGTCCCCAATTCTCCTGGCGAGTTTGCGCATCTCCTCCTCGGGGACGCCGGGCGCGGCATAGCGGATATTGTCCATCACTGAGCCTGAAAACAAGAATGGGACTTGTGAAACAATGCCAAGTTGCCTGCGATATTGGGTTAAGTCAAAAGTACGCAGGTCACGCCCGTCCACGAGCAGGTGTCCTTGTTGATATTCGTAGAAGCGCGCGATCAACTTTGCAATGGATGATTTGCCCGCGCCGGTATGTCCCACCAATGCAAGATTCTCCCCGGGTTGTATGAGCAGGTTGAAGTCCGTCAGAACCGCTTCCTTATCCGAATAACGGAAATACAGATGTTCAAAGTTAATTTCACCTTTGAGTCGCGGCACATCCTGTTTTTCATTTTGGATCACGTTCGGGTCGGCATCGATCAAGGCGAAGACTCGTTCTGCGGCAGAAAGCCCGCCCTGGATCTGCGCCCAAAACGAAGTGAGATTCAAAACGGGGAAGAAGAACTGGTCGAGGCTCATGATGAAGAGATACCATGCGCCAATGCTGACCATGCCCTTTGCCGCGCTCATGCCGCCGACATACACCAGCACGCCGACAAAGATGCCGCCAACGGCATTGAGCACCGGGAAGACCAGCGAAAGGACGAAACCACGCTGGACGTTAACGTGATAGGACTGCTGGTTTGATTCATCAAAGGATTTAAAAATGCTTTCTTCCTGACGAAAATTTTTCGCAATTGAAATGCCGCTGATGGTTTCCTTGATGGCGGCATTGACGTCTGACATGGCCTTCATACCGCGTTTGCTGACTCGCCGTGCCATGGCGCGAAACCCGGCCGCAATCGCAAAGATGATCGGCAGGAATCCGATCAGCAGCAAAGCCAGCCGCCATTCCGTACGGAAGAGCACCACCGCAATGATGACGGCCTGAAACATTTGCGCCGCCACATCCGTAATGATGACCACGAGTTGACCAAAGTCATTTGTATCGGAGGTGATGCGCGAGACGATTCTGCCCGAGGAGAATTGATCGTAGAACGAGAGGTCATGCTCGGCAGCGGCGCGGAAGGCGCGCGTGCGCATGTCCAGCACCACATCCCCGACGGCGCGAACGATCAGACTTCGCCTGAGCCAGTTCAATCCCCACAAGCCGATTCCGACGAACACGAGTGCCGCCCCAGCCCACACAATCGAGGTGATGGTTGGCTGTGCCTGAATCAAATCCACCATGCGGCTGACGACGATGGGCAGCGCCGCGCCGATGAAGGCCAGCGCGATGATGGTAACGGAGGCATACACAAGTCGTTTGATCTGCGTGCTGAAATAATTAACCATGCGGCCCGCCAGCACACGGTCTGTATACTGGCGGTCATATTTTTCGTCGTTTAGTCCGGCAAAGAAGGCCATAGGTAGTTATTAGAGATTAGAGAACAGGGACAAGTAATGGCATTGCTGTTTGCCATTCACCATGCTTCTGTTCTCTGGTCTCTCCTCTCTATTCTCTAAATATCCGCGAATATGCCTCGGAAGTTTGCATCAATTCATCATGTGCGCCGATGGCGGCGATTTGACCTTTGCGAAGCACGATGATCAGGTCTGCCCATCTAATTTGCGAGAGGCGGTGTGTGATGATGAAAGTGGTGCGTCCACGTGAGGCGTTGGAAATGGCGCGCTGGATTTTATCTTCGGTGGCTGAGTCAATCGCGGAGGTGGAGTCATCCAGCACCAGCACGCGCGGATCGGTCAGGAAGGCGCGCGCGAGTGCAATGCGCTGGCGCTGTCCGCCGGAGAGGGTCACACCGCGTTCGCCGACTGTGGTGGCGTAGGTTTGGTCGAAATCGAGAATGAAGTCATGAGCCTGCGCGGCAATGGAGGCAGACATGATCTCCTCCTGCGTTGCGCGAGGTTTACCGAAGGCGATGTTGTCGCTGAGCGAGCGTGAGAACAAAAAGATATCCTGCTCGATGATTGAAATTTGTCCACGCAGGGAGGCCAGGTTCCATTCGCGCACGTCCACACCATCCACAAGGACCTGTCCCGAGGAAATATCGTAGGTGCGATTGATCAATTTAGCGAGCGAGGTTTTGCCCGCGCCGGTTTGACCAACAATGGCGACTGTTTGCCCGGGCTTTACTTTGAATGAAATATCCTTCAGGATAAGTTCGCCATCGTCCTGTTCCTCTCCCTCACCCCTCGCCCCTCTCCCAGCGGGAGAGGGGTTGGGGTGAGGGTAGCGGAAGGAGACGCCGCGAAACTCAATTTCACCGCGCATGTCCGATGTACGGCCTGAGGTGTTTTGGTCAAGCTTTGTTTCGCGGTTGATGAGTTCCAAAATTCGGCGGGCGGAGGACAGCCCCAGCGAAATTTGTGAATAGGCCCAGGTGGAGGTGAAAGTTGGGAATTGCAAAAGTTGCAACATGCCAAAATACGCGATGACCGCGCCCACATCAATCAGTCCATTGCGGTACAGGATCAGCGCATGGACAAGTCCGCCTGCATACGCGAGTCCCAGCAAAAGCATGGCAATGTAACGCGCTTCAAGGTCGCCCTGTAAAACGAACACATTTCGAACTTCGCGCGCATTGATGACAAAGCGTTCCACCTCGGCGCCTTCCTGGGCCGCACCTTTCATGATCTCAACCCCATCCAGCGATTCGGAAAGATGTGTGTTCATCCTTCCGAACGTGGCGCGGACTTCATCCGTGATCGGCGAAAGTTGTTTCAGGTAACGTGCCAGTGCAATGAAATAAATAATGGTGAAAACGACCGGTGTAAGGATCAGCGAGAAGTGATAACGCGGCGCGAAAAAGATCGGCATCAGGATGAACATGAACGAACCGACCACGAGGTTGACGCCGGGGCTGAACATGTAGTTCACTTCGCGCACGTCATTTGTGGAGCGCGCCATCGTATCCCCGACGGGCTGCAAGTTGTGAAAGGTCATACTTTTACCAAGCAATGACAGATACAACTCGTCGCGGATGTCGCGTTCCATTTTTTGGGCCATCAGTTCCGCCCCAAAGTTGCGTCCCAGTTGCAGTACGCCGCGCACGATTTGTGATATTCCAATCGTCAGCGCGAGCGGCAGTAAAACCGATGTATTGGGCGGACTTTTCAGCATGGCGTTGAAGGCGTCGCCGGTCAACATCGGCACGAACACAGCCAGCACGGCATTTCCAATCGCTCCCACAAAGATCATGACCACGATCCACAAGTAGGGACGGGTGTGTGACAGCACCCAACGCACAGCCGAAGAATGGTCAAATTTATTCCTGCGATGTAATGTAAATTCTGCTGGAAGTTCAGTGGCTGACATAGAACAATTGTACCATTTTAGATTATTTCAACTCCGCAACCTTTTATTTGGGCAAGGGTTATCCTATTTAGGCTGGCAATTCGGCCAGCCCATCATTAACCCTCTAGGAGAGTGTAAAATGGCTACAATTAGCGCTTGGTGTTTTGCTTTGTTCTTCCTGTGGTACGGTTTAGCCGCATTTGTACCCGCCTTGAACACTGACATGTTCAAGAAGGTCGGTGCAGTCTTGGCCCTTGTTGTTGGTGTGGTTGCCCTGCTCGGCTTGTTTGGAATATAACTCTTTCACTGTAAATGACACAACCTCCCGATCGGGAGGTTGTGTCATTTAATCTCTGAAAGTATTTGCGCGCAGTTCATCGAATATTCCCAATTCATCCCATCTTGAAAATCCCACCATGCGGAGAGGACGGCGTGAGCAGTTGCCCAGTTAATGATGTATTCCCGCTCCCAACCCAATCTTTCCGCGAGGATGCTCACCCGCCTCTCTTCCCTAATCTGAAAGTTGCTCCCGTCCGAAAGGCTGTTCCATGGATTGATCATCAGCGGACCGATTTCGTATCCCACCGGTCCAACGACTCCCTTCGGGTCAATCGCCAGCCAGCCGCGCTCGGATAACAATATATTGAAGTGATGAAAATCCCCATGAATTAATTTCACATTTTTGTCTGCGAATAACTCTGGCAGAAAAGATTCGACCATTTCCAAAAGTTTTTTTGGAAATGGTCCCGTTCCGCCGCCAAAATGCGGACGGATATTTTTCAACCCATCAAACCAATCTGATAATCGAATAAATTTATGAAGCTCAACAGCTTGCTGTTGGATATTTGGGAGCAAGCACCCTGACTCCAAATTTCGCCACAGTCGCTGCATCACATCTGCGGCAATGTGGGTGCGTTCATCGTCATCCTCCAATTCAGCGAGCATCGTCCCAGGCTTGAGTCTTTCCAGTAAGAAAAAGCCGCGCTCTTCATCGCATTCCAATAATTGACATGCGCCATTCCCGTTGAATAATCCCAGCGCNGCCATTTCACTTTTCAATTCGCTGTTTGGCACACCGATCTTAAGAACTACGTCCTGCGAAGTCCCCGAAGAGGGAGCAAGACCCTTCGCTTCACTCAGGGTGACATTCTCCTGTTTTGCAAATGCCACAAAGTTATACGACAAGTTTGGAACAGATTGCATTTCCGTCAGTCCCCATCGTTCTGATGCGTGTGCGATTAAATCAGGCAGTTGAGTCAGCCACTCTTTGCCTTCTTCGCCAAATACGTTTTGGATGGTTTTGATAAAATCAGGAGGCAGATTCAATCTTTATTAACGATCCGCAGGGAAACGATGGGTTGTCCCTGTTTACGGAATTTGATGACTTCGGGATGGGCGTCTGCATATTTTGAGAGACCGTCGTTGTCCCATGAAATGCGTCCCTGTGAATACGTGGCGCGGTACGATCCTGCCGTAACACTTTCCCCGTGCAGGAGTACATCGGTTTTGATCTCATTTTCAAGCGCGGTAATATTTTCCTCCGCAGATTCAAGGATGGGTTTATATTCAGAATCGAGTGCGTCCAACTCCGCCTGGATCTGTTTCAGGATTTCCGCGCGTTTGGCTTCATAATCCAATCGGGCTGCATCCGCCGCGCCGCGCAGATTTTCCAGGCGTCCCAATTTTCCCGCAACATGCTCGCGCGAGGGACGTTCGTTCATTTTCCCCAATTCTGCAACCACAATGAATTTCAGATTTTTCTTCAACTCGGCCTGCCAGGTTTTGCCACGGCATCTTTGAATGATCTCCTCAAACAGCTGGCGTAAATATTCAGGGCTGTGATTTTGTTTATCAGCGATCGTGGAAAGTTGTTCGGGAGTCTCGCCGTCCAACCCGTAGCGGCGGCTCAGGATGCGATAATAAGAATCCTTGCCCGCATCATTGGTAAGCCTCTTGTGAATCACTTCCAAAAACTGGGAAACAACAGACTCAAGGTGTTTATCGCGCACCTGTTCGATTTGTGATTCCTCGAATCCAAGCTCGCGCAGCAACTCACTTAACCTCAACTCGTTTCCATAGATAATGGATAACAATTCATTCAAACCGGTAAGTTGTATTTTGAAATCCATAATTTACCTCCTTACTGATCACGACGGAAAAATCTTGTCAAACACCTCGGGGCAATACTTCTGCACCATTTCTGAGGAAAGCCCATTTTCTTTGCAGACCTCTGCATAAAAATCCACGCTTGGGCGTCTGATTCGTTTTTGTGTGGCAATATCAAGTCCCCACAAGCCGAAGCGTTGATTCCAGCCGCGCTCCCACTCGAAATTATCCACCAGTGACCAGTGGAAATAGCCCTTCACAGGCCAGTTGAAGTTGACCGCGCGCCATATTTGATGAAGGTGTTGAGCCAGATAACGCGGACGCATGCGGTCAGTCGAATCTTCTATCCCATTTTCAGTGATGATAATGGGCAGGTTGGGATATCGGCGCACAGCCCACTTAATGGTTTCGAATAGACCTGTGGGGATATTAGCGGCAAAACCATGATCGCTTACATCGGCGTCTTTTGGGTACTCATGATGGGTGAAGAGTTGACTAGGCTTGCTCAAATTGAAACTGATCGTATCTGTTGAATAGTAATTGATCCCCAGGTAATCCTGTGTGCCTTTCGCATCTGGAACGGAGAAACTGCCGATGGGCGTCTTCATCACCCCGGTGCTAATACCAGAGGGGAAGCCCAGGTTGACGGCATTAAAACGAATCTTACTCATAAGCACGTCCAAGGGGAACCATGAGCGTTTGGCCGCTGTTGGACGATGGTGATGGGCATAACCGACACGTGCTTCAGGTTGAATTTCATGGATGGCACGGTACGCGGCGGCATGCCCGTGCAAAGTATTTGCAAGAACTGTCATGGCCATTTTCAACCCCTTGTGTCGGGCGGGGAAATCGCCAATCACATAACCCTGTAAAGCATAAACATTCGGTTCGTTGATAGTACACCACAATGTACAATATTCCTTTAATGCATCAACCGTTTTACGTACATATTTCTCAAATAATGGTATAACTTTTTCGGTTTCCCAGGCATCCATTTCCCACAACCAGAGCGGATCGGTGAAATGATGCAGTGTAACCATCGGTGTCATGCCGCGCTCTTTCAATCCGCGCAGCATGGCGCGATATTTTTCGAGGGCTTCCTCGTCCCATGTATCGGGCGTCGGTTGGATGCGGCTCCACTCAACAGATAAGCGATGCGCGTTTTGTCCAGTCTCTGCGGCGCGGTCGAAGTCCTCACGCCAGCGTCCGCCCCACCAATCGCAGGCGAGTCCCGATTTATGGGCAGTGTGTCCCTCTTCCTCCCATTTGTACCAGTTGTTATTCGTGTTGCTGCCTTCCACTTGATGTGAGGAAGTTGCCGTCCCCCACAAAAATCCTTTTGGAAAATGATAGGTTGCTTGAGGCATGGATTCTCCTATGGATTATGTCGTTGCGAGGGCGATGCACTTTCGCCCGAAGCAATCTCCCATTTAATTAATAAGGAGACTGCTTCGCCAAAGAGCGGCTCGCAACGACATGTTATTTCGAACGCGAAAGATACGCGAGATACAAAGCCACCGACCCCGCGACTGCGGCGTTGAGTGATTCGATTTTTCCGCGCATGGGGAGTTTCAAAACGATGTCACATTTCTTGCGGACGAGGTCGTGCAGCCCTTCGCCTTCCGAGCCGACGACTAATCCCAGCGCGCCTTTCAAATGACGCGACCCCGCTTCCATCTCCGCCCCGGCCTGATCCAGTCCGACGATCCAGATGTCATTATCTTTGAGCGCGTCAATTGTCTGGGACAGATTCGCCCTAGCGATGAACATGTGCTCGCTCGCGCCCGAAGACGCATTGACCACGGCAGGAGTCACATCCACCGAGCGCGCGGATGGAATGACCACGCCATGCACGCCAAGCGCCTCTGCCGTGCGGATGAGCGTGCCGAAGTTCTGCGGGTCTTGCAGAGAATCAAGCAAGAGCACAAATGGCAGTTCCCCTTTTGCGCGTTCGAGGATCTCGATCACATCCGAGTACGGATATCCACTCACTTCGGCCACAATGCCCTGATTGTTCTGGTGCACCTTATCCAGTTTGGGACGCGGCACACGGTTGACCTTGACCTTCTGCTCTCTTGCCAATTGGAGAATTTGTTCGATCTTGTCTTTCTCTTGCACACCATCGGCGATTTCGATTGAAAATACCTGCCTGCGTTTGGCGGTCAGGGTTTCATAGACTGCGTTGCGGGAATAGATGAGTTCTTTCATGGTGGATTGATTTTACTTTAGAAAGGGTGACAGGTTGAAGGTTACAGGTTGGAAAGTTGGCAGGTTGATAATTTATCCACCCAAACAGCGAAGTAATTTTGCAACAACTCGTGAAGGATATTTGAGTTCATGCTCCCAAACGCGGAGGACACTTCGACAGGCTCAATGCATCGCTTTCCAGTCCATTTTCTATTCAAAGACTTCGCTTCGATGAAAATCTAAATACTCTTTGTTTTCGAGAAAAACATTTCGCAATTGAAGATCATCGTCTACATCAAAAACCTTGCGCGCAAACGGGCTCAATCTTTGAGAAATAAGCATGCTCCCATTGTTTTTGAAAGTTATATATCCTCTATCAAACAAAAAGTCATAATCGGGAATCAATAAAAGGCCATTGAATGGATTTAATCTTTCTTGATTATTGCTGTCTTTCCACGGTTTTATATGCGACGCTCGCAATAAGGTAACACTTTGCAAACCCGTAACAGAACAACTTCCCCAAAGTCGAATCACATTTCTTCCGAAATTTCCCTGCCCAAGTCTGCTTACTACTATTTGTTCTTGTTCGGTTTTATCCAAAGTTTTATATTCCCCTGCATGTTCACGCGCTTCTTTGAAAGCGTCAATTTCAGATGAGAGCGTTTCTATTCTAAGCACAAATTCGCTTGGGGCATTTTCTCTCAATTGAAAATCGGTTAATGATATTCTCCCAAAATAAACAAACGGGGAGTGATGAGTTTCCCTGTAGAA
>JGI1356J14229_10002858_pt1 | contig 13419 bp, 9 predicted proteins | sample Subgrocontami58m_FD_14229 | JGI IMG/M metagenome (IMG submission 14229) | reverse complement strand
CTCCGCCCGCTGCACCCAGTCCCATCGCCCGTAAGAACCCGACGCGTCATACCTCGGGGTAAACGTGGTTGGCAAAGCCGCCAACCACGAGTCCGATTACGATCCACAGGAATATGCTCATTGGCAGTCTCAGTTGCCTCTTTCACGCACAGTATCTCACCCGCCGCCGCCTCTTCAATGCTCGCTCGCGGCGCCAAGAACGCGTCTGACTGATTACCTACCGCTGGGCGTCAAGCATAATCTGGCCGTCGCTTTCCGTGTGACCGGAATAAAGCACTCTCCGAACGTCAAGGTTATCAAAGAGCCCCACCTCGGGCCCCGCGGCATTGCCGGTGGCCGGATCAAAGACCCGGAAAAAGTTTACCTTCCGGCCTGAGTAGCGTCCCTGTTGCTCTAACACGCGAAGGGACGCCGCGTTCTGCTGGTTCAACCCGCGCTCTTTCCCGAGATAAAGCGTCAGGTTTGCTGAGAGCGACGTTGCTGCTGGTTTCTGCCAGAATTTCCACATAAACGATCCCTTTCTGAGGGTTGTCTATAAAATGGGGGCATCGGCCCCTTTACTGATGCGGGCGGGTGTCCACGTTGGTGGCTTTGGGTGTCCCGCAGCGCTCGTCTGTGCTCACGTCCATAGGGCACCCGCTACCCCCGCACGCTGGTCCTAGTAGTTGGCTACCTGGACTTCGCTGCACCTAGACTTCGCGTTGATGGAAGAATAGGTTCTGCACAGCAGGCTTCACACCAACAGCGTAAGATGAAGCTAAAATCCGCCCGCTGTCGAGCCTTTTGACAGTTCCCTGTGCCATAGATCCAGTGCTCCTTTCGGGTTGAAGCCTGCCTGTGTAGTTATCGCGGACCTTCGATACTCCAGTGGTGGGTCGGCAGGCGTCCCCTAATGAATACACATGAAGTTCGATTCATGTGTATTATAGCATGTAACATCATTCATGTCTCCAACGCGCAACGCAACCGTCGGGAACACGGAAGCTGGCTTCAACATTGCACGTGTTCCGTAACAGAGGTAGTGAATCAGGTTCAGATTCACCGCTGGAAGTCAGCTGAGCGTGTACCCTGCCCCCGAAGGTCGCCAGTCACCAGAGGCGACCCTGTCGACCGACTCACCTGGGCGAGCGCACAGCCGAGGGGAACCATAAGCAGTAGGCTGACGGCAGCAGAGATAAATTGATGCACGACCATAACAGATAACGACGTTGCCTCCTCTGCTCAATGTGAGACAATAGGGAAGTTACAGAATTCGGTAATATGCCTGAGGAATATTGCGCTCACAGACACCGGGGCTTGCCATGAATGTTGACCTTGACGACTGGTGCCCTGCGGAGTACCCGGCCTCTGTGTCTCACAACAAGCGGCCGGTGTTTGGAAGGAATCGTCCTGCGGTGTTCAAGCGCTGATGATTATCTGGAGATGCTAGGGTGAGTCCCGCTGCGCTCTTTCCTAGGATGACGAAGTTGCCGTACAGGGGCCTGCGACTCCTGGTCGCAGCATCGGCTGTGGCCATGGCGGTTACTCTTGCCAATTGCGTCCGCAGCACGCCACAGCTCAACCCTATACTCCCCCAGGACATCCAAGACCAATGGGACTACCTCAGCGACTTACCCTGGGAGCGGGCTTCAACCGAATGGCTTATGGTTGGATACGAAGGCCTTCCCACACAGGACGGGGCTTTTTTTACCAACGATAATCTCAAGGTGCAAGAACGGGTTTTTGAGAAAGGGTTGGGCACGTACACCCCTTCAGAAGTCGTGTACAGTTTGAATGGTGAGTACCGCATATTTCAGGTCAGTATTGGTATCCAGAATCAGGCCGTCCCGGGCAAAGCAGAGGCCCGTTTTCTCATCTTCTTGGACGGCATTCAGGCGTATGCCAGCCCAGACCTGGGGCCAGGTAATGATGCTATTGACCTGGAAATCCCTGTGGGCACAGTTCATGAACTGCGATTGGTGACCGCCAGAACGCCGGGAGCCACGCGCGGAGCGCTGGCCACCTGGGGTGGCGCCAAACTCTTAAAGCAAAAACCCGGACAGCAAACAACAGAAGTCGACCCGCCGGACGGCGCTCGGAGTCTCTATCAAGCCCAGAAACAGGCACAGCTCGATGAACGGAACCGTTTAGACCTCCAGGCTTCCGCTGCAATTGACCTGATAAGCCGAGACTTGGGTGCTGGTCTCCCATCTCCCGGGCAACTCCCTCCTGCAAAGTTCAACCCACAAACAGATACCGTGACCGTCGCAAATTCCTGGATGGCCATAGATATGGGAGTCGGTGGCCGCAACCAGGGCTCCCTCACGATTCTTGATTTGCAGGCTCGTCGTCTGCTTGGCGAGGGGCTGTCAGTCACGGTGAATCTGCCGGGTCTGGGGATCGTCAACATGCAGCATGATACCCAGCCGGCGCAGGGGAAATCGTATGAGATCGCGCCGGTGTCAGACCCTGCGCTGGGCCGGGGGACTGAAGTTCGCATTTTCTATGAGGCCCGTGACCGCCAGGTGTTCATCACCACACATGTGGCGCTGTTCTCAGACCACCCAGGTATGCTCTACTGGCTCACGATTGATCCCGTGGCGCCGCTTACCGGGAATGTTATCTTCCGTTACCTGGAACCCTCATCCGGCGGCTTTGTGAATGTGGGTCAACGCCCGCGCTATGTGACGGACTTCACCAGACTCCGGGACGTGGTCGCCACCGACGACGGCATACTGCACAGCGAGCGCATCAGCTGGGGCAAACCCGTCTATCTCTGGGATGCGGAGACCCGTATCGGCCTTCTGGCCGCAGTGCTTGATGAGACTCCCACGCCACCTGGGTTCACCTTTCGGCAGAATCCAGGGCATGTCACGGCGCAGTTGCGCGTGACTGCCTCGCTGTCAACCGGAAGCCCGGGTGAACCGCCCATCACCTCCCCAAAACTCTACCTGGAGCCAACACACAGCGCCTCGCTGCAAGAGAGCTTCGCGCAATACCGCCGGATCATTGCCACGCGTTACCCATCCTTGCCGCTGCCGGCTTGGGTCAAGTACCAGTGGTTGAGCTGGTACGTGTATTACATGGGAATAACCGAGGACAAGCTGGTCCAGCAGATCGATACCATCGCAGACAATTTCGGGGACATGGGGCCTTGGCACGTGCTGGTGGACGCCGGCTGGTATGTTGCTGAGGGTCGGGATGACGCAGACTGGCGGACTCAGGACTGGGAAAAGCTACCGAGAGGCTTGCGATGGATAGTGGACTACGCGCACAGCCGAGGGATCAAAGTCGTCCTGTACTTCAATGCGCCCTACGTCACCAGCCGGCAATCTCCAGGTGATTGGATGGGGCTTGCTCAGATTGTGAGAGACCATCCCGATTGGCTCATACCCCTGGATGACGGGGAATCTCGAGCAAACTATGCCTACAACTTCAAAGACCCAGGGTTTCGTCAATACCTCGCACACGTCATGGAAGACTTCTTCCGCAGATATAATGTGGACGGCATCAAGATTGACGGCCTTGGGAACGCCAATGACGCGGTGTTTTTTAATCAAAGAGGCGGATCAATGGGCCTCTCGGATGCGGTTGTCCGCCAGACCCTGGATATTTACCGGTTCATCCACGAGCAGGCCACTCAAATAAAGCCAGATGTCTATATCGAGAGCGGTTGGGTCACACCTATTACGGCAAACCCCTTCTCCCACACGTTCCGCTATGGCGATGAGTATCCGGTTTTCTCTCGATCGTACCCCATGCTCGGACTGGTTGAGCACATCGACTATGCAGCCTACCAGCAGGGACTTCTCGGACAGCAGGCGAACATGGGCGCGGTTTACGGTGACACCCAGAGCTCTCCCATCAACTGGTGGTGGCTGGAAGCCGCCCTAGCCATGGGCGCGCAGGCAGCAATCAGCGTTGATTTGACCGCACTGACTCCTGAAGAAATCAGCCGTTACCGAGCGCTCCTTGCCCAATACCGGCCCTTTGAAGGAACGTTGACGCTGGACGAGAACTTACAACAACAGGTGTTTGGAACCCATGTCCAAGGGTCAACATTCGTCGGAGTCCTGAACCGTTCGGCGAAAGACCTCACGATCCCTGTGTACCCGGATCGTTTTGGCCTTGATAGCAGCGCCTCCATCATTCGCTACGATGTGGAATTGGACGATGCCATCGCCGGTTCAGGAGATTTCTCCGTAACCCTCGCGCCAGACACGTTTCGACTGTTCGTACTCCGCAGCGACCCCGGATTGCTGTGGACGAACGGTCGGGTTGACACCGTTGCCAATGGGGCAGGACGTGAGTACCGCGTCCTTGCGCCACCTTCAGTCGAGGGTTTCACTTATGTGTACGAGCCCGAGCTAAGTCGCGCATCGTGGGACGGTGAATACATCGACCTTAGTACTGGCGAGTCGACTGATGGGATCACCTTCTCCTACGACGGCGCGGCTGGCATCCTCAGGATAAGCTATCCCCAGGAGACTGGGACCCACGTGCTCCGGGTTGAGCCATAATACAGTGCCTCAACAACTCAGCTTCATCGGGTGCAATTGACTTAGGCCCGCTCGCTATCTGTCGGCACAAGCCCAGCCAACCAACCCCCCGTTGTTTCCACTGGCAACGGCGTCCTGGTGAGTATGGCATGGTGTCTGGTGCAATTTGCCTTCTGCGACACATGGACGTAAACTAGAAAGGTCATGAGACGCCTGTTCGCAGATTCCCCCAGCAGCGAGATAACCCCCGAGTTGCTCTACCTGAACCGACGCGAGTTCATTAAGAATGGCGCGTATGCTTTCGGGACGGCGGCAGCCGTGGGTGGTGGCCTGCTATGGCTCGTGGGCAAAGGTCCGCCGCCTGACCCACCGGAGGAGCCGCCTTTGGTCGATGCCAGCGCGATCGCCGCGACCGGCCCTTACGACGCTGACGAACCGTTAACCTCGTATAAAGACGTCACGACCTACAACAACTACTACGAGTTTGGTGTGGACAAAGACCAGCCGGCACGCAGCGCAAACACCCTGCAAACCCGGCCCTGGACCGTCAGCGTGGAGGGCGAGGTCACCAAGCCGCAGGTCATCGACATCGACACCCTGCTGCGGTGGTTCCCCCTGGAGCAGCGGATCTATCGCATGCGCTGCGTGGAGGCCTGGTCCATGGTCATCCCCTGGCTGGGGTTCCCCCTGGCTGATCTGGTCAGGCGCGTGGAGCCGACAGGCAAGGCGAAATTTGTCGAGTTCACCACACTGCTGGACTCCAAGCAGATGCCCGGACAGAACGTCGCAATCCTGGACTGGCCGTATGTTGAGGGGCTGCGCCTGGATGAGGCGCTGCATCCCCTTGCCCTGCTGGCGGTGGGGGTGTATGGCAAGACGCTGCCCCATCAGAACGGCGCCCCGCTGCGGCTGGTGGTTCCCTGGAAGTATGGGTTCAAAGGCATCAAGTCCATCGTCAAGATTCGCTTCACCGAGACACAGCCGCAGAACACCTGGGCGCTGGCAGCCCCCAACGAATATGGCTTCTACGCCAACGTGAACCCGGAGGTGAACCACCCCCGCTGGAGCCAGGCCACCGAGCGGCGTATTGGCGAATTCCAAAAGCGTGGGACATTGCCTTTCAACGGCTACGCGGAGGAGGTCGCCGGCCTGTACGCGGGCATGGACCTTCGTAAAAGCTTCTAGTGAGAGGGTCAGGCTTGGGGTCGAATGTGGCCGCATCTGAGCGAGCGCCATCTGCCGGGCCTTCGATATCCGGACCAGGGACCGGGTCTGGCCTCGGGCCGAAGGTGCGTCGTAACGCCAAACCCCTTCCCTGGCTTGAGCCGGGTATCTTCTTGGGCGGCCTTGTCCCGCTGGTCTCCCTGGTCCTGCAGGCGAGTAAGGACGCCCTGGGGGCCAACCCCATCGCTCAGGCCGAGAATGAGTTGGGACTCACGGCGCTGATCTTCCTCATCGCCTCCCTGGCATGCACACCTGCCAAACGGCTGCTGGGCTGGACGTGGCAGATGCGGGTCCGACGCGAGATGGGCTTGTTCGCTTTCTTCTATGCGTCGCTGCATTTCTCCACCTACTTGTTCCTTGATCAGACGCTGGACCTGGGCGCTATCGCCGCTGATATAGCCCAGCGGCCATTCATCACCGTGGGCTTCGCCGCGTTTGTGCTGCTGGCGCCGGTGGCCTTCACGTCCACAAATGGCTGGGTGAAGCGGCTTGGGTTCCGGCGGTGGCAACGCATGCACCAGCTTGTGTACGTTGCCGGCGTGCTGGCGGTAGTGCATTTCATCTGGCGTGTGAAAATCGATGTGAGCCAGCCATTGACCTACGCCGCAATCCTGGCCGCGCTTCTGGCGGTGCGCGCGGCGTTCTGGCTGCGAAAACACTGAGCAGGTTGCACCGGGGCGTTGCGATCATGGCCTCCAGCGTCCCGCGAGTTTTGGGCCCAACCGAATGGACGCCCGATGAACTAGGGTTCCAGCAGCAAGACCCTCATCACCTGCAAAGTGATTGCTGGCTCTGAAACCCGCTGCGTTGACAGCGACTTCACCCAGGAATAAAAATCTCAGTTACGTTATGTTCGGGGAGGCGCTGTTTGCTTCCCGTTATCTCCCAGTAAGGCGAGGGCATGTCACAAGGTTCACAGCAAAACGGCGCACCACCAGTAGGTCTCCAGACAGCCACCAGCGATACAAGCCAAGCACCCCCCAACGGATCACCCCAGGTCGGCAGCCCTGCCAACAACGATCCCTTAAGCGGGCAACCAGAAACCGGCAGCATCGGCATGTTCTACGCCTTTCGCATCCCCAACTACCGGCTCCTCTGGGTGGGCAATGCCCTTACCTCCGTCGCAATGTGGATCCAGCAGACCACCATGGGATGGGTCGTCTACGACCTCACCGGCTCCGGCAGCCTCCTGGGCGGCGTGAATGCCGTGCGGACCATCCCGACAGTGTTGATGACCCCCATTGCCGGCGTTGCCTCCGACCGCATAAGCCGCAACGCGATCGTCGCCACAAGCCAGGTGGCGCTGTTCCTTTGTACGTTCTTATTGGCCGTGGCTCTTATGCTAAACAAAGCCGAGGTGTGGCATCTCTTCGCGTTCTCGATCCTGGCCGGCGCGGCGAACGCATTCAACATGCCGGCCCGGCAGACCATGGTATTTGACGTTGTGCCGCGCAACCTCCTCCCCAACGCTATTGCTCTAAGCAACCTGGCCTTCAGCGTCGCACGCACCATTGGCCCCATGGTGGGTGGCGCGCTCATCGTCGCCTTTGGCCCGGCAAACAACTTCTTTATCCAGAGCTTTGCCTACCTGGGCGTTATGATCACGGTGCTGATGATCCGTTTCCCCGCAAGAAACCAAGCGCCCAGTAAAAAGCAGTCGTTCTTCCGCGACATGGCAGAGGGGTACAGCTTTGCGTTCAAAGACCCCCAGGCCCGGCTCCTCATCTTTATGAGTGTCATCAACCCGCTCTTCCTCATCCCATTGCACCTTGCTCTGTTGCCAATCTACGCCAAGACCATCTTTGAGGGCGGGGCCTCCAGTCTGGGCATCATGCTGGGAGCAATAGGCTTTGGCGGGTTCTTTGGCGGCCTGCTCACGGCTTCGCTCAACAAGGTGGACCAGCGCGGGTTGCTTCAGATTATTGCGTTGCTCATCTACAGCCTCTCGCAAGCAGCGTTTTCAATAGTGGGAGCCGTGACGGGGCAATTGTGGCTCGCAGTGCCATTCTTATCCCTTGCCGGCGCGGCAGAGAGCCTCTTCAACACCACGAACCAGACCGTGTTGCAGTTCCTAGCGCCCGATCATCTGCGCGGTCGTCTGGTCAGTGTGCTGCAACTTGGCCCCATGATCATGCCCTTGGGCATCCTGAATGCCGGCATCTTCGCGGACATCGTGGGCGCGCCCACCGTGGGAGCGGCTCTCAGCTTCATGGCCTTTGCGGTGGGCGTGGCGATCCTCATCTTCTCGCCACGAATGCGCAACCTGCGCCTCAGCCAGCTAGGGAGCGAACCGGAACAGGACCCGCATGCAGGTGTGCGGGTTCACTGAGATGCTCCATGGATCGGCCCACTCCTCCTTGTTGTCTTCACGCCACACCTGACCACTGCGATCCGTAAACGTCCCTGAGCAAACATTGTCTTACCATCCCTCGCCGCCCGGAACCGCCTGGCACTCTAAGCGCAGGCTTGCATTTGAACTGTGGGCTGCCCACCATAGCCTCGAAAGTCGTCGTCTTGTGCGTGCGCTCCGCCGATAGGGGCCCTGCCCCAAATGTCATTCCGAGGAGGGACGACGAGGAATCTGGATGGGTGGGGCAGACCCCTTACGTCTTTGGACCCAGGAAGAATCCTGCTTAATCGTTCGTACCTACAGGATGGTGCGGTCTCAACATAAGGAGCGCCACCCCCGCCCCAGATTCCTCGCTGCTCGCTCGGAATGACAGAGGGCATAATTACGACTTTTGAGGCAACGCTGCCAGTAGGCCAGAGCGTGAAGACTCAATCTTGCTGTAGAGTGACGCGGATCATAGTAAACTTGTGGAGAAAGCAGTACACAAGAGATGTGCTCTGTAGCACTGCCTATTCTGCGAGGAGGTTAATTCATGCAGTGGTTGTTCCGACGAAAGGTCGTTGGTCTTATCGCCAGCGCCATAGCAAGCGCCACAATCGCCGTGGCTTCTTTTGCCACGCCCACATATACAGCGGTCGCTGCCATCCTGCAGCCGCCTACCCTTACGGCGCCCGCAAACGGTTCGATCCTCTCCGATTTTGGCCCGTCCCTCTCCTGGGCGCTGCCGGGTGGCAGCACCCAGTACCAGTTGCAGGTAACCCCGGTCAACAATGATGGTCCCGGGGTCAATATCATCCAGAACGCGGACACGTCGTTCAGCGTACCTGCGCCCCCGGACTGGTACGGTTTGCTGCCGGACATGACATACACGTGGCGGGTGCGCGTAACCGACGCCACCACCGCGGTCAGTGAGAGTGACGTCAGTTGGGGGCCCTGGTCCCAGGGATTCACCTTCCGCACGCCAAAAGTGGACATCAGGACGGTCACGCCCTTTGACCCCATTAACGGCAAGGTGGTCGCGGGCAACAATCCGGTGCTGCGGTGGTCGTCGTCGACTCCGGACGTCTTCTACTGGGAAGCGCAGGTCAGCAAAGACCCGCAGTTCGGGTCGGGAGCCTTCCTCTACTGGACCGTCGTGCATGGCGACGTGACCTACCCAAGCAATGCGTACACCATCCCGTCGTCTTTCCTCCTGGAGTCGGGCACCAGCTACTACTGGCGGGTACGCCCGCGAGTGCAGGGTGACGGCGCTCCACTGGCTTGGACACCGGCGGCTACATTCACCACTCCAGCGTTGAACAAGATCTTCTTGCAGATGAGTTCTCCCAGCGATGAGAGCGTCGTCAATACCAGCACAGTAGTCGTACGTGGCACAACCAAGGCCGGCGCTTTTGTGAGCGTTGAGGAGCAGTTCGTAACTGCCGATGCCTCCGGGAACTTCTCCGTCACCGTCACCCTGGTGGAGGGCATTAACAGCATCGATATCTTGGCAAGCGACGACACCGGCGATGTGGCAAACACTACCTTGACCATCATCTACACTCCCTGAAAGGCGGTAACCCAATGGAGATACGTCCAGGATTCAGATACCTGTTGGGAGCGGGCGCTGTCATAGCCGCCTTGGGCGCAATGACTATCATCGCCCCCCACCACGCGCAGGCGAAAGACAACCCTGCCACCCTGCTGGCAGATACTCCCACCAGCACCAGTACACCCATCGCGAGTCCCACCAGCACCGCAACCGCAACCGCGCCCTCCGTACCCGGCCCATCGGCAACGCCTTCACGAACACCGGAACGGGATGACAAGGACAAACGAGAAGACAAAGACAAACGGGAGCATAAGATATCCTTCCACGGCAACGTGACCGCAATGGCGGCAGACAGCATCACCCTGAAAGACCGCAATGGCCGCTCTGCCATAGCGCTAATTGACGCCAGCACAAAGTTCACCCAGGAGGGCACTCGCACTTCGCCAACCGTGAACGACGTGAAAATCGGCATGCGGCTAGACATCTACGGCGTCCTGCAATCATCCACGCCCGAGCCCAAAGAACGCGATCCAAAAGAACGCGGCAAGTCCTTGACGTCCACGCGGCAGCAGACCTTGAAAGCCACAATGGTTAGGCTGCCGCGAGTTAAGGAGCGTTTTTCCCATCTCATCGGCGAGATCACGGCTCTTTCCGATACGTCAGGGACGCTGAAGACAAAAGAAGGCAAGAGTAACACCGCCGTAATCAACGATAAAACTAGGAAGCTGCCTCAGGGAGCAACCTTTGCGGTCGGTGATCGCGTCCTCGTCTTCGCCAAATTCGACGCGAACCAGGGTAGCTCCGGCGCCTGGGTAGTGCTTCAAATGGTGAAGCTGGGCGCCGGCGAGAAGGACAAGGAGAAAGAGTCCACAAAGACGCCCACGCCCTCAGCGAGCACCAGCCCCACGGCGACGGCCACCAGCGCGTCCACAACAACCAGCAGCCCAACATCGACGGCCACCAGCGCGTCCACAACAACCAGCAGCCCCACGGCGACGGCCACCAGCGCGTCCACAACAACCAGCAGCCCAACATCGACGGCCACCAGTATGCCTTCGGCAACCACCAACGACACTTATTGACTGAGACTGACATGAGGCGCGCCCAAGGCATAACGGAGGTTTGAGCAAACCCCTGCGAGTGACATTCGCAGGTATCTGTGGGGTAGAGATCGAAGTGCAGTCCATGTGGGTTCGATCTCTACCCCACATTGCCTCCACCATGACCTTATCTATGCCGCCCATTCATGGACTGGCTGCTTAATTTCCACAACTCAGGGGGAGGTGGGGATTAATGGCAGTTGATGACGCCCGTCCCACGTGCCGCTATTGCAAGACAACCAAACTAACGCTATTCTTTTGCAAGGTCTGCAGACAATCCGTGCGTGGCATCACAGCAGGCTCGGTAAAGGCGTCAGCCAATATCACCGCCCTGCTCATCGCTGTCAGGAAAAGGGCCACCGAATATGCTGCTTCACCTGCCAAAAACGTCGTTCCCTCTGGCGTCCCTGGGTGTGCTTTTAGTCTTCGGTATTCTTGCAACCCTTTATAGTCTTGTCACCCCTCTTTGGGAAGCGCCAGATGAGGTTGGCCATTTCCAGTACATAGCCCATCTGTCGGCGGGACGCGGACTACCCATTCAGCGCATAGGTGAGTTTGGTGAGGCTCACCAGCCGCCCTTGTACTATATTATCGCCGCCCTGGCGGCAATGCCCGCCGATCTCGACGATTTCACCGGCTCCTTCACCCCCAACCCGCGCTTCATCTGGGCAAGGCAGGGTGGCGACGAAGTCAACATCGGCGTCCACACAACCGCCGAGACGTTTCCCTTTCAAGGGCAAGCACTTGGCCTGCGCTTGGCGCGTGGGATGTCTGTGCTGCTGGCATTCCTCACGGTTGCTGTGACCTTGGCAATTGGCCGGGAGATTTTCCCTGAACGACCCTTGATCGCAGTCTTCGGCGCTTCTTTGGTCGCACTAACCCCGCAGTTTCTCTTCATCAGCGGGGCGATCAACAACGACAACCTACTGACCCTTGCGGCCACCGGCGCCTGGTGGCAAATTGTTCGGGCCATAAAACGGCCCGAACAATGGCGACAATGGGCATATGTCGGCGTCTGGGCGGGGGTTGGAATCCTGGCCAAAGTCAGCGGCCCGGTAATCTTAGGCGTGGCCGGGTGCGCGCTCCTGGCCTGCGCCCTCCAGCGACGGTCCCCCAGGTTGTTCGTCAAGGGAGCTTCGGCCATCGCATTTGTTGTGCTGCTGATGACCGGCTGGTGGTTTGTACGCAACCAAGTGCTCTACGGGGACCCCCTGGGCTGGACAATGTACCAAATGGTGTTCCCAAGCGATCTTCGCGAGACCCCGTTGCAATGGCACGAAGTAGCCGGATTCTTCTCCGTGCAATTCCGCTCCTTCTGGGCGGTATTCGGCTGGATGAACGTGGCGCCGCATCCCTGGTTCTACATCCCGTATTCATTGCTGTGGCCCTTGGCTCTCCTGGGCCTTGCGCTGCTGGCCGCTCGGCGCAGGTTCGGCAACCTTTCTGGTTCACAGGCGGCCGCAGTTGCCCTGCTTTTTGCGACAATCATGGTTCAGGAAACGTTCCTGGCATCCCTGGCCACGTTTTGCGATGCCTCGTGTTACCAGGGGCGTTACTTGTTTCCCGTGATCGGCCCACTCATGATCTTGACGAGCCTGGGGATCATCAGCCTGGTACCAAGACGATTAACTGTCCCGGTAGTGGGTTGTATCGTTGTCGTGCTCTTCGGGGCTACGGCGCTCGCGCCGATGTGGGTGATTCGGCCTGCTTATCAGGTCGCAACATCGCTGTAAATTGATGCGGGCGGGAGCGCTGAGGCTGACGGAGGCAGAGTTACGGGGGAGAACTGATCATTAGCGGCATAGCGCCAAGAGGGCGTCTTGCAGCACTTCCGTTGCAAACCGCCCTCTTTTTTAATCAGACGCCGGGCTGGCCAGAGCCCTGACTTCTTTGAAACTGGCTAGCTCGGTTTGGTCAGCGGCCACGTGCCCGGGCTGGGCGTGCCGTTGAGCTTTGTTCGTCGCTCGCGGACCCCCGCGCCCATGGTCGGGTCAACAGCCTGAGGCCAGGTGCGCTTCATGGAGTCGACCACGGGATTGGAGCTGCGCCCAACCTTCTCAATCTCTATTTCACCCACGTCGCCGTCCTGCAGGGGGCCCAGTCCCTGATGATTCGTCCCGCACAGGATGAGGTCGCCGGGCTTCAGCGTCATGATCGCAGACACGGCCGATATGAAGTACGCCACGCTGTGCTCCATATCGTTCGTGTTGTAGTCCTGCCGGAGCTGGCCGTTCACCCGATACTTGACCTGTAGATTGTTGGGGTTCTTGATCTCGTCCGCGGTGGTGATGGCCGGACCCAGCGGCAGGAACGTATCGAACGACTTGCCGTATTCGCCGGACAGCGGGGCCTCACCCTCCGACGGCGCACGCGCGGAGACGTCCACCGAGGTGGTGTACCCGAAGACGTAGTCCAGAGCCTGCGCTTCCGGGACGTTGTGCGCCTCCCTCCCGATGACCACCGCAAGCTCTGCCTCATGATGGAAGATGACAGGACGGAAGGTCGGAAGCACGATAGTATCGCCCGGCCCAATGACAGCATCGGGCGACTTGAAGAAGGTCTGCAGAGGCCGGACAGGCTCCAAGCGGACGCCCTCCATGAAGTTACCCCGGCCACAGAGCACCTTGCCCGGCCGCGGCACGGCCGGGCGCATGCGGACCTGGTTCAGGGGAATGACTGTACCCTCCTTGTCCAGCCGCTCTAGCTTTGACCTGAGGAACTGGAAGTTGGTGATGA
>JGI1356J14229_10002854_pt1 | contig 13442 bp, 16 predicted proteins | sample Subgrocontami58m_FD_14229 | JGI IMG/M metagenome (IMG submission 14229) | reverse complement strand
GGGTATCGGCGGGAATATTGAAAAGCACCCAATGGTCGAATACCCCGTCGGCGCGCAGCACCTTCGGCACATCAGGATCATCCATGATGAGCGCAAGCGATTTCGTACCTTCCGGCACACCCCCGATTGAGAGCGCCGGACTCACACTCCGGTCTCCGTCGCAGGTAAACCGCGGAGGAATAGATGCGTTGTCCGCAAATGCCGGACTCGTGAGTGTAAAGGTGGGAGACATAGGTATATCTTTTTGCGAAATTGGGTTGGTAATTTCCAGCGGCTCAGTATCACTATTGCGGGTGAAGTTGCGATTAAAAGCATACGCCGCGCCCGCGAAAACGATGAGCCCTGCAATTCCTACGATAGCGTAGGCGTTCCGCATACATACTATCCTATCACTTGGCGCCCTCATGCCCACGACGCGGTAATCAACACATACCCCGCGGTGGCCCCTGGTACGGCCAACGGGGGTGCTAGAGTTAAGCGGTTATTCATCTAACTCAAACGCACATGGACGAAAAAGATCAGTACGCAGCACTTATCAGTGAAATCATCAAGAAGCAGACGGTCATCCTCGGGCCGGAGATTGCGATACTCAAGGCGCGAAGCGTACCGGGACTCATGGTGGACAACGATGGCAAGGTAACGGGTGTCGGCGACAATCCGAAAGAAACGCTGCAAAACCTCGTCGACCAGTATGTCGAACTCTCCGGGCAGATTGTGAAGAATGCGCTCGGCTCGATTTTTGCGAAATATCCGGAATTGAACATTAATAAATGATCTATGGAAACTGTAATCACTTTCGGCTACTACATTTCCACCCTTGGTTTTGTGCTCGCGACGGCCATCATGGGCATCGCAGTAAGTAAATACGGAAAATCCGCACTTGGTTCGGTTCTTACGTATCTTTTCATCGGTACCGGCACATTTTTGGTCATTACCATCTTCCAGAAAATGGGCGCCGATTTCTGGGGTATCAGCGACGAATCCATGGACATCTGGTGGCATCTGATGTTCTACCTCTCCATGCTCTCGTATTACTTCGGCCTGAAGACACTGGTCGGTCTCGGCAGCGACGATTCATCTGTGGGTCAGAAAGCTGGGATTGCACCCGAAAAACTCTGGGGATTATTCTGCGCAGTAGCACTGGCCGTTATCTTCGTTGTTCCAAGCATGGCCGAACCGGTGGTCCTTGCGTACGCAGGCTCAAATCTCTCGGCTCTTGGATTACACCACTTCCTCGCTTTTATTGCGGCGGCTGTGGTGGGTTCTTACCTATTGAGCGTAAAGAAAAACCTCGGACAGATCGGACGGGCTATCGCAAATCCGATGATAATCGCCCTCTGGGCGTTGAGCTTGCAGCACTTCTGGGAACTGCTTTTTGAGAGCTGGAAGACGGTGCAAGTCACGACCGAAGTCGGCGAAGGCGGTGAGAGGATATTCCTTATCGTTGCCTCGGTGTGCATCACATATATCGCGTGGCGTTTGAAGTCTTTCGCACAGAGGTAGCTCCCGGCGCGAGCGGGGCACAAGCGTCCGTTCGCTCCCCACCGTAGGTCCATTTCGCTCTCAATGACGACAATAATCCTGCTCTCAACACTTGCGCTGCTTAGTCTTGGACTAAGTGCTTTTTTGCTGCTCAAGGAGTACCAGTCGAAAGGCGTGGTGCAAAAGCGGGAACAGGATATCAGCCGTCGGATGTACGAGCTTGCGATCCTCAAAGAGCTCGGCGACCGGGTGGGATACTCGCTCGACGTCCAGCAAATCGTGGACATCATCACGAGCTCACTGCATCAATTCATCGAATACGCGGCGGTCTCCTACATGCTGCTCGAACCGGAAAAGGTCGTCTTCAAAATGCATCTTGAACGTTCGGTCCATCGCCGGTTTGTCGTCGATGTCCGGGACCGCATGCTGAGCTCTTTGGGCGCCCTTCTCGACCGCGAATTCAAAAAAGACTCGGTCAAAGAGCTGCTCTCGGGTGCCATCCTCATCGAAGACCTCGACGAACCCGTACAGTCATTCTTCAACATCCCGCTCGTCATCGCGGACAAAGTGGTGGGAATCTTGACCGTCGCCGATACGAAAGCTGGTCTCTACAAGGAAGAAGAGATGACGATTCTGTACAAACTCATACAACAGGCGTCGAAGGCCGTCACCCGCCTCCAAGAGGTCGTGAAAACGGAGCAGGAGAAAGTGAGCGCAATGGTAGAGAGTATGGAAGACGGAGTGGTGATGACTGATGCGGATTACCGCATTCTTGTCATCAACCCGGCTGCGAAGCGCGTTATCGGGCAAGAAAAGAAGACAGAGATAACGATATTCGATTTTATTGACAATCTTGGAGGCAAAATGGATATCCGCGGTCGGCTCGAAGAAAGCGTCAAGCTCAAGAAAGCGTACGTCTCCGAGAGATTTGAAATCAGGGACAAATTCTACCAGTCATTCGTATTTCCGGTGAAAACCTCCTCGCCTTTGAACGCAGAGGGCGTCTTAGGCGGCGTTGTCATCTTTCACGACGTGACACGCGAAGTCGAGCTCGAGCGCGTACGGGAAGATTTTACATCCATGATTGTACATGAGCTCCGCACGCCGCTCAGTGGTATTCAAAAAGCGAGTGAGCTGCTGAAGAAGCCGGGCAAAAAAGCGGGGAGTACTCCGAAGCAGTACATCGATATTATTTACCAAAATTCATCGGGCATGCTCGACCTTGTGAACGACATCTTGGACGCTGCAAAACTGCAGGCGGGAAAATTTGAAATCAGCCGGGAGCCCGCAGATATCGCCGACGTCATCGACAACCGGATTGCCTTTTTCAACCTCTCGGCGGCGGACCGAAAGATCGGGCTTACGGCCTCGATTGCGGATACCGTCCCGAAAACCGTGCCTTTTGATGTGCAACGGATCAAACAGGTCCTCAACAATCTCATCTCAAACGCGCTCAAATTCACTGCGGAAGGCGGCACCCTTTCGATTGCGGCCTGTATGCATGAGCCCGGCGCGTTGGTCAACGCGAGTATAAAAAAGATGAAAGTGTCGCTTCCCGATGTTCTCCCCGAAGAACGCATGGCCACACTCCCCCGGTCTCTCGTCGTCGCGGTTTCCGACACCGGCATGGGCATTTCATCCGAACATCTGCCGGAGCTCTTTTCGAAATTCAAGCAACTCGATAGTAAGGCGCTTGTCCCGAATATCAAAGGTACTGGGTTGGGACTCGCTATTGCAAAGGGTATAATAGAGGGGCACGGCGGCATTATCGGAGTCGTCTCCAAGGTCGGCGTCGGGAGCACCTTTTATTTCACGTTGCCGGTAGTGCAAACATCACCATAACTAAAAATACCATCACTCTATGAAAAACGTACTCATCCTCGACGACGACGCGGCCTTCATCGATACGATGAAGGCCTCAATCGACACAACACAATACACGGTTGTTTCCGCAGGAAACGGCGAGGAAGGATTGAAGAAGCTGGAGGATTTCAAGCCGGACATCATTTTACTCGATATTTTGATGCCGAAAATGGACGGTATTGAATTTTTAAAGAAACTGAATGAAAAGTACGGTGAGGGCAAGACGCCGGTGCTCATTACGTCAAACAGCTCATCGCTCGAGAAGATAAGTGAGGGCGTATCACTTGGCATCTGCGGGTATGTCGTCAAATCCAATGAATCTCTCCAGAGTATCGTCGATATCATCGACAAGACGCTCGTGAAGTAGGTATCGCTCCCGTAAACAAAAACACCCCGATTGCTCGGGGTGTTTTTGTTCTAAGACCGAAGTCTTTAGGAGACGCGGGAGACCTTGACCGCGTTCGGCCCCTTCGGGCTGTCAGCGACTTCGAATTGAAGTTTGTCACCTTCGCGGAGTTCGTCGAAGGAAACCCCGACGAGCTCGTTGGAGTGGAAAAAGAGATCCTTTTCCTGACCCTCGCGAGAGATAAACCCGAAACCCTTATCGGTGAGACGGGCGATAGTTCCTGTTTGCATAGCAATTAGAATTATTCGATGGATAAACCGACAAAGATTGTGGTCTCTGGTGGTATCAATGTCAGTTAGCTGGAGTTGTAGGTCGATCCCCCTTCTCTGGATCAGCGCTGGTTGATACGGGGATACTATCATGGGGCACACTGCTTGTCAATGCCTCTTTGTGCCGCCTAACTTTTGCGGTTTTTAGGCCGCGAAATGAGCATTATCGGTATATCGAATGATTGCCGATGTCCAAAAACACGACCTCTTCTTTTTTCTTGCCGAGAAACTCAAAAAGGATTCGGTACCGTTGGTCGACGGAGAAACTCCACTGTTTCTTGAGCTTGCCGTGGAGCCGATGCGTATCAAGACGCGGGTCGAATTGGTTGCGTCGGAAAATCGCAATGCGCTCATCGGCGAGCCGTTGCAGTTGCGGATCCAAATTTTCGTAGCTGCGGCGATACCGAGAGTAGACGTAAATCGTCATGCCGCGGGTGTATTTAGGCGAGCTTTGCCAACTTACCGGCCCGACGGAGCCTTTTCGCTTCGCGCGACCACCGCTGCACGTCTCGTTCAGTCACAGGTTCGCCTGCGCGCGCAATAAGCTCATCGAGCTCCTTCTTGGGGATCACGACGAGGTCGTCTTTGCCCCCTAATTTCCTTGGAATTGTGATTGTTGCCATGTGGATACTATAGCATATTGTAACCACAGGCTATATAAACGTGCTTCACCACCTTCCGCCCTGCGCGTCATGCACCGCAATCGTGCGAGGCGTACAATAGCAGTGCGGACGATGCCGCACCTATGTATGTTCAACGATAGAAAAGACGCCGGACAAAAGCTCGCCCAGAAACTCTCGCAATATCGCGGACAGGAGACGCTCGTCTTGGCGCTCCCGCGCGGGGGCGTAGTGCCCGGATACGGGGTTGCAGAGGCGCTCGGTCTTCCGCTCGACATCGTTGTCGTGCGTAAAGTGGGACATCCCGACAATCCCGAATACGCCCTCTGCGCGGTGGATGACACGGGCATGCGGCTGTGCAACGAGGCTGCGGTGGCGTCGGTGGACAAAGCATGGCTTGCGGAAGAAACGGCGCGGCAGGTGCGTGAAGCAAAACGACGTGTCGCTCTTTATCGCGGCGGCAGGAGGCCGATACCAATCGCAGGCAAGACCGCCCTCATCGTGGATGACGGTATCGCAACAGGTCTCTCAATGAGGCTTGCCGTGCGCTCAGTCAAGACACAGCGACCGGAGCGCATCATCGTCGCCGTACCCGTAGCGCCGCCGGAAGCCGTGCGCGACCTCCGGAAAGAGGGCGCCGATGATATCATCATTCTGGAGCCGCCTGAGGATTTTCTGGGTGCTGTCGGCGCACATTATTTGCAGTTCGAACAGGTTGAGGACGCCGAGGTAATCCGTTTGATGAAATCGGTATAAAAATCACGCTATGCATACTCATCTCAGCGTACTTCGCGACAGAAAGACGGACACCGCCGGATTCCGCGCCGCATCGGACAAACTTTGCGCCGGCCTCATGCAGAACCTGAAAGCAAATCTGGAGAAACGCGGCGTGCGTCCGGAGCGCGTCGTCTTTGTGATAATTCTGCGCTCCGCCATCGCGCTTCTCGGACCCGCGATACAGGCGTTCCCCCGCGCCCCCGTCGGCGTTCTCGGACTGAAGCGCGACGAGCATACGCTTATCCCCCGCTCATACTACGAAAATCTGCCGCCGCTTGATGAGTACGACGCCATCGTCCTCCTTGACCCCATGCTCGCAACGGGCGGTTCTGCCGAAGCGGCGGTCTCCCGCCTTCTCCTGCGCGGAGCCGGCTCGGAGAAACTCTATTTCGCCGGCATCATTGCCGCCCCCGAAGGGCTCTCACGCCTTTCGGTGCACATCCCCCGGGAGAACATCATGCTCGCGGCGGTGGACGAAAAGCTCGATTCAAAGGGGATGATAGTGCCGGGTCTCGGAGATTTCGGCGACCGTTACTTCGGATACGGAGATGTCCCCGTCTCGTTCGGCACACAAACGTCATAAGCATATGCAAGGATACCGGTGAAGGATTCCCGTCGGTCTTCCTCATATCTTCATGTCTCTTTCTATACACTCACGCCATTACTCGCCCAATATTTTTATCTCGCTATGGGTATCATTATTTGGATAATCTTCGGAGGTCTCGTCGGTTGGGTCGCATCGCTCATTATGAAGTCCGACGCGGAGCAGGGCGTGCTCTTGAATATCATCGTCGGCGTCGTCGGAGCCGTCATAGGCGGATGGATTATGAGCGTGCTCGGAGAGCGCGGAGTCGGCGGGTTTGATCTCTATAGTTTTGTCGTCGCACTCCTGGGCGCATGCGTTTTGATAGCCGTGGTCCGGGCTTTGCGCCGCTCATGATGTGTGCGCACGTGATTGACTCGACACCCTGCTGTAATGAATTGCATAAGCGCACGTCAGTATTGATGCCATGATTCCACTACCTATCTTCTCACAAAGGATTTTTGTAATCGCAGCGATTTCTGCGAGCGTGGCCGTTGCGGGCGGGCTTCTTCTCTACCAGGGCTACATTCCGCTCGCACACGCATTGGGTTCAGACTCTCCGCCTACGACCTCCGTAAACACGGTCTATCTTAATCCCAGTGCCGCTGCGACATCGACACCGAAAGCGGATCCGGTGCGTGAAGTGCACATCGCCAACAACGGGCTCACACTCTTGCGCGGCGCGCGCGTACTTTCTGTCTCGGGCAACACCATCGTAGCCAGTATGACTTGGGGCGCGTCGGAATTTACGTGGATGGTGCAGACAAGTTACGCTACGAAATTCCTCAACGCAGAGGGCGAAAAATCCTCGGCGGCGGAAATTCACGCCGGCGACATCGTGACGGTGACGGGAAAGATAGCTCAAGGCGGCGTCAAACCATTCGTGAGCGCCGATATCGTGCGGAAATCGGAGTGAACACTCCATCCGGATGAAGCGCAGATGAGGATGCGAAGTAAACACCGTAAGAGGTTCATGAGGTCGCCGTCTTCATGAGCGGAGAGAGCGTAGTCAGCTCTACTCATTATCAATTATCGAAATTAATTAAGAATCGTTATGAACAAGAATACAATTTCACTCATGTGGTCCGTGCCGGTTGCCGCGCTTCTGACCGCGGTACTCCTGTGGGCGGGTAGCGCATCCGCACTTACCATGATTACCGCCCAGCTCGACTTCGGGGCAACGGGAGGCAACGTTACGTCCTTGCAGCAATTCCTTGCTGCGGACGTGAGCGTCTACCCTGAAGCACTCGTCACCGGCTACTTCGGAGTTCTTACGCGCGCCGCAGTGCAGCGGTACCAGTGTAAGCAGGGCATCGTGTGTGGAGGTACCGCCGCATCGACCGGATACGGTCGTGTCGGACCCCGCACGCTCGCAGCCATTAATGCTTCTATTGGAGGTGTTTCCGTAGGGGATATTTCCGCGCCGATCATGAGCGGTGTCCTCAGCGCGACAAGCTCATCTTCAGCGACGTTCACATGGACGACGAATGAGCCTGCGCGCGGCACTATCTACTACGGCTCATCCCCGCTCGCCCTTCTTGAAGGCGCATCGGGAATCTCCGCCGTCATCGGTGGACAGACGGTGAGCGAATCCGCGTTCGGATTTAATCACGTGCTCAGTGTCACCGGACTCTCTGCGAATACCACCTACTACTTCGCAGCGAAATCAGAAGACGCATCCGGCAACGTCCAGCTGACGTGGCCGTCAGCCGTCCGTACCGCACAATAGACATTGTGTCTTATAAAAACCGCCCCTTGATTGGGGCGGTTTTTATATAGAGGAGATGCCTTCATCAGTTCACCATGCAATCTCCCCCATACTGCGTATCTATGACAGCATATATATTTGGTAATGGATACTACTACCCAATCGGCTTTGCCGTGCGGCTCGTGAACTTAGTGGTCGGCCTCATTGAAGGAGCATTCGTCCTGCGCATCATACTGCAACTTCTGGCCGCAAACCCAAGCGCAGAATTTGTCGCTTGGGTATATGAAGTCACCAACAGGCTTCTTGGACCATTTGCGGGAGCGCTGCCCACGTTTGTTATCGGTGGAGGGGCTGTGATAGACCTCTCGGTCATTCTCGCGATGATTGGCTATTCCATCCTCGGCTGGCTCATTATTCTTTTACTCAACTACGTTTTCCTCTCTTCTGGTCTATCCGTAACAACAGCGGGAAGTTCTGAACACAAAGAGATGCCGCTTAGAGGGTAGCGGCATGGTGAGCACGAGCTGGAGCATCTTTCTATATGGTCGCGTGCACGATGGAAACTTTTGTCCCCTCGGTCGAACTTTCGGTACGTATCATTGCTTGGAGTTGATTCGCGAGGGCTCCGACAATGCTGGTCCCGAGACCCCGTGGACCTTCCTTGACGTCTTCGCTCTGACCGACGCCGTCGTCTGCTATGCTTAGAACCCATCCGGAAGTGGTCGCATCATAGGTGACGACAATGCTGCCCTCTTGCCCGCTTGGGAACGCGTGCTTGATGGCGTTTATCACGAGCTCGGTCGTGAGAAGTCCCATGGAGACCGCGGTATCGGACGCGACCATACCCGGACCGGCGACGACCCGCACGGAAATAGGCTTGCGACCGCCAATCATCGAGCGGACCAGGCTCTTACAGAGAGCGGTCAAATATCTTGCAACGTGTATATCCTCACCTCTGCCGACCGGGTCGAGTTGCTGTTGTATGGTAGCGATGGAGAGGATGCGTTCGTGCGCATCTTCAAAGTGGGCACGGCCATCCTTGGATTCCACCGTTTCGGCTTTCAGCAGGAGAATGCTCGCGATGAGCTGCAAACTGTTTGCAATTCGGTGCCGCATTTCTTTGAGCAGAAGGTCTTTTTGGGTGAGCAAGTCCTCCCGCTCGGATTCGAGCGTACGCTGGTCGGTGATATCGAGCAGCGAGAGAAGAATTTTTCTGCGGTGATTTTCATACCGTATCTCACGCGCGTTTACAAGCAGCGTACGCATGCCCGCCGCGGGAAAATGGTGTTCTATCTCGTACTCTTCGACGGTCGTATTCTTCGGTAGCACTTCTTCGAGAAGAGTGCGCAACGCGGGAATGTTCCACTGTCCGTCACCGAGGTCGTAAAAATGTTTGCCTTGAGTATTTTCGTGCGTCAGTCCGAATTTTTTATAGAACGAGCCGCTTGCGACGATGATGCGCAGCTCCTCATCCAGTACGATCAGTGGCTCGCGGATGGTGTCGATAATCGCTCGTGTGAGCAAATGACCATCCTTCGGGTCACCGAGTGGGTCGAAGACCCTCTCGTGTGTATCCACACTTCAACACTACTCCTATTTCTGGGGAAAGCGAGGGAAAGCTTCATGAGGAGTATTCATTAGGCCTTCATGATAGCTCGTGTAAGGTGCGCCGTGAGCACAGCGTCTTCATCAGACCGCCGCGCATGCCGAAGTAGGTCGAACTTTTCAACCGGCACAGTAGTTCATTACATTAGTAACTAAAAAAATTATATATGAATCAAAATATCATTATCGGAATCGTCGCAGTACTCGTTCTCTTGGGAGGCGGATACTTCCTCATCACCATGAATCCGGGGACAGACGGAACGACCGCAACGAGCACACCACCTATCACGAACGACAACACGACCGTCACTCCCCCGCCCGCGCAACCGACTAGGGGTGTGCCGAGCGTCGTCACCGACTCTTCCGCCGCGCCGTCAAATTCAACGGTAGTGGTCACAGGAAAAGTGACGCCGAACGGCGCGCCGACCACCTACTGGTACGAATACGGCGAGACGACCGCGCTCGGCGCACGCACCACATCGCAGGGCATCGGCTCCGGATGGACGGCAATTCCCTCCCCCGCCTACATTACCGGATTGCGGGCCAACACGGCCTACTACTTCCGTCTGAGCGCGCAAAACTCGTTCGGCACAGTAAATGGCAGCACGCAAAGCTTCAGTACCAACAGCAATCCGCCGCCGACAGGCAACGCCCCCTCGGTAAGCGCGAACGCCGCAACGGACGTAGAGCGGACGACCGCGACTCTCAACGCGCGCGTGAATCCGCGCGGCTCGCAGACCACGTACTGGTTCGAATACGGAACTGATGCCAATTTCGGCAGCTTAACTTCGTTCCAGCCTGCAGGCAACGGCACCGCGTTGACCGCTGTTTCAGCTTCGGTCTCCGGACTCTCGCCCGCGACGAAATACTTCTTCCGCGTAAATGCGCAGAACCAATTCGGCACGGTGAACGGCCCGACTCAGAACTTCACAACTAAAGGACCCGCGGTCGCGGCTCCCGCAGCGACGACCCGTCCCGCAAACAACGTCGAGGCAACGACGGCAACACTGCGCGGTATCGTAGACCCCAACGGGGTGGAAACGACCTACTGGTTTGAGTACAGCTCCGATTCCCTCTTGGGCTCGCTCCTGCTGAAAACAACGGCGCGGATTTCCGCGGGTTCGGGTACGAATCCGGATTCCGTAGAAGCCGACGTCTCGAACCTCAATTCGAACACGACGTACTACTTCCGCATCGTCGCGCAAAACAATCAGGGAACCGTGCGCGGGGATAGAGAATCCTTCAAGACAAAATAATGAGATTCGGACTCACTCGGAGAGGTGTTGCTATCGCGCTTCTTACCGTAGCGATAGTACTCCTCTCCGGGATGACGGGAAGACCTCCAACGGGCAACCTCCTTGCACAGGAAGATTGGCAACAATTCGCGGGAGCTACGACGACGAAGGGCGGCCTTCGCATTCAATCACTCGGCCGGAATATCATTCATCAAGACGGCTCCCGCGGACAGCCGAATCCGCCGGTCAATCTCGCGGGGCCGCACCTCGCCCTTTCCGGTGATTTCAAGCTCACTGCGCGCATGGAAGACATCGGTTCGCGGGCAAGCATTCGACTCTATGCGAGGCCTCCCATCGTGTACGACCAGTGGCGATACGAGCCGGGTAGCGTGGACGTGCAGGTATCAACAAGCACCGTCGCCATGCGGATATGGGACGGCAGTTCTTCGACTTCAATGGATGTACGGACTTTTCCCTTTATCCTTCCTTCTGCTCAGAGCGCAATCGTGCTCTCTATCGAACACAAAAATAATACGCTCACGGTGAGCGTAGGCGGTCAAGTGCTCGGCACTATCCCCGACCACAATATTTTTGACAGCAAAGAAGTCTGGTTCGGTTTTGATGCGGCAGACGAAAGTGGATGGGTACTCTCTGCGCTCTCGGTAGACGGGCATGCCGAGATTATTCTTCCGCCCGCATTTCAAGTACCGCAGGACGCGCCCGACGCGCTACGCACGCTCGCGGCTGCGCATCCCCGCAAACTCCGCGTGGGCGCAGCTATCGCTTACGGCGCACTTCTTACCGATGAGGAGTACCGGAAGATTGCGCTCGGCGAATTCAGCATGATGACGCCCGAAAACGGCATGAAGCCGCAGTTCATCCATCCGCAACCGGAAGTTTATTCGTTCACTGAAATGGATGCGCTCGTCGGTATCGCGCTCAGAAACGACATGCTCGTGCACGGGCACACCCTCGTATACGCACGGAGTAATCCCGAGTGGATGACAAAAGCGCCCAAAATGGCGCGTGAGAAAATCATGACTGAGCATATCGCAACCGTTGCGGGGCACTTCAAAGGAAAGGTGGCCGAGTGGGACGTCGTCAACGAGCCCCTCTCAAATAAAAGAGCCCCCTATCACGACGGAAGGCGAGGCCTTGACAACAACATATGGTACGAGGCCATGGGCGAACAATACATAGATGCGGCATTCCGCGCCGCGCGCGAGGCCGACCCCTCCGCCAAGCTGTACCTCAACGACTACGGTTTGGAACGTGACGGCGAGCGGTGGGATGCCCTTATTGCTTTAGTGAAGCGCCTCAAGACAAGGGGCGTGCCGATTGACGGCGTTGGATTTGAATCTCACGTCTATGGCGACGGCGATTACAGCGACTCAACCGTGCTCCGCGCGCACATGCGTACACTCGCGGCGCTCGGGCTCAAAGTCCGCATATCGGAAATAGATGTGACGGGCGATGATGCGAAGGAGCAAAGGAATCAGTATGTACTTGCTTTAGATGCATGTCTTCGTGCGCCCAACTGCACTTCGTATTCCACGTGGGGCGTCACTGATGCGTATGGTTCTACCACCCGCTCCGACCGCTACCCGCTCGTCTATGGCACGAGCCTCCTTTTCGACAAAAACTTCAAGCCGAAGCCCGCATATACGGCGCTCCAAAATCGACTCCGTCTTCCCTACTAAAAACCGTCAGCGTACGTCGGCGACGTTGTCGCGGAGGTAGCGGACGAATTGATTCCAAAAACTGAGCATGTGCCTGAAGGGTGTCTCGATGATGAAATCGAGGATAAATATGAATACATTGACGGTCGCAAACTTTCTGCTGAGCCAATGCCCCGTACGGACGACGGGTACGGCGAGGAGATTGACCATCGCGGGGAATGTGCCGTCGCCGAGGACCTTCCAGCGGTTCGCGTTGTAGCGTATGCGGAAGGTAAAGTAACTGACGAAGAAAAAGAAGAAGTAAAAGAGCACCATGCTGACGATATTGAACGAGAGGGCTTGAAGAATCGCGAGAATGGCTCCAAAGACGCCGAGCGCGACGAGCGCGTAGAGCGCGGCAAACGTCTTGGCGAATCTGATACGGCGGTAAATTTCAATCGGCTGCGTATCGGTGCTATAGAGCACCACCCGCAGCCCCCGGAGAATCGCCTCGGTATTCGCGGTACCCAACGACACGACTTCAAGCGTGAGACCGAAGAGCAGAAGCGGATGGAAGAGGACGTTGACGACGAGCGGTATCGGGCTCACGCCGCCAAGGATATATCGCTCGTACGGAAGCTCTATCACGAGCGCGAGAAATATCTTGGTGAAGAGAAGGTACCACACCGCGCGCGTCCCGCTTGAGCGGGCTTTGTCGTTCTCCTGCGCATACTTCTCCGCGAGAAAGGCGCTCGTGGCGGCTTCCATTTTTTTCGGGTCGCCGAGCACGTCGATGGCCAAGCTTCCGTCGCGCCCTACGAGCTCGCGGATGATGCGGAAATAGATGCACTCCTTCTTTATCTTCTGCACGATTTGCCATTGCACCGTGCTGCCGACATTCATCCGTATCGTGCTGACGATGGCGGGAATCTTCGCGGCAATCGCGTCGAAATCTCCTGACTCCTCTTTCCATTGCGGCACATAGAGGAGCCACAGCGCATACGACAGTGCCGCATCATCCGAGCCGAGCAATGCGCGGCGGCAGGCAGAGCGTATCTGGACGTCGAGATGGTCACGCTCGAATTCAGCGCCCTGTATCCGCGGTTGGACGGTTTGGTAAAACGCCTGCACGAGCGCGTCGTCGAGCAGGTGCTCGCGCGGTGCCAGCACGGACTCAATTTCGCTCGCCACAAAACTTATAACGGCGCGCCGAAGCGGTGCCGAACCGGAGAGAAG
>JGI1356J14229_10002851_pt1 | contig 13450 bp, 10 predicted proteins | sample Subgrocontami58m_FD_14229 | JGI IMG/M metagenome (IMG submission 14229) | reverse complement strand
CGAGGGTGTGCGCGCGGTTCGGCGTCGGCTGCAGCTTCATGCGCGCGTAGTCGACCAGCCGCGCCTCGGTCACGGCAGCGTAGCAGTCGTCCGCCACGCGCACGGTCAAGGGCCGCTCGACGCCCGGCTTGAGTTCGCTGAGTCGGACCGGTCCGGTCTTCAGGCCGGCCGATTGCCGGCGCGGATCGGCCGGATCGTAGTTCCCCTGCGCCCGGTACACCGCCCAGGCGGTGTGATCCCCGGTGAACGCGAACTGCGTGACTTCGCGGGTGATCACGATTTCTTCGCCGCTCCCCGGGATCTCATAGCAAAACGCCATGCCTTCGTCGTATGCCCGGAAATCCAGCCGGAGCCGCCGCCCGGTCGACGCCTGGCGCAGATCGAGCACCAGTTCATGGAACACATCCGGAATCTCTGCCCGCTCGCCCGTCACCGGCTGCCACGTCGTGGCGCGATCGCGCCGTCGTTCCGCCATGAGCTGGAACTCGCTCGCGAGCGAAGTGTTCTTCAGTTCGAGGCCGAGGCGCGCGTCCGCGATGATCAAACGCCCGTCGAAGGTGACGCGGTAAACCAAGCAACCCGTGGCGCCGTCGAGGTCCTGCAACGCGACTTCGACGCGTACGCGCCCGTTCGGCGACTCGAGGGTGGCCGCCCCGCCGCGGGCGAAAGGAAGGAGCAGCGCCAGCGCGGCGAGCGGCCCAATGCGGACCTTGCGAAGCAACATGGTGACAGCCGCGAGGGCGGCGCAGGCCCGAGGGTGGACGTGAAGTGCGCCGGAGGAAAGCAATCAGCACAGGACATGGAGGGGGTCAGGCTGGAATGGCGCTAAGTTTTAATAACGAAGCTTCTCCTCATGTCCTCTCGTAGCGCGGTCAACCTGACCGCGCCTGCACCGACAGGATCTTTCGTCCGAAATGCGCGGTCAGATTGACCGCGCTACGCTCCGTCGACGGGGTCAGGCCGATCGATGTTCGGAGAAGCGAACCACATGAGCGCGGATGACGTGGCGGCGCCCATGCCCAAGGTCTCGCCGATCCAGCGACAAGGGATGCCGTGTCACGGCGACGTGCCGCAAGTTCGATTTTCCAAGGTGCATCGGCCCGCTCACGGGAGATTTCCTGACTTGTCCAGCCGGTGGCACGTAGCTGGGCGGTGAGCATCTCCTGCCCGCAGGCCGCCTTCCCCGCCGCCTGCTCCCTGCTCTGCGCGCACCAGCACACTTAGCGCCATCGCCACCCACTGTCAGTTCGTCGGCGCATGCCAGCGTCGCGTCTACCCAATTTGTGGTCGCCGGCCAACATCGATCGGCCCGACCCCGCCGCCTGGGCGCGACCCCGTCGTCTGGGCGGATTGAGCGAACTTTCGCGGCCGGCGCGGTCGGATACGTTCCGAAGCCGGACCTCAATGAACTGATTGCGGCCATCCGGAAATTGCGCAGGGGCACCTGATCCTGACACCCCGATCGGCAAACGAGTGAGCGCGCAATGATGCTCACGAATGCGTGGGAGCGGACGCGCCGAATGCAACGAATTCACTTTCGGGTGGGCGCAATCTTGCCTCAATGGAGCCCATGCCCACCCTTACCCGTCGTGCGGTTTTGAAAAACCTGGGTTGGGCGACTGCCGCCGGTGCGTATGCATCATTGGTGCGCCCGCTCGGCGCAGTGACGGCAGTACAGCGGCAGCCGGTGCCGGACGACCGTGAACGTGTGGCGATCGCTGTCGTCGCCCAACAATTCATGGCGCGCTACGACGTACCGGGATTGTCCGTGGCCTTTGCCCGGCACGGGCAGTTGGTTTACGAAGAGGGATTCGGGGTGGCGAACCGCTCCTCCAGCGAGAAGCTTACGCCCGCCCACGTCTTTCGCATCGCCAGCCTATCCAAGCCGATTACCTCGGTGGCGATATTTTCCCTGATTGAGGCGGGGCGCTTCAAGCTGGATGATCTGGTCTTCGGACCGCTGGGGTTGCTGCAGGACGATTATGGCCGCGACCTGCCGGCGTCCGTGGCAAAGATCACGCTCCATCATCTCCTGACGCATACCAGCGGTGGGTGGCAAAACGACGGCACCGACCCGATGTTTCGCCATACTGACTACAAACACCGCGAGTTGATTGCCTGGACGCTCGCCCACCAACCGTTGGCGCACCAGCCGGGAACGCACTACGCGTATTCCAATTTCGGCTACTGCATTCTCGGTCGAGTCGTCGAAAAGTTCGGGCAGATGCCTTACGCCGATTACGTGCGCGAGCACGTCCTGGCGAAATGCGGGATTGCGGACATGAAGATCGCCGGCAATCGCCGGGTGGATCGGGCGGCCGGCGAAGTGGCGTATTACGATCAGAAGCCGGAGGCACCCTACGGGATGAATGTCGCCCGGATGGATTCGCACGGCGGATGGATCGCGACCCCGGGCGATTTGGTGAAGTTTCTGACGCGCGTCGATGGCTTCAGCGCCGAGCGCAATATTCTGATGGCAACGACGATTAGAACCATGACCACCCCGACCACGGCCGGTCCTCGCTATGCCTGCGGGTGGAGCGTGAACCAGGTGCCCAACTGGTGGCACGGCGGCAGCCTGCCGGGAACCGCGACCATCGCGGTCCGCACCGCGAGTGGGCTTTGTTGGGCGGGTTTCACCAACCGGCGCGCGGAAGGTATCGGCGGCGAACTGGACCGGCTCATGTGGAAAATGGCGAAAGCCGTTCCGGCGTGGCACGCGTGATAAATCGCATGGATGTNCCTGAAGCCGCGCGAGCCAGCCGCTCGGCCTCACGCGGAGTGCGGAGCCACGGAGAGGCGGCCAGTGCTCCACGTTCTCCGCGCCTCCGCGAAATGAATTCAGCCCCGCGTATCCGCTACTGCACTTCGTACACCTCGACCATCGCCTGCCCAGCCCCCCGCGCGCGCGAACTGTACGGCGAACCCCAGCCCTCCGCGCCGGAGCCGGACTGGGTCACCCCGACCGATGTCCTCTTCGCGGCCTTGGCGTGCTTCTGTTTCCAATCCGATGAAACAGAAGGTCGCGAAGGTCACGAAGAAATCCGCGAGCATCGATCGCCGGCGGTCTTCTTCGTATCCTTCGTTACCTTCTGCTCCAATGATTGGGGGAATGAAGTTTGTTGAGAGACCGAAGGCCGGAGAGGTCAGAGGCGAGAGGTCAGAAGTCAGAGATCAATGGTCTCTGGTCTCTAGTCTCTGGACCGTAGTCAGTGGTCTGTGCTCTGGGAATTTGTTGGCGTTTCCATGCCCTCGCTGCGCGTCAACCCGCATCACGGCACGCGTAGTGGCAGCGCCTGGCGTCCGAATCGGCGGTAAATACGAAAGTCCTCGGCGCCGGTCGTCACGACCGTGTGTTTGCGGTGCAGTTCGGAAAGCCGGACGAGGCACGCGTCCGCATAGTCCATCCGGCCGCCGTAGCGGGCAAGGAGCGCGCGAACCGCGGCCGATTCATCGGGGAGGATCGGCACAATGCGCACAACTCCACGTTCCACCAAGGCGAAGATTTTCTGCCGCGCGTCAGGCACACTGCGCAGAAGAAAACACGCCTCCGAAATCACCGCATCGCACGTGAGCGCCGGCTGGCGAATGTCCGCGAATTCTTTCGCGGCCCATTCGTGCCACTGGTCATCGCGATCCAGCGAGCCGACCAGCGGGCCGGTGTCGAGAATCGCGTTAATCACGGCCGTAGCCGGCGAGGGATTTCTTCTTTTGGCCGCTCTTGACGGAGCCGATCAAGTCGCCCATGGCATCGGCAAGGCTCACCGACTTTTCTTCAACGGCCCGAAAAACAAAACCGTTGCCGGCGCGATCACGCACCCGGACTTCCTTGCCGGCCAGCGCCGCGCGGCGGTAGTTCGGGAACTTGCGAGTGAATTCACGGGCGGAGACCTGCATGGCTGACATTGTTGTCAGTCATCGAATGAGTGTCAAGGGAGGGGTCCCGATCGCGCGCGCAGCGCCCCTTGATGCCGCCTCACCCCCGATGAAGCTCCTGTCCCCCGTCCCCTGTCTCCTGAATTCTTGAACTGCACGGCGCCGGACTGGGGCACCCCGACCGATGTTCGGAAAGGAGAAATACGTGAGCGGGGACGCAGCTTTCGCCGGTCTCTCAACTCTCAACCCTCAACTCTCAACTGCGCACAGCGCACGCGCACGCCGGGAAGCTGGCGGTGGCCGCGCAGATGAAGCGGACCAGCGATGCAAGCAATCGCTGGCTGGCGGCAAACCTGAATCTCGGGACGCCTGCGTCGCTCAGTCACAACCTGAGGTTTTTCATCGCAGTCTGCTGCCCTCAACGCCCCGCAGTGACGGATCAAATCCGCGATCCGCGACATGACCCCGTTGATGCCGCCCGTCCGACAAGTCCTACTCCCCGCCACGTGGATAAATCGGCTTCGACCGGCATTTCGGGTAGCGCGGACAGGCCCAGAACTTCGGATTCGGCTTCCACACCATCTTCGTTTCGCAGACCGGGCACGACGGAGTCGTGTAATCTCGCCAGCACGGGGCGGCGGCACAGCGACGCGGCGTTTTGCGCCAGCGCGGTGAACACCGTCAAGGTTACTCCTCCGCGCGATGGGTATCCCCGCTCACCTGGCGAAGCGCGGCGAAATAGACGAGATTGAAGTGGCGGCGCACCAATTCCGCAAAAGCTGCCTCAGAGTGGTCCTCGATGTAGCGGCGCAGGAGTTCGGCATCACCGTTCATTTTTCACTCCACCTATACCCGGCCGCATGAAAACCGAACGCCAATTCGCAATACCCGAGCCGCGCCTTCGGCGCGCGGAGCAGGGAGCAGGAATCAATCTGGCCATCTGGACTTCTGGTATTCCGGAATTCCGACTTCGACGTTCGACGTTCGGCGTTGGAAGTTCGGCGTTGCTCGCGGCGGCGGGGGGGGCGCGCAAAGGCGCGAAGAGCGCGAAGATTCTCTATANGAGCCCGGCCCCAACGAAAAAGGCGGCAGCCTGGGTGGACAGGCTGCCGCCTCGCGATGGGACCGGCTGGTTACACGGCCGGGCCGGCGAGCGGCGGGGTGATGATCCGCCGCTCGGTGGTTTCGTTGGCGGCGGAGTCGCGGGCATTCGCCTGCACGGTGATGACCTCGTCGGGCGGCAGCAGATCTTCGCGTTCTTCGCGGTTGCCCCCCATTCATCGTTGTCTCGCACGACGAGAACAGCAGATTTCGGCCCCGTCGATGAACCCCACGACCACGTTCCGCCAGGCGCGGAATTTTCTGCTCGAGCACCGCGAGGATTACTCCTGCGCGTATGCCGGTTTTCACTGGCCCGAGCTGCCCCAGTTCAATTGGGCACTCGATTTCTTCGATATCGAGGCGCACGACAATCACCGGGACGCCCTGTGGGTGACCGGTGAGGACGGCCGCGAGGAAAAGCGGACTTTCGCGGAGATGAGCGCGCGCTCGAACCAGGTCGCGAATTTCCTCCGCCGCGCCGGCGTCCGTCGCGGTGATCGCATTCTCGTGATGCTGCCCAACGTCGTCCCGTTGTGGGAAATCACCCTGGCCGCGATCAAACTGGGGGCGGTGATCAGCCCCGCCTCGATGCTGCTGCCCTCCGCCGACCTCGAAGATCGGATACAACGCGGGAATATCCGGCATGTCGTGACCGATGGGACCGGCCTGGCGCAATTGGGGCCGATCAGCCGCGGGCTCACGCGATTCCTGGTCGGAGCGGGTGCGCCGGGCTGGATTGACTACAGCCAGGCCCGCGGCGAACCGGCCCGTTTCGAGGCAGATGGGGAGACCCACGCCTCCGATCCCCTGCTCTTGTATTTTACGTCCGGCACCACGGCGAAGCCGAAGATGGTGCTCCACACCCATACGAGCTACCCGGTCGGCCATCTCTCCACGATGTATTGGCTCGGGCTTCGCCCCGGCGACATACACCTGAATATCAGTTCGCCGGGCTGGGCCAAGCATGCCTGGAGCTGCATCTTCGCGCCGTGGAATGCCGGCGCCACCGTCTTCGTGCATAATCAGGCGCGCTTCGAGCCGAAGGGAATGCTCCAGGCTCTGGTGCGCCATGCAGTGACGAGTCTTTGCGCTCCGCCCACGGTCTGGCGCATGCTGGTGCTGCAGGAGCTCGCGGCGTATCCCGTGAAACTACGCGAGGTTTGCGGCGCCGGCGAACCGCTGAATCCGGAGATCATCGAGCGGGTGCGCACGGCCTGGGGCCTGACGATCCGCGACGGTTACGGTCAGACGGAAACGACCTGCATCGCCGGGAATTCCCCCGGCCAGCCGGTGAAACCCGGCGCCATGGGCCGGCCGATGCCGGGCTATCGGGTGGCGCTGGTGGGTCTCGACGGCCGGGAGGCGGCGGAAGGAGAACTCTGTCTCCGGCTCGATCCGCCGCCGACGGGACTGATGGCCGGCTATGTCAACGCACCGGGACGCGCGGCCGATCGGGCGAAGGAGAATTATTATCGAACCTCGGACTTCGCGCGGATCGATGCCGACGGCACCATCGAGTTTGTGGGCCGAACCGACGATGTCTTCAAGAGTGCCGATTATCGCATCAGCCCCTTCGAGTTGGAGAGCATCCTCCTGGAACACGAGGCCATCGCTGAATCCGCGGTGATCCCCAGTCCGGACCCTGTGCGACTGGCCGTGCCGAAAGCCTTCGTGGTGCTGAAGCCGACCGCCCTGGCAGAGCGGGACGCCGCGCTCTCGATTCTCCGTTTCGTGCGCGCCCGGCTGGCCCCCTACAAGCGCGTACGGCGGGTGGAATTTTCCGAGCTGCCGAAAACCATTTCCGGCAAGATCCGGCGCGTGGAACTACGCGCGAAGGAGAACTGCTTGCGGTCGGCCCAGGCCCGCGGACCGCGGGAATTCTGGGAAGACGATTTCCCCGAGTTGCGCCAGGGCCATTGACGCCGCGCTGACCTCATCAAGTTGAGAGCTGAGCCAATAATTCAGTTGCCCGCAAATCCACGCGAATGCTCGCGAATAGAAAGGCACTGATGACGAGTATGCACCGGATGGTTGCCGCGTTTTGGCTCACCGAAAGACCAGGTATTTCTCGGAAGATTTGCGTTCATTCGCGTGATTCGCGGGAAGCTTTCTGCATAATTCCGGCCGAGAGTTGATGGTTGAGAGGAAAACGATGCGGTTGCTCGACGTTCACCACCTGGGAGCCAAAGGGATCATCTTCGCGGGTCTGGCGGGGACCAGCGACCTCACGCTGATCGATTGCGGCCCCGCCTCGGCCTTCGAGCACAGCGTCACGGCGATCCGTCGGCTCGGGCTGGACCCGCACCGGATCTCGCGTGTATTGCTCACGCACATACACCTGGATCACGCGGGCGCCGCCTGGCGTTGGGCGGCGGAATACGGGTGCACGATTCTGGTGCACCCGAAGGGGCTCCCCCACCTCCTCGATCCGGCCAGGCTTTTGGCCAGCGCGCGCCGGGTCTTCGGCGACCAGCTCGACCGGCTATGGGGCGAGTTGCGACCGGTGCCCGCCGACCTCGGGAAGGTGATTCAGGATGGGGAGTGGGTCGGCGAAGGCGACACGCGGTTTCGCGCGATCGCGACGCCCGGCCATGCGCAGCACCACCACGCGTATTGGCACGAGGCCTCGCGCTCCATTTATGCCGGCGACGTGGCAGGGGTGAGCATCCATGGCGGACCGCTCGTCCCGCCCTGCCCTCCGCCGGATATCGATCTGCCGGCCTGGCACCGGTCGCTGGCCCGACTGCGCGAACTTGCCCCTGATCGGATCCTCCTCACCCATGGCGGCGTGTTGCGGGGAACCCAGCCGTTGGACGCCCTCGAAGCGCGGCTCGACGCGTGGAGCCAATGGGTGCTGCAGCAGCTTCGGGCCGGAAAGCCCGAGTCGACGATGGTGCGCAAATTCGAGGAGTTTGTCTGGTCGGAGCTGCGGTCTGGCGGGCTTGATGACGCGGGCATCGCCGCCTATGAACAGGGAGACCCGGCCGCGATGAGCGCCTACGGCCTGGCGCGCTACTGGCATAAGCATCCCCCGGAGGGCGGCGTCACGGGGTAAGGCGGTTTCCGCCGCACGCCGTGATCCTATCAAATCTTTCCGTTCAGCGCGATCGGCCTTCGACTAACGGACGAACTGACCTGCTTCATGACCAATTTGCCGCCGTCAACCGGCAAATCCGGCGTGCGGCTTCTTCTGAGGAGAGGCGGCATCCGTAACCGCCTCTTTTGCGCTATTCGTGACCGCTTTTCAGGGCGCATGCGTGATACAACTTGCGCTACTCGTGGCCGCCGATGCATCGGATAAAATCCAATGCGCTACCCGTGGCCGGCCGAAAGCCGCCCCCAACCGGTCCGGGCTCAGAAGCCCGTTGTAGCCTTCGCCGAGAAAAAGGATTCTCGCCCCTACATATGTGCCTCCTTGGAGATTCTACTGGGGCGTCCCTCGGGGGATTCATCTAAAGTTCGAGCGGTTCCAACTCGACAGCGAGCGGCACATCGACCGGCTCACGATTGAATACACCGGCCATGACCGCATGAGGCCGGTTTGTTTTTCATGTCATCGTCATTCGAGTTGAGCCGGTGTCTTCGGGGTTGTGCCACGGCTACGAGTCCTGACCACGGGCCTTGGGTCGCCACCGCGACCGGCCAAGAACCGCTCCACCTCTTCGCGGCTAAAAACTTTACGGGGGTATGCAGTTGAGTGCCACTTGGCGCGACCCAGGACAAGTGGGAGAGGAATGGTTTGACAANTGATAGCAATGCTATCATTATTCGCTTCATGGCACAACTTCTAGTCCGCAACGTTGAATCCGCAGTTGTAAAAAAGCTCCGCACCAAAGCAGCAGCTCAAGGCGTGTCCGTCGAAGAAGCCCATCGCCGGTTGCTCCGGTCAAGTTTGATGGGTGATGGTCCGGCCGCCGAAAGTAACTTCATCGAATACCTCCAGGCAGTGCCTCAGGGAGACCATGTCGAGTTTCCGCGGGATAGGAGTCTCCCGCGTAAAGTTGCACTCTGATGAGTTACCTTCTCGACACTTGCATCATCTCTGAACTTCGGAAGTCGCGCTGCGATCCACGCGTGGCAGCATGGATGGCGGGCACGCGACCAACCGAGGCTTTCCTGAGTGTAGTTACTCTTGGAGAGATCCGGCGGGGAATTGAACTTCATCGAGCCAAGGATGCGAAAGCAGCGGGCTCGTTGGATCGCTGGTTGGTCGGTTTGGAAGAACACTACATCGATAGAATTTTGCCAATTACGACGACCATTGCAGATCGATGGGGCAGGTTATGCTTGAACCAGCCGCTTCCCGTTTCGGATGGCTTAATCGCCGCCACTGCAATCGAGCATCGCCTTGCCCTCGTGACCCGCAACGTCGCCGATTTCGAGCGCTCTGGCGTTAGCATTCTCAATCCGTTTTCTTAATCGGGACGGCTCAATTCCCCGTGGCTTGCCGCGGGGATGGATGCCGCCCGCTGTTACCGTGGCGAAGCCCCTTTCTGTGATACCCCTCTGCTTGCGGCGGGGAGGGTTCATTTCTCTCTCTCGAGTAACCGAAGACACGGAACGAAACCGTGCCGCTTGCATTTTCGAAACGTTGAATCGAGAGCTTTTCCTTTTTCATGCCTCAGTTGCCCATTCAACCGGGCAACTTAGCGTCTCGAAAAATTAAGTCCTTGGTGAGAAGAACTTAAGCTGGCGTCCCCACGGGGATTCGAACCCCGGTTCTCACCGTGAAAGGGTGGTGTCCTGGACCGGGCTAGACGATGGGGACTAACCGCGGAGCCGGGCACCCTACGGCGCACCCCCCGTCGCGCAAGGGCAAATTTCGCCAATCAGCCGGGCACCCGCCGGACACTTCCCGGCGCCAAAATTTGTTCGCGACGTCGGCAAGAAGCCGGTGCAAGAACATTACGCCCATGACCTTCTCTGAAATCGCCGCTGCGCTCCCCCCCTCCGCCGTCACCACGATCGACCACCTCCCCTTCCCGCGCATCGCCTCGGGCAAGGTCCGGGAAATTTTCGATCTCAACGACGCCCTCCTGCTGGTGGCGAGCGACCGGCTGTCGGCCTTCGACGTCGTGCTGCCCGACGGCATCCCCGGCAAGGGCGCGATTCTCACGCAAATGAGCAACTGGTGGTTCGCCCAAACCTCCAGCCTCATGCAAAACCACCTGCTGCCGGATCAACCGGCGGAACTCACCCGCCGCGGCATTCCCAATCGCGATTTGCGGCTGCGCAGCATGGTGGTGCGCAAATTGAAAACGGTGCCGATCGAGTGCGTCGTCCGCGGGTACCTCGTGGGCAGCGGCTGGAACTCGTACCAGAGGAACGGCCAGGTCTGCGGGATCAAATTGCCCGCCGGCCTGCGCCAGGCGGACCGCCTGCCGCAGCCAATCTTCACCCCCACCACCAAGGCGCCGAAGGGCCAGCACGACGAACCAATCAACGACGCCGAGGGGGCCGCCATCGTGGGCGCGGCGTTGTACGAGAAGTTGAAGTCCGTCAGCCTCGCGCTGTATCAGTTCGGCCATGACCGCGCCAGGCAGGCCGGAATGATCCTGGCCGACACGAAATTCGAGTTCGGCACCGACGCGGGCGGCGGCTTGTGGTTGATCGATGAACTGCTCACGCCGGATTCATCGCGCTACTGGCCGGCCGAGAGCTACGCGCCCAATCAGTCGCCGCCGAGCTACGACAAGCAGTTCGTCCGCGATCACCTGCTCGCGATCAAGTGGGATCAAAAACCACCCGGTCCCCGGCTGCCGGCCGACGTCATCGCGCGCACGCAGCAGAAATACCTGACCGCGCTGAAGAATCTGCTCGGCTAGATTTTCGCACCGCGAAAACCTACTGCATCGCTCCGATGCGGCGGGGCGGGGTCGACTGGCCGCGCTGCGCCCGCAGGAGCTCGCGGCGCAGCCAGTCGAGCGCCGCATTGACGGCGCGAACCTTCACGGTCGAGCGCGGGCCGGGGTAACTCAGTTTCTTCGACCACACGCCGGCCGGGGAAAACAAGGCGATGAAAATCGTGCCCACGGGATTCCCCCCCGTGCCGGTCTCGGCGGAGCCGGCGAATCCGGTGACCGCGAGCGCATAGTCCGCACTCAGCGTCTCGGCCGCGCCCGTCGCCATCGCGACGGCCGCCTCATCACTGACCGCGCCGTGCTGCATCAACAGGCACTCCGGCACGTCGAGCAGCTGCGTCTTCACGTCGTTCGAGCAGCAGACAATGCCCCCCGCGAAAAACTTGCAGGCCCCGCACGATTCCGCGAACGCGTTGGCGAGCAGCCCGCCGGTCGCGGTTTCGGCGACGGCAAGCTTCTTCTCCTGCGCCCGCAGCAGTTCGGCGCAGACGCGCGCGAGCGAATCGTGGCCATAGCACACGAAATCGTCGCCGAGCAGTTGCGCGCACTCACCGGCAATCGCCTCGAGGTCGAGGTTCGAGAGCGCGCCACTCGGTGAACTCACCCGGCAATCGACGGCGCCTTGATGCGCGCAAAACGCGACGCTGAGCGCGCGGCCCGCCCGGTCGAAAATCGGCTGCAGCTTCGTCTCCAGCGCCGATTCGCCGACGCCCGCCGTGCGCAGCTGCACATAGGCCTCACGCTCGCGCAACAACCCGCACGCCGCCAGCCGCGGCACCACCTGATCGGTGAACATCGGCTGCAACTCGTTCGGCGGCCCCGGCAGCATCACGAGCACCTTGCCATCCTGCTCGACCCAGAGCCCCGGCGCCGTGCCGTTGGCGTTCGGCAGCACGTCGCCGCGTTCGAACACGTAGGCCTGCTTGAGATTGTTGTCGGTCATCTTGCGGCCATGCCGCGCGAACCGCTCCTCGATCGCCGCCTTGATCGCCGGGTTGAAAACCAGTTTCTGCCCCAGCACGTCCGCGATCACTTCGCGCGTGCGATCGTCGCACGTCGGCCCGAGCCCGCCGGTGGTGATGACGACGTCGGCGCGCGACCAGCTCTCGCGGNANTGCGCGGCGATCGCTTCGGCTTCGTCGGTGATCGTGACATTGCGCTGAAGCAGCGCGCCGCGCCGGCCCAGTTGCGCGCCGATGAAAGTGAGGTGGCCGTTCGGAGTCAGCCCCAGCAACAGCTCGTCACCCAGCGTGATCAGTTCGTAGCGGACGGTGTGGACGGGCGGGCGCGGGGAGGCGCCATTATGGTGAGCCGAAACCATGACTTGCGACGGGGGGAAACTAGGCGGATTCTGCAAAATTGCCAGCCGCCGGTCGACGAATGACAATCGTGAACTCCTCCGCCGCATGCCAATCGATCCCGAGACCGGCGGCTAGCCTGAATTTTTCGCGAAGCCTCACGAAATATTCGCCCTCCGCTTTGCCGGTTTCATCTCCAAAAACCATCCGTGGTTTTGCCTTGGCCTGCATTCCCATCAACGGTTCGCCGGACTCGAATCGAGCGTAAACCAACAAACCGCAACTGCAACCCAGCCNCGCGCGAATGCAGGCCACGTTGAAGGAAAAAGTCCGGCAGCTGCCGGACAAGCCCGGCGTGTACCTGATGAAGGATCGGCTCGGCCGGATCATCTACGTCGGCAAGGCCCGCAGCCTGAAGAAGCGCGTGTCATCGTATTTCCAGCGCGGCCGCGCGGCGGCGGTCGCGCAGCCGAAAATCCGCGCGCTGATCGATCTCATCGCCGATTTCGAGACGGTGGAGGTGAAGTCCGAACCGGAGGCGCTGCTGCTGGAGGGCAAGCTGATCAAGCAGTGGCGGCCGCGGTACAACACGGACTTCACCGACGACAAACGCTTCCTGCTGGTACGGATCGACCTGAACGAGGAGCTGCCGCGCTTCCGGCTGACGCGGTTGAAGAAGGAGGATCGTTCCCGCTACTTCGGGCCGTTTGCGCACAGCGGGCTGCTGCGCAAGACGCTCGCACAAATGCGGCGGCAGTTCGGCATTCTGCTCAGCGACAGCACTCCGCAAAAACTTCCGGATGGCCGGTGGCGGCTGTACGACGACGTGCGCGAGGAGCTTTACGGAACCGAGAACATCGTCACGACCGAGGCGTATCGGCGTCGCGTGGACGACGCCTGCGCCTTCCTCGAGGGAAAATCGCGCGAGTGGCTGGAAACGCTGCGCGCGGAGATGGCGGCGGCGGCCGTCCGGCAGGAATTCGAGAAAGCGGCGGAATTGCGCGACGTGGTCTTCGCCCTCGAGCAGACGCTGCGCAAGACGCGGCACTTCGAGCGGCTGGATCCCACGCGACCCCAGGGCGACGAGGAAGCGCTGCAATCGCTGCAACGCGCGCTGCAGCTGCCGCAGCTGCCGCACACGATGGAGTGCTTCGATATCTCGCACATCTCCGGCACGTTCGTGGTCGCCTCGATGGTGCATTTCGCGGACGGGCGGCCGGACAAGAACAACTACCGGCGTTTCCAGATCAAGAGCTTCATCGGCAACGACGATTTTCGCGCGATGGAGGAAGTGGTGGGCCGGCGTTACCGCCG
>JGI1356J14229_10002850_pt1 | contig 13459 bp, 10 predicted proteins | sample Subgrocontami58m_FD_14229 | JGI IMG/M metagenome (IMG submission 14229) | reverse complement strand
CAGCGGCACCCTGCGCCCGATCGGCCGCGGTTCGGGAAAAACGCCGCCTCAGCGCGCACGGGCCGCCGCACGCGCCTCGCGAATCGCGCGCCGGGTCCGCCGGAAAAGCCGCGCCGGTTCCGGCCACGTGTCGCGCGCACCGAAACGCACGCGCTGCAGGTCGGCGACAATCGCCGGATCGATCGAGGCGCTCACCTCGCCGCGTTCGCCGATCCGGCGCAACCAGTAGCCCGCCTCGCGGCGCGTCGGATCGTCGCGGTGCCCGCGCCGGCCCATGACGGTATGCCACCACACGCGGCCGAAGTCGCGCCACAACCAGAACGCGACGCCCGCCAGCGCCACGCCGCCGCCCCACGCGCCCACGCGGCGCACGTCCCACGGCGCCTTCAGCCACGCTCGCACGTCCGAGGTCATCGCCGCGAAGGACTCGCGCAGCATCTTGCCAAGGTTGTCCTTCGCCTGCTTCACGGCCTTCAACGTCTCGGCCTGCGACTGCCGGTCGAAGCTGACGATCCGGCGGTACCAAAACACNCGCAGGCTGTCGAGCCGCGCCTTCCAGCTGCGGTCCAGCCGCGACACGAGGGCGGCCTCACCCTTGACTTCGTCCGCCTGCGCCGCGGCGGCGGGCGCGAGCGCATCGACGCGCAGCCAGGCGCCCGCGGCCTCGTCGAAAATCTCCGCCCACGCATGCGCGTCCGCGTTGCGGATCGTGAAGTTGTTCGAATAGCCATTCCAGCTGCCGCCGCGAAACCCGGTGACGACGCGGGCCGGCAAGCCGGCGCCGCGCGCCAGCAGCACGCAGGCACCGGCGAACAGCTCGCAATGACCGGCCTCGCGCGACTCGACCCAGCGCATGAGCGGGTCGCCGTCGCCGCGCGGAATGGCCGGCGACAGCGAGTACGCGTGGTTCTTCTTCAACCACGCGCTGACGCGCCGGCCGAACTCGGCCGCGTCGAGCTTTTCGCCCCCTGTGACGGTTTCGACCGCGCGCGTGAGCGCCGCGATGTCGTTCTCGCGCGTGAGGCCCGTCATCAGATGCAGCGCCTGCCGCCGCTGCTGGGTGGCACGCTGCGCCCACAGTTTGGCGAACGAGGGATCCCGCAGGTGATTGCCGATTTCGAATCCCTCCACGCGATACGCGGTCATCGTCACCGGCTCCTCGCGCAGCTGGAGGATCGAAAGGTACGGCGCGAGCTGGAACTTCTGCGCCTCGCGAAAATGGAGCATCTCGAAATGCCCCAGCAGCGGCAGATACCGGCTGACGCCCGACTCGAGATAGAACGTCCAGTACACGGCCGGCCCCTTGCGCGGCAACGCCTCGCCGCGCAGGTACGAGAAGGTGCGTTCCAGGCCGAACTGCGAACTTCGCAGCGCCTGCGAGAGCCGGAACGTGCCGTTCTCATATCGGTCGAGCACCAGCATGCGCCAGTACGGCGACGCCGGAATCTGCGCCTGGTCCGATACATCGACACTCAACGCGAGACTGTTGTCCTGCTGAATGTCGGTCACGTCGCCGAAATGAATCGTGTCGCTGAAGCCCGACTTCGCCTTCTTCGAGATGAACCGATCCAGGAACATGCTGTTCTCGATCTGAAAACGCGGGATCGCGAGGAACAGCAGGGCGGAGACACCCACGACGCCGACGAAGAGGACGGCGCCCAACCCGACCACGCGCCAGTCCGTGACTTCGCGCAGCCGGTGGAACAGCTGCCGCCAATTGGTGTGCTGGGCCCACCCGGGCACTTCACCCGGCGCCACCGGCGGGCGGGCCGGCGTGCCGTGCGGCGGCTCACTCAAGGTCACGACGAGCAGCAGCGCGAGCGAACAGCCGGCATAGATGAGCAGTTGCGCCGCAAACGTCAGCGAAACGGTGAGCACGCCCGCGACGACCACGAGGAACAGCCCCAGCACGATGATCTGCAGATCGTCGCGGCGCTGCCGATACATCAGGTTGCGGTAGAGCAGCAGGAGAATATCCAGCCGCACCATCGCCGGCAGGATCTCGGCCTTCAGCCACAAATCCGCGACGAAGAAGATGACGATCGCCGGGAACGCCAGCGTGTGCACCAGCGCGGGTACGCGTGCCGGCAGCGTCGGCCGGACCAGCGTCGCCATGGTCGCGACCGTGGTCAGCGCCATCAGCGACCACGCGTCGACGTCCATGTAGAAAACCGTGCTGACGCCAATCAGCGTGAGCAGACCGCCCAGCAGCCATTTCAGCTGGTGGAGTTCGTCGGGTGAAAGCTGGGGGCGTTTGCCGGCAACCGGGCTCATGGGCAGCGATCGGGATAACCTGAACTGGCGCGACGCCTGGTCATGCGGCCGCGGCCATCTGGCCATCGACGTAGGCGGCGACGCCGCGCGTCCCATCGGGCGCAAACGTCATCACGTTGTGTTTGGCGATGCTCGAAACCGGCCGTTCCCCCCCGCCCTCGCCTTCGCCGCGCCACGGAGTCGCGCTCCCGAGCGCGGCCTCGATTGGCCGCGCGACGGCCAGTTGATCGAGCCACAATTCGAGATCGTGCACCCGGCGGATCGGCATGGGCACATGTGCGTCGAGTGCGACCCCAATCAACCGGCCCGTGCGGAAAAGATCCTCTGCCAGCGTCGCCGCGAAGCTGATCAGCAGTTCGAACTGTTCGCCGCGCGACCACATGCCGGCATCGGTGCGCAGCCACATCGAGTAACCTTCCGCGCTTTCCGCCGCGAATTGCCGCACGAGCAGCGTGCCGGTGCGCGCGCTGGCCTTCCAGTGGATCAACCGGTGCGAATCCCCGGCGGTATACCGGCGCAACGCGAGCAAGTCGCCGCCGGTGCCGGCGCGCGGCACGCGCTCGCCGCCCATCGCCCGGCGCGTCGCCGCGATGGGGTAGCGCCGGTATTCCACCGGCGCGGGCCACACGATGGTTTCCGCCGCAAGCTCGGCGCCGAGTTCCTTGCGCAGGAAGCCGAAGGGAAACAACGAGCCGACGCTGACCAGCTCCACGCGCAGCCGGCCCCGCTGGGACGGCTTGAGCAACCATTCGACGCGTCCTTCTCCCCGCGGATCCAGCCGGCTGCCCAGGCCGACGCGCTGCCGCCTTTCGGCGGCGTCGGCTTTCGCCAGGACCGCGCGGACATCGAGATTGCGGCCGGTGAGCGTCGACTCCGCGCGCGCCGCGTACGCCTCGAGCGATCGCGCGCCGAACTCGAACCAGAGGCCGTAGGTCGGCAGGAAGCGCTTCGCATTCCGCAGTTCCAGCGCCACGACGGTATCGTGCCCCACGCGGAGCGGCGGCGCGACCTGCAGCCGCCAGCGCACGCCACGGAGATTGAGCCACGAAAGCACGCCGCTGAGAATCAGGCACGCCAGCAACAACGAGAGCGTGATGAAGAGGATGTTGCTCGACGAATTGTACGCCGCGGTGCCGATGCCCATCGACAGGCCGATCAGCACCACGCCCGGCACGGTCGGGAGAATCCGGTGCCCGCGTTGTGGATACACGAGCGACCACAGGAAACCGCTCCAGGTGAACTGCGTCTTCCGCGCGCGCGTGCCCGGGCCCGACCATTCCGCGCGGTCGCGCGGAACGCCCAACGCCGAACGCTCAACGTTCAAGTCTGAAGTGAAATCGGCCGGCACTGGAGCGTTGAGCGTTAAGCGTTGGGCGTTGAGCGTTTCCTCAGGCCGGCACCGGGATCGACCCAACGATCCGCTTCAGCACCGCCGTCACCGCGCGCCGCTCCTCGAGGGCGTCGCTCGTCTGCCGGCCNAGCGCCAGGCGGTGCGCGAAAATCGGGCCCACCAGCTCCGTCACATCCTCCGGCAGCACGAANTCGCGATTCTGCACCAGCGCCCGCGCCTGCGCCGCCGTGCGCAGCGCCACGCCGCCGCGCACGCTGACGCCGCTGCGGAACTCCGCCTCGGTGCGCGTCGCCGACACGATGCGCAGGATGAAGTCGAGCACGCTCTCCTCGACGAACACCTGCTGCACGACCGACTGCAGCGCGAGGATGTCGCGGCGCGTGACGACCGGATTCAGCGCGATCGTGTCGTAGCCGCCGCGCGCGGTGCGGAGAATCTCCCGCTCGTCGTTGGCTTCCGGATATCCCATGCGCAGTCGCATGAGGAAACGGTCCATCTGGCTCTCCGGCAGCGGAAACGTTCCCTCGTAATCGACCGGGTTCTGCGTCGCGAACACCATGAAAGGCGACCCGACCGCATGCGCTTCGCCGTCCACCGTCACGCGGGCGCGGTCCATGACCTCGAGCAGCGCCGACTGCGTCTTCGGCGTCGCCCGGTTGATCTCGTCCGCCAGCACGACGTTCGCGAACACCGGCCCTTTCTTGAACACAAACTCCTTCACCGTCTCGTCGTAGATCGCCACGCCGGTGACGTCGCTCGGCAGCAAGTCGCTCGTGAACTGCACGCGCGAAAACGCGCAGTCCATCGAACGCGCGAGCGAGTACGCCAGCGTGGTCTTCCCCACGCCGGGCAGATCCTCGATCAGGAGGTGGCCGCCGGCCACGAGGCAGACGAGCACCTGCTCGATCACGTCGTCCTTGCCGCGGATGCTAAGCCGCATGTTCGCGCGGAGGCGATCCAGGGCCTGCCTGGCCTCGGTGATTTGACCTGACTGGACGAAGTCGCTCATGACGACGGAAGCTAACCGGCCGCCCCGGGCGGGCAAACGGCTTTTTGCCCCAATATCGCCGCGTACGGGCGCTCAACGCGGGGCTCCATTGTCATCCATTAGATGACAAACCGGTTTGTCATTTAATAGATGACAATGGACTTCGAGGTGGCCCGCAGAGTGCAGGCGCTTTCCGCCGGCTGGCCGGCCGCGTCAACCGAGGATTTCCAACAGGCGAACGAACAAGCGGTTGACCCGGGTCTGGTTGTCGCGAACGAGTTCCTTGAACTTCGTGAAATCGATGGCGGTGCCCTCGAGCCCGTTCGCGTAATTGTCGATCAGCGCGAGGCTGTTGTAGCGGAGATTCACCTCGGTGCAGAGGTCGGCTTCGTGCGCCGCGGTCATGCCGATGACGTCGCCCCAGTCCTTCACCACCCGGATCTCCGCTTTCGTCTCGAACCGCGGGCCCCGCATCTGCACGTAGACCTTGCCGGCTTGAATCATGAATTCCGGGGCAAGCTCGGCGGTGAGCTTCGGGATGAGATTGTTCGCGATGCCGGGCGCGCCACCGCGCAGTTCGTCGTCGAAAAACGTCACCGGCCCCTGCTGAAAACACACGTAATCGGAACAGGAAACGAACGTGCCCGGCGGCAGATCCTTCTTCAGCGAGCCGACCGAATTCAGCGAGACGATGTCCTGGTACCCCAGTTGGGCGAGCGCCGAGATGTTCGCCCGATAATTGATCGCGTGCGGCGGCAGGGGAAACGCGTAGCCGTGCCGGTTGATCAACGCGTGGTCGCCGCGGGTCTTGTACGTCACCGGGCCGTATTTAGTCTCGACCGTCTTGACCTCCCACGACGAGAACAGCGTGGAGTTGACGATGCTCGTGCCACTGATGAACGCGACTTTCATCCGCCGATGCACGCTGCCGTGCGCACGCGTGACAACGCGAAAAGTTTCCGGGGAGCGAGTCGCGCCGCGACGTCCAAGCGACCGGCGCCGGGGCCGGCCCTCCCGGTTTCGGTTCGCCACCGCGGGTTGGCTCGTCGCGCTCGCGCTCTCCGGCTGCGCGACCCCGGGGCCGCTGCACGTGTATTCGCTGGCGAACGACGGTGAGGAGCGGCCGATCGTCGATCGCGGGGGCGACGCGACCGCCGAGGCGCCGAGCTTCCTCACCGCGGAGGACAAACTCCTCGGGTTCGCCTACGATCCCTTCACCGATCATTTTTTCCTGCGACTCGCGCCGGGGAACAAGATTCGGGTCGTCGACCGGCCGGCGCGGCGGATCAAACGCGAGTTCGAGATCGACCGCGCCGAACTCGCGACGGGCGGCGACCTCGCGATTCGGCCGCGCGACGGACACGTGTTTTTCCTCGGTGCGGGCACGATCGTCGAAACCACGCGGCTCGGCCAGGTCGTGCGCACCCTGCCGCTGCGCGATTTTGGGGCGGCCCCCATGGGCATCGCCTACGACGCGCAAACGGACCGCCTCCTTCTCCTGGATGCCGCCGGCCGGCGCGTGTTCGATTGCGACTTCGCCGGAACCCGGCGGCGTGAGATCCAACTGGAGTCGAGCGGGGCAAGCTCGCTGGGATTCGATGCGGAGCGTCGCGAACTCTATGCGCCGCTTCGCGATCGGCCCGGCGAGATTGGCGTCTTCGACGAAGCGGGAAAACTGATTCGCACCCACCCGGCCGCGGGCGCGTTCGTCGACGTCGGCCCGCGTTCGTTTGTGCGGGTGTTTTGAAGGGCAGGCGGGTCCATTCCCCGTGGCTGGCTACGTTCCTTCCTGCGATTAAGCGGAGCCCGATCCGCGCGGCGGTCGCTTGGCCTTGAGGCCCCGGAGCTTGCTCCGGGGTGGCCAAGCGAAGGGCGGAGTTTTCACCGGCATGATGCGGCGAGATCGAGGTGGAACGCGACCTCCGGGCGCGTTCTTCCGGCGGACCCGGCCCGACGGTGCCCGGAGGTCGCCGTCCACCGCGCGCGCTGCACCCGCACGCTACCCGACCCACGAAATCTTCTGCATGCGCGTGGCCAACTCGACATCCTTCGCGGTGACCTTGTGGCCGGCGTCGTGCGTGGCGAGCCGCACTTCCACGCGGTTATAGACGTTGGTCCACTCCGGGTGGTGATTCAGTTCCTCGGCCTCGAATGCGACGCGGGTCATGAAGCTCATCGCCTCGCGAAAGCTCCCGAACTTGAACGTCTTTGTCAGCGCATCGCGTTGCGAGGTCCAACCGGCCAGCGCGGGCAGCACCTTCGCGATTTCATCGGCAGTCAGCGGCTTGCTCATGGGCGGAAGATGCGCCGTGCGTCGGATCCGTCAAACGGCGCGGCGGGAGCGGGAGCGAAGGCGGCTTGTCAAGGTTCGCGCTCTCCGCATACCGTGCGCCTTCGCTCCATGGCCGTTCCCGCTGAAAACATCCCGCACCACGTCGCGATCATCATGGATGGCAATGGCCGTTGGGCGACGAAGCGCGGGCTGCCGCGGATCGAGGGTCATCGGCGGGGCGTCGAAACCGTCCGCACGACGACCTATGCCGCGCGGGACCTCGGTGTCCGCATGCTCACCCTCTACGCGTTCTCGATCGAGAACTGGAAGCGGCCGCAGGAGGAAGTCGGCGCGTTGATGGCGTTGCTCGAGTTCTACCTCAAAAAGGAACTCGACACCTTCGTGCGCGATCGCGTGCGTTTTCAGACGATTGGCCGCACCGAGGATTTGCCGGTGGGCATCCAGAAGCTGCTGCGGACGACGACCGAGGAGACGAAGCACTTCGCCGACTACACGCTCGTGCTCGCGTTGAACTACGGCGCGCGAACGGAGATCGTCGATGCCGCGCGCGCCTATGCCGCGGCCGTCGCGGCCGGAAAGGAAAAGCTCAACGACAGTTCGTGGGCCACGTTCAGCCGCTACTTGTACACCGCCGACATGCCGGAGCCGGACCTGGTGATTCGCACCTCCGGCGAGACGCGGATCAGCAACTTCCTTTTGCTGCAGGCCGCCTACGCGGAATTCGTTTTCACGCCAGTGCTGTGGCCGGATTTCAGCAAGGCCGATCTCGCGGCCGCGATTGCCGACTACAACCGCCGCGAACGGCGGTTCGGGCTCACCAGCGAGCAGTTGAAACCCGCGGGAGCGAAGTAAGCGCGGCGCATCATCGACCATGGACCATCGACCATGGACCACCGACTTTGGACCAAATGCGATGGGCCATCGAGCGTGGTCCGCCGCCTGTGCCACGACGACAAGAACTGCTCTGGTCAATAGTCCAAGGTCGATGGTCCATGGTCCGTGCTTCGTCTTCCGTGGTCCCCAAACCGTGGTCCAGGCCTTCGTCCCATGACCAAACGCATCTTCAGCACGGTCCTGCTGTGGACGATCGTGGGCCTCTCGCTCTGGTTTTTCCGCACCAACGGCGCGCTCGTGTTGATCACGCTCATCGCGGTCCTCACCCTGCGTGAATTCTACCAGCTGATGCGGGCGTCGGGGTACGACCCCTTCGATTATTTCGGCATGACGATTGGGGGTCTCATCACGCTGGGCCCGTGGCTGAATCTTCAGCTCGGCTGGCCGATCGAACTTCTTCTTCTGCCGCTCGCCGTCGTCGTTTACGCCGTCCGCCTGCTGGGCGAGCGCACGCCGGAAACGCGCGTGGAATCGCTGGCGTCGTCGCTGTTCGGGCTCGTCTACGTGGCGCTCATGCTGCGCTACCTCGTGGCGATCGTGACCCCACTGCCCGGCGACACGATCTCCGCGAATGGCCGGCTGCTGCTTTGCCTGTGGCTCGTGGCGGTGACGAAATTCTGCGACATGGGGGCCTTGCTCACCGGGATGGCGATCGGCCGGCACAAGATGTCGCCGCAAATCAGCCCGAAGAAAACGTGGGAAGGCGCCGTGGGCGGCGTGGTGTTTTCCATGGGAATCGGCGCGTTGATTGCCTGGCTCGCCCGCGACGCTTTTCCGCCGCACATGACGCCGCTCATCGCCGGGTTGATGGCAGGACCGATCGCGGTGATCGGGATTGTCGCCGACCTCGTGGAATCAGTGATGAAGCGCCGCGCGAACATCAAGGACTCCGGAACCACGATTCCCGGCATCGGCGGGATGTTCGATTTGAGCGACAGCATCATCCTCGTCGCGCCGATCGGGTACTTCTTCTTCGGCCTTTGGCGGTAGGTGGTCGGGCCTCAGCCCGCGCCGGCAGAGTGTAACGTATTACGTTACACTCTGCGATAACCCGCAATTGCCCAAACTCCCGAGGGGGGCGTCGGCCGCCACGGGAAAAAGACGGCCTGAAGCCGCGCCCCACCCCAAGCTTGCCGAACCGCGCACGCCTCGCGCATAACTGGCCCCTTTCGTGCCCGCATCCCTTCCAGCCTCACGCAAGAAGCGCGTCGTTCTGCTCGGCGCCACCGGCTCCATCGGCGAAAACACGCTGCGGGTCCTGGCCGCGCATCGCGACAAACTCGAGCTCGTCGGCGTCGCCGCCCGCCGGAACTGGCAGAAACTTGCCGGGATCGCGCAGCAGTTTGGCGTGCCGCACATCGGCGTGTACGACGAGGCAGCCTTTGCCGAGGCGCAGGCGAACCGCGCCGCGTTTCCGCCGGGCACGACCCTCGTGGGCGGCCTGGCCGGACTGGTGGACCTCGCCCAGTTGCCCACGGCGGACATCGTGCTCGTCGCCGTGGTCGGCACGACCGGCCTGCAGCCCGCGCTGGCGGCACTCGCCGCGGGCAAGGACCTTGCCTTGGCGTCGAAGGAGATCCTCGTGCTCGCCGGCAAGTTCGTGATGGCCGAGGCGAAGAAGCGTGGCGGCAAGCTCCTGCCGGTGGACAGCGAGCACAACGCGGTCTTCCAATGCCTCGAAGGCCGGCCGCAGGCTGGCATCCGGCGCGTGGTGCTCACCGCNAGCGGCGGGGCGTTTCGCGACTGGCCGGCCGAAAAACTGGCGAAGGTCACCCCGGCCGACGCGGTCAAGCANCCGAACTGGGCGATGGGCCCGAAAATCACCGTCGACTCCGCGACGCTGGCGAACAAAGGCCTCGAGCTGATCGAGGCGCAGTGGCTGTTCGGCTTGAAGCCCGCCCAATGCGCCGCCGTGCTGCATCCGCAGAGCATCGTGCACTGCTTCGTCGAATTCGATGACGGCGCGATGCTTGCGCAGCTCTCACCGCCATCGATGACGTTCCCCATCCAGCATGCGCTGCTGCATCCCGAGCGCGCGGCCGGGGTGGAGCCCGGATTGGATTTCACGCGATTGATCGGCCTCGAATTTCGACCGGTGGACGAAGCGCGGTTCCCCATGCTGCAACTTGCCCGGCAGACGATGATCGCCGGCGGCGTTGCGCCCGCGGTGTTCAACGCCGCCAACGAGGTGGCGGTCGCCGCTTTCCTCGCCGGACGGATTCCCTTTCTTGCGATTCCGCGGGTGGTTGAGCACACTCTCGGTCACATCAAAAACTTCGAACCACTGGAACTACGCGTTGTCGTCGACACCGATGCCGAAGCTCGCCGCGTGGCCCTCGCCCATCTTCCCCGGCTCTCGTAGTCCCCAACGCGCCTTTCCGTGGCCTCCGACCTCCTGCAAACGCTGCTGACCAATCTCTGGGTTTTCTTCCTGGTCGTACTGTTGTTCGGCGGGTCGATCTTCGTCCATGAGCTGGGCCATTTTCTGGCGGCCAGGCGCCGGGGCGCGCATGTGGAGCGGTTCTCGATCGGATTCGGTCCGCCGATCTTTTCCTGGCGCGGCCAGGATGGAGTCGAGTACCGCGTCTCGTGGTTTCCTCTCGGCGGCTACGTGCTGCTGCCGCAACTCGCCGACCTCGGGCCGATCGAAGGCGAGAACCGGACGGATGTTTCGAAGCTGCCGCCGGTGGGCTACGCGACGAAGATGATCGTCTTTGTCGCCGGGGCGACGTTCAACGTGCTCTTCGCCTTCGTGCTGGCGTGCATCGTGTGGGTGATCGGGCAGCCGGTGTCGACCGGGTTCACCTCGACGACGATCGCCGAGATTGCGCCCACGATCAAAGATGCCAGCGGCAAGGATGTGGTCAGCCCGGCGGTGAAAGCGGGGCTCAAGCCGGGCGATGTCATCGTGATGGTCGATGGCGAGCCGGTGGCGACCTTTGCCGACATCGTCGAGGAATTGGCCCTGAGCAGCGGCTGGACGAAACAAGGCGAGCGCCAGACCCTTTTCACGATTCGCCGCGGCAATGGAGTGATCGAGGTGCCGGTCCAGCCGATCCTCAGCGGCGATGAAAACGTGCGGAAAGTCGGCTTCTCGACCGTGGCCACGCTGCTCGTCGCGTACGTCGCGCCGAAGTCGCCGGCGGAAAAAGCCGGGTTCCGGATCGACGACCAGATCACCGCGGTGGCCGGGACGGCCATCCTGACGCGGCCCCAGCTCTCGGAAGTCCTGAAAAATGCGCAGGGAAAGACCGTCGACGTCACGGTCGTGCGCGGCGGCGCCCAGCGCACCCTCTCGTTCGAACTGGCCAAGGACGTCGACCTGGGGTTGGCGATCAAACCGAACGTGGCGATCGTTCATCCCACTCCGGGCGCGCAGATCAAGGACTGCCTGATCAAGACATTTCGCACGCTGTGGGCATTGGTGAATCCCCGTTCGGACATCGGGTTCTCCCATCTGAGCGGGCCGATTGGAATCATCGACAACTTCTTCGCCGTGTCGCGGGCGGGACTGCCGCTGGCCTTGTGGTTCACCATCCTGGTGAACGTGAATCTCGCGGTGTTCAATCTGCTGCCGATTCCCGTGCTCGACGGCGGGCAGATGCTGTTCGCGACGATTGGCCGACTCCGCGGGCGGCCGCTGCCGGTGAACTTCGTGATGACCGCGCAGAGCGTGTTCCTCGTGCTGCTATTTTCGATGGTCCTGTACGTGAGTGTCTTCGACGTGCGCCGGAAGGTGCGCGATGTGAGGGCAGACCGCGCCGCCGAGGCCGCGCAGCAGCAGCAGCAGGCGCAGCCCGCACCGCAGCCGGCACCGTCACCCTCGAAGTAATCACGCTTCATCGAGCCGAAAGCGTAGGATTTTCGCGGCGCACGATGATGGACTCGCGCCGAAATCGGACGATTCGGGCCAAAATCTTCCGATTTCGGCTTACTCGTGGGACCGTGCCCACTTGGAGCTCACTGCAAAACCTCCTGGAGCGAACGCAAGTCTTGGTATCGCGGTCAATCTGACCGCGTTCGGCTCACCGGGAAGGCCCGGGCACGGTCAGGTTGACCGTGCCGCGGCTGCGTTCGCTCCCGGAGGTTTTGAAACGAGCTTTTAGTCGCGGGAACGGCGGCTGACCGCTCGCCAAAGCGGCGTTTTCCATCTTCATTTGGCCTTCACGCATGTCCTACTGTGCTTCGCGTTTTCGCACGATTCGTCGCCGCACCCTCGAGGTGAAGGTCGGATCCGTCGGCGTCGGCGCCGATCACCCGATTCGCCTGCAGTCGATGACGACCAGTGACACGCAGGATGTCGCGGCCACGGTGCGGCAATCGATTGCCCTGGCGGAAGCCGGCTGCGAAATCGTCCGGATCACCGCCCCGAACGTCGCGGCGGCGAAGTGCCTGCAGGCGATTCGCACGCAGTTCAGCGCGGCGGGGTTCGCGCAGATTCCGCTCGTCGCCGACATTCATTTCCTGCCGAGCGCCGCGATGGAGGCGGTCGAACACGTCGAGAAGATCCGCATCAACCCCGGCAACTACGCCGACAAGAAGAAATTCGCGGTGCGGGAGTATTCGGATGCCGATTACGACGCGGAGTTGCAGCGATTGTACGAGGCGTTCTCGCCGCTGGTGAAACGCTGCCAGGCCCTCGGCCGGGCGCTGCGCATCGGCACGAATCACGGCTCGCTCAGCGACCGCATCATGAACCGCTACGGCGACACGCCGCTCGGCATGGTGGAGAGCGCGCTCGAATTCCTGCGCATCGCGGAAGCGCACGACTACCGGGCGATCATCCTTTCGATGAAGTCCTCGAATCCGAAGGTGATGATCCAGGCCTATCGCCTGCTCGTCGCCCGGATGGCAGAGGAGAACATGCATTATCCGCTGCACCTCGGCGTGACCGAAGCCGGCGACGGCGAGGACGGCCGGATCAAGAGCGCCATCGGCATCGGTTCGCTGCTGCTCGACGGGCTCGGCGACACGATCCGCGTGTCGCTCACCGAGGACAGCGTTTATGAAATCCCGGTGGCGCGCGCGATCGCCGAGAAGGCGATGAGCCTGTGGCGGCCGGGGGCGACGGCCGGCACCGCCGCCGAATCGCCGGCGGCCGAACACGACTCGGTCGATCCGTATCACTTCAGCAAACGCGCAACGGCGCCGCGCGTGCTCGCGCCGAACGTCGCCCTCGGCCCCGAACTGCCGCCGCGCGTCATTGTCCGCGCCGGCGACCCCGGGGAAGCCGGCGCGCTGGCGGCCCAGCTCGCGTCTCCAAAATTCAAGGACACGCCGGCCGAGGGCCTCCTCGTGACGGCGGCGCAGCCGTCCGACCTCGAGCGGCGGCCGGCGCTGGCCGGCGGTTTCCCGGTGCTCGAACTCGGCGGGGCGCTCCGCCCGGCCGACTGTGCCCACGTCGCCGCCGGCACCGTGCTGCTCCGCCCATTCCGCGGAGACGAAAGCGCGACGCTCACGGCGTTCGCGGACGTCGCGCGCGCGTGCGGCGCGGTGCTCGCCGTGGCGATCGCGCCGGTCGACCTCGCTCCACTCGCGGCGGCGCTGCGCGCGGTGGGCGACGACCGGCTGATATTCACCTTGTCGGCGACGCCGCCCTCGGCCGGCCACGCGATCGGCGGCTATCGGCAGCTGGCCGAGGCGCTGCGGCGGATCGGCT